>FTCF01000141.1_pt1 | contig 12456 bp, 8 predicted proteins | sample 1639631 | NCBI WGS metagenome assembly FTCF01 (sample SAMEA3914864, study PRJEB12502) | metagenome | biome: forest; material: soil | place: USA | collected 2012-03-12 | depth 0.3 m
GACGCGCACGAGGCGGGCGAGGGTGTCCGGGGCTCCGGACACATCCCCGACGAGGGCCACGAAGTCTCCGGGAACCACGGGGGAGCGGCGCAGTTCCCGGGCGCGGGCCGCAATGACGATGCGCTCGTTGTCCGAGCTTTCGCCCACGATCGCCGTGTAGCGGCCGCGGTCGACTGTGATGATGCGCCCGATCGCGGCGTCGTCGTGGCTGGGGCGGTCCTTCGTGCGGGGGCGTGTGCCCTTCTTGTTGGGGCGGATCCGGACGTCGGACTCGTCCCAGGAGCTTGCGTCGCGGGCCATCGTCAGTTGCTTGTCTCCATAGAACCGGTTGCTGGAGTGCCGGTGCCCGAGCCCGCAGCGCCCGCACTGAGCATCGATGCCCAGATTTGCGGAAATTCGGGCATGGTCTTGGAAGTCGTCGCGATGTCTTCAACCTCGACACCCTCGACGGCGAGCCCCAGGATGGCGCCCGCGGTAGCCATGCGGTGGTCGGCGTAGCTGTGCACGACGCCGGCGTGCAGCGCTGCGGGCCGGATCACCAGGCCGTCGCTGGTTTCTTCGGCGTCGCCGCCAAGCAGGTTGATTTCGGCGACGAGCGCGGCCAGCCTGTCCGTTTCGTGTCCCCGCAAATGCGCGATTCCGGTGAGCCGGGAAGGGCCGGAAGCCAGGGCACACAATGCCGCCACCGTAGGGGCGAGTTCGCTGGTTTCGTCGAAGTCCGCGCCCAGGATCTCCGGTCCGCCGGTGACTGTCAGCGTGCCGTTGTCCAGGGTGACAGTGGCACCCATGGTGGCGAGGATGTCCCGCCAGAGGTCCCCGACTTGCGTGGTGTTTGCCGGCCAGTTGGGGATCCGGATAGTTCCCTTTGTGGCCAGCGCCGCGGCGAGGAAGGGGCCGGCGTTGGAGAGATCCTGCTCGATCCTCTCGTCAAACGCCTGGATAGTGCCCGGGGCAACGCGCCAATGGTTCGGCACGGAGTCATCCACCTGCACCCCGACGCCGCGCAGGACCGAGACGGTCATGTTGATGTGGTCCAGGCTCGGCACGGGCTTGCCGACATGCTCCAGGTGAAGTCCCTCTTCGAATCGTGCACCGACCAGCAGCAAGGCGGAGACAAACTGCGACGAAGCGCTCGCATCGATCACCAAATGGCCACCGCGGACAGAGCCCGTGCCGGAAACCTTGAACGGCAGGGAGCTCGCAGTGTGCCCGTCCACGGCGCTGACCTCCACCCCGAGTGTCCGGAGGGCTTCGATGATGGTGCCCATGGGACGTTTGCGAGCGTGCGGATCGCCGTCGAACACCGAAGCGCCGTTGCGGAGGGCCGCGAGCGGCGGCACGAAGCGCATGACCGTGCCGGCCAGGCCGCAGTCGATGGCGGTCTCCGAGGCGGCAGCCGCCGGGTCGATGGGGGTGACTTCAAGATCCGGGCCGTACTGTCCATCGCCCGGAACCTCGGTAATGGTGGCGCCGAGCTGGCGCAGGGCCTCGACCATCAGGGCGGAATCCCGCGAATGCAAGGGTGCCCGCAGCCTGCTTGGGCCGTTGGCCAATGCCGCCAGGACCAGATAACGGTTGGTCAGGGACTTCGAACCAGGAACCGTGACCGTGGCATCCACAGGGTGGCTGGCGAAGGGTGCCGGCCACAGGGGGAGTGCGGAGGCTGTGGTGCTCCCTGAATCGTCGGTCTGCGTGGCGGGGGTTCCTGGCATGCTTCCTTATGCTCCAACTGCGTTGTCTACGGCCTTGCGGACGGCCCGGTCTGTTTTCTTGAGCTGCTTGCCCGTGGCTTTCTTTGCGTCCATGGCGAGGTGTTCGGCACGCCATGCCAGGCTCGGTTTGCCCGCGGTGTCGACGGCGGCAAGGAAAACGCCACCCGTCAGCGAAATGTTCTTGAGCAACTGGGCGCGCCGGGCGAGCCGGCCTTCCTTGGTGCTGATGTCGGCCGAACGCCACTCAACAAAGGTATTCAGCACCGAGATGCCGGCAAGCAGGCTTGCCGAGGACCGGGAGCATTTGCCGAGGGCCAGCAAGGCGCCGGCGCCCACTTGCGCTCCGCCGATGACGCGCGCCAGCATCTTCTCGTCCGCCGGGAAAGGCAGTGACTCGGAAGCCCGGCGAAGCAGCGGGGAGAGCTGTTTGGCAGTGTCATCCGCGTTCTTGAGCTTGTCCAGCCCTGCGACGACAAAACTGGAAGCCAACATTGGCCTGGCGAGAAAACGGACGAGGGACATGTTTTGCCTCCTGGATGGCGTGCCACGGTGTTCAGGTGGTGCTGCGTTCAAGTGGTGCGGTGTTCACGGGGTGCAGTCGGATCTAGTCTTGCATCTTTGCGGAATATTTGCCCGGAGCTTGCCGTTGTCAGAAGAAGGTGCGGTGTGGGCCGGGCCTTCGGTTGTGGTGTGTGCGTTGTGCCGCGCTGTGTCATGTCGTTTGAGTGGAGATGGTTTTTTGGCCTTGGTTAAGGACCGGGAGGCACACTTGCCGCTTGGGCGGGAGCTGCCAGGGGACTCCCGGAGGGTGACAGTAGACTTGGATGCAATGAGCACCATGGATCCGGCCGCAGCGGCCATGTACAAAGCAGCGACGGAAGTCACGGACGCTACGTCCGGCGGCGACGCAACTGTTGAGGCCGACGTCGAGATTGCAGTGGACTTCGCAACCGAGACGCCCGAGCAACGGAGGGCGCGCTTCGAACGCGACGCCATGCAGTATGTCGACCAGCTCTATTCGGCTGCCATGCGCATGGCCAGGAATCCGTCCGATGCCGAGGACCTGGTCCAGGAGGCGTACACCAAGGCCTTCTCCGCCTTCCACCAGTACAAGCCGGGAACCAACCTGAAGGCGTGGCTGTACCGCATCCTGACCAACACGTACATCAACCTCTACCGGAAGCGGCAGCGCGAACCGTTGCAGTCGAATTCGGACAGCATCGAAGACTGGCAGCTGGCGCGGGCGGAATCCCACACCTCCGCGGGGCTGCGCTCCGCGGAGGCGGAGGCACTGGATCATTTGCCGGACTCGGACGTGAAGAGCGCCCTGCAGTCCATTCCGGAGGAATTCCGGCTCGCGGTGTACTTCGCTGACGTCGAAGGCTTCGCATACAAGGAAATATCAGACATCATGAATACCCCGATCGGGACGGTCATGTCCCGGCTTCATCGCGGCAGGAAGATGTTGCGCGATCTGCTGGCGGACTATGCCGCAGAACGGGGAATCAGCGCCGGCGCGGAAGAAAAGGTCTTGGCCGTGGGCGCGGCCACAAGCAAAAAACAGGAGAAAAGGAAATGAGCTGCCAAGGATTGGGTGACTGCGACGATGCTCGGATGCAGCGTATCTACGAGTACCTCGATGGTGCGTTGACCCGCGAAGACATCGCAGAGATCAAAGTGCATCTGGAGGACTGCCCGGAGTGCACCGAGCAATACGACCTCGAGTGCGTCATCCGCACCGTGGTCAAACGCTCCTGTACGGAAGCGGCTCCTGAGAATCTCAAGAACTCGATCCTGGACAGGATCCACGCTATGAAGTCCGTGGACGTCTAAGAGCCTGGAACGGCAAGGGCCCCGGAAACCTGATGGTTTCCGGGGCCCTCCGCATTAAGTCTTACGCTAAGCCGCTGGCTTAGGTGTTGGGACGCTTGCCGTGGTTTGCGCCGCCGCGCTTACGGTCACGACGCTTACGTGCACGCTTGCTCATAGCTGGCCTCCTTAGATTCTTGATACTCAATAAAGCTGCCCTCCAGTCTCCCACATCACGGGGCCGCCCCGCGAACCGTGCCGGCCAGCCCCGCGGGACCCGGACTCATCCCCGCAGGGAATTCCGGATGGAGATCCTGGCCTGGTCCAGGACGGTGCGCACGGTTTCAAGGGCGATCGGAGTCAGGGCCTTGGAGCCGGCGTGCTGTCGCAGTTCCACGCGGATGTCATCGCGGAAGGATTGGACCATCATCTCGGCTTCCTTCAGGATGCGGTGTCCCTCCGGCGAGTAGCTTCCAGCCCACGACTGGAATTCCGCGGACTTCGCATTGGCTCGTGCGGCTTCGGCGGTTGCGGCCAGGTCTGCGCGCAGGCCGCGCATGTTGCTGCGGATGTCGTCGCGGAGATTGTCGGCCAAGCGCCGCACGGAGGCGGAGATGTTGTCCTCGACGTCGGCCAGTTCCTGCCGCCGGCTGTTGAGCTCCGCCAGTCCGGCTGCGGTAATGGAGTAGTTGGTGCGGCGCCCGTCGCTCGTGGTGGCTACCAGTCCTTCTTCCTCGAGTTTGCCGAGGCGCGGGTAGATGGTTCCGGCACTGGGGGAGTAGGTTCCGCCGAAGCGTTCGCCGAGGGCCTTGATGAGCTCGTAGCCGTGCTTGGGGCCGGATTCCAGGAGTGCCAGCAGATAGAGCCTGAGGGCTCCATGCGCAAAGACGGGCGGCATCAGACTTCCTCTTCACCGGGGACTGAGTGCGTTGTTCCGGGTGTTGGCGCACTGCCATGGATGATGGAGGTCTTTCCGGACACGGAATTGGTACGCGCCACCATGAGCCGCTCGTCGGGACCGACGATGGTCTGGACCCTGCCTCCCGACTGGGCGTAGAGCTGGTCATCGATCATCACGGTGCCGCTGGCCGTCTTGGCCACGATGTCCACGCCAACGTCGTGCGGCAGGCGGATGGTGAGGTCGCCTGAAACGGAATTGGCTCCGAAATCCTGGGTGTAGCCGTGCAGGTCGAAGCTGAGGTCGCCGCTGACAGTATTGGCCCGGATGTTCTTGAAACGGCCCGAAGCCGTGACTTCGCCCGAGACGCTCTTGGCGGTCATGACGCCGTCGTGGTTGCGGGCGATGACTTCGCCGCTGACGGTGTTGACGTGAAGCTCGCCCCGCGTGCCGTCCGCGAGGACTGACCCGGACACCGTGTTGAGGCGGATATGACCGGTGACGCCCGACACCATGCCGTCACCGCCCACGGTTCCTGCTTCGACGTCGACGCCGGCAGGCAGCGCAATGCTGATGACGATCGTGTTGGTGCTGGTGTTGTTGACGGTCCCCATGAGGTTGCGGAACCAGCCCTGGGGGCCGTGCAATTGATGGCGGACTTCGAGCCGGCCATCAACGAGGCTGACGCTCAGTGGATCGCCGCCGATTTCCGAGACTTCGATCCTGGTGATTGCTTCGTCGTGCGTGACAACGTCAAAGCGGCCCTTGACGATCCCCAGCTTGAACGAGCGGACGCCGTCGACGTCGATGGTCTGCGGGCCGGTAACGGTCCAGTTTTCTTCTGACATGACCCCTCCATTGCTGCGTTACAGCTGTCGCGATATATCGCGTTGAAGTACTCACGATATATCGCGACATTGATGTTGGCAATGGGTTCAGCGCGCGGGACGGGCGTCTCCTGCCCCGGCTATTCCGGCTGGGCGATCCTCAGCCACTGGAACCAGCCGCGGTGCAACACGAGCCAGGCCATGAGCCCGTAACCCGCCTGGCCCGGGGTACCGCCATTTGCGGAGAGGTCCGTGCGCCATTGTTCGTGGTTGAGCAACGGGGAGAACGTGTCGACGTATTGGTGGTTGCGGCGGGTGGTGACGTCGGCGAATGCGGCGTTCAGTTCGGCGATCCGGCGGTTCTTGGCCGGGTCCAGCGTGGGTGGCGGTCCGACTACAAACACTTCGATGTTGCTTTGCGACGCCCCGTCGAGGATATTGGCCAGATTGAGGCGGCTACGTGCCGTGGAGACACCGAATTCGATGTCGCGGCCGGACAAGCCGATCACGAGGCGGTTTTCGTGGACGTTACTGAAGCGTCGACCGGCTTCGTCGAGCCAGCGCGCCGCAAGGCCTTCTGTGCCCTCCATGGGGCAGGGAAGAGAGTAGCTCTCCACCAGAACGGAGTCCTGGGGAGTCCGCGCAAGAACCCTTCCGAGCCAGCCCAACGCCCTGGGGTCACCGAGCCCGGCGAGTAGTTCATCACCAACAGCTGCGATGCGCAGCTTCCTGTCTTCCACAGTTACCTCTTCACCAAACGTTGCGGTCCTTGCACTATGCCCGGCCGGGCGGCTGGATCACCGGACACTTGTCCCATTAAACAGAACTGCCCGGCTGGAAGCGGGTATTGAACCTCCAGCCGGGCAGCCGCCGTCTTACTTGCGTTCGAATGCCTGCTTGAGCAACGTGGCCTGCTCGGCGCTGTGGCGCTTCATGGAACCGGCTGCCGTGGAGGCCGATGCCGGACGCGAAACGAGCTGGACCTTGCGGTCCAGTGCCTGCGGCAGGTTCAAGCCGATGAACGGCCACGGACCCTGGTTCGCGGGTTCGTCCTGCGCCCAGACGATGTCGGCGTTCGGGTACTTGGCCAGCTCCGCCTCGATCTGGGCCTGGGGCAGCGGGTACAACTGCTCCAGGCGGATGATTGCCGTTGAGGTGTCGCCGGTCTTCTGGCGGTTCGACAGGAGATCGTAGTAGAGACGGCCGGAAACCAGGATCACACGGTCAACGCTCTGGGCCTCGAGTGGCTCGTGTTCGCCGATGACCGGCTTGAAGCCGCCCGTGGTGAAGTCCTCCACCGCGGAAGCCGCACCCTTGAGGCGCAAAAGCTGCTTCGGGGTGAAGATGATGAGCGGCTTGCGCGGACGGCTGTACGCCTGCCGGCGGAGCAAGTGGAAGTGCGAGGCAGCCGTGGTGGGGTTCGCCACGATCATGTTGTCCTCGGCACAAAGCTGCAGGAAGCGCTCGATGCGTGCGGACGAGTGGTCCGGTCCCTGGCCTTCGTAGCCGTGAGGCAGCATGAGCACGAGGGAGGAGCGCTGGCCCCACTTCTGTTCGGCCGAGGAGATGAATTCGTCGATGATGGTCTGTGCACCGTTGACGAAGTCACCGAACTGGGCTTCCCACAACACCAATGCGTCCGGGCGTTCCACGGAGTAGCCGTATTCAAAGCCCATGGCTGCGTATTCGGACAACAAGGAGTCGTAGATCCACAGCTTGGCCTGCCCGTCACTCAGGTTGCCCAGCGGCATCCATTCGCGTCCGTTGGCGCGATCGTGGAAGACAGCGTGACGCTGCACGAACGTGCCACGGCGGGAGTCCTGGCCGGCAAGGCGGACGGGTACGCCCTCCATGACAAGCGAACCAAAAGCCGCGATCTCGCCGAAGCCCCAGTCGATGCCGCCTTCGCGGGACATCTGCTCGCGCTTCTCGAGGAGCTGCTTGAGCTTGGAGTGGACCGTGAAGCCTTCCGGAATATCGAGGTGCGCCTGGCCGATCCTCTGCAGCATTTCGGCTGAAATGGCGGTGGTGGCCGGCGCGTTGGTGCCGAAGTCCGCCTGCTGGGCGATGGGACGCTCGATGTCCGAAACCGCGGCGGAATCCGCCGTGATGATCGGGATGGGCGAAGTCTGCGCCGCGTGGGTCTCCGCGAAGACGCGCTCGAGGCGTTCCTGGTAGTCGCGCAGCAACTGTTCGGCTTCGTCCTCGGTGATGTCGCCACGGCCGATGAGGGATTCCGTGTAGAGCTTGCGGACGGAGCGCTTGGCTTCGATGAGGTTGTACATGAGCGGCTGCGTCATCGATGGGTCGTCGCCCTCGTTGTGTCCGCGGCGGCGGTAGCACACCATGTCCACAATGACGTCCTTGTGGAAGCGCTGGCGGAACTCGTAGGCCAACTGCGCGATGCGCACCACGGCCTCGGGGTCGTCACCGTTCACATGGAAGATCGGGGCCTGGATCATCTTGGCCACGTCGGTGGAGTACGTCGAGGAGCGTGACGACGACGGTGCGGTGGTGAAGCCGACCTGGTTGTTCACGATGATGTGGATGGTTCCACCGGTACGGTAACCACGCAGCTGGGACAGGTTGAGCGTTTCCGCCACGACGCCCTGGCCCGCAAAGGCGGCGTCGCCGTGGACCATGATGGGCAGCACGGGAAACGCTTCGCCCTGGTCCAGCCGGTCCTGCTTGGCCCGGACAATGCCTTCAAGCACGGAGTCAACCGCTTCAAGGTGGGAGGGGTTGGCGGCGAGGTAGACCTTGGTCTCATTGCCGTTGTCCGAGGTGAACGTGCCTTCAGTGCCGAGGTGGTACTTGACGTCGCCCGAGCCCTGCACGGAGCGGGGGTCCTGGGTGCCTTCGAACTCGCGGAACACCTGGGCGTACGTCTTGCCCGCGATGTTGGTGAGCACGTTGAGGCGGCCGCGGTGGGCCATGCCGATCGCGACTTCGTCGAGTCCGTCGTCGGCGGCGTCGGAAATGATGGTGTCCAGCAGCGGAATCAGGGATTCCCCGCCTTCGAGGGAGAAGCGCTTCTGGCCCACGAACTTGGTCTGCAGGAAGGTCTCGAAGGCCTCCGCGGCGTTGAGCTTGGACACGATGCGCAGCTGCTCTTCGCGGCTCGGCTTGGAGTACGGGTGCTCCACCTGGTCCTGGAACCACTTGCGTTCTTCAGGCTCCTGGATGTGCATGTACTCAATGCCCGTAGTGCGGCAGTAGGCGTCACGGAGGACGCCCAGGATGTCGCGGAACTTGAGCATCGGCTTGCCGCCGAAGCCGCCGGTGGGCCACTCGCGGTCCAGGTCCCACAAGGTGAGGCCGTACGTCAGGACGTCGAGGTCCGGGTGTTTGCGCTGGACGTATTCGAGGGGGTTCGTGTCTGCCATGAGGTGGCCGCGGACCCGGTAGGAGTGGATCAACTGCTGGATGCGGGCAACCTTGTTGATCTCGTCAGCGGGGTCGACCTGGAGGTCGGGGCTCCAACGGACGGGCTCGTAGGGAATGCGGAGCGCTTCGAAGATCTCGTCGTAGAAGTTCTGGGCACCGAGGAGGAGCTGGTGGACGAGCTTGAGGAACTCGCCGCTTCCGGCGCCCTGGATGACACGGTGATCGTAGGTGGAGGTCAGCGTGAGGATCTTGCTGATGGCGTTCTGGGCGATGATCTTCTCGCTGGCGCCTTGCCATTCAGCCGGGTAGTCGAGGGCTCCGACGCCGATGATGGCGGCCTGGCCCTTGGAGAGCCGGGGCACGGAGTGCACGGTGCCGATGCCGCCCGGGTTTGTCAGGGACACGGTGGTGCCCGCGTGGTCGTCCGCCGTGAGCTTGCCGTTGCGTGCGCGCTTGATGAGGTCTTCGTAGGTGTGCCAGAACTCCGCGAAGTTCATGGTCTCGGCCTTCTTGATGTTGGGAACCATCAGGAGGCGCGTGCCATCGGGCTTGGGCATGTCAATGGCGATGCCGAAGTTGACGTGCGCGGGCTGCACGGCAACGGGCTTGCCGTCTACTTCGTCGTAGTACACGTTCATCGACGGGAACTGGGACAGGGCGCGGACCACTGCGTAGCCGATGAGGTGGGTGAAGGAGACCTTGCCGCCACGGGCGCGGGCAAGGTTGGAATTGATGACAACGCGGTTGTCGATCAGGAGCTTGGCTGGAACGGCCCTGACGCTCGTGGCAGTAGGAACCTCAAGGCTCAAGACCATGTTGGACGCAATGGCCTTGGCCGGACCACGGAGGACGGAGACGACATCCTCTTCCGGGGGAGTGGGAGCCTTGGTGCTCTTGGGAAGCTGTGCCGGGATCGGCTGGGACTGGCTGCCGTCGGATGGCTTCTGCGCGCCGTCCTTGGCGACAGTGGCCGGGGCCTTCTTGACCGGTGCTGCAGGAGCAGCCGGAACAGGTGCGGGAGGTGCAGGTGCAGCTGCCGGGGCAACCACGGGCGCAACCGGCGTCATTGCCGTTGCCGCAGCCTGTGCCACGACAGGAATTTCGCGAGTGGGAGGGTTTGCAGGGGCTGCGGAGGTTCCGTTGGAAGAAGTGCCGTCAGCGGTGTCGAAGGACTCGAAAAGCGGCCACCACTTGGCGTCGACCGAATTCTTGTCCTGCTGGTACCGCTCGTACAGTTCGTCAACGAGCCACTCGTTTCCGCCAAATTCCTCGGGTAGACGGTGGCTTGGCTGCTCTGGCACTTGAAATACGCCTCTTCCATGAGTGTTGATTTCCAGCTGGCCCGGGGAACTGCAGGGGGTGCAAAGGCGAGCCAGGGTCTGGGTCCCGCGAACTCAGACCCTAGCCAGTCTAGTGACGAGCGGCGGCTATCTGCCAATAGTGGTGATCTAAATCATGTCGATCGCGATATGCCCCGGCTTCCATGCCCTGAGGTGCATCTTCTTTCCCGGGTCTTTCCTGCCGTTTTGATGCGCCGCAGGCCTCGACGCCGGCCGGTGAAGCCGCGTGAAGCCGCCCCGCGGCCGGACTGTAGACTTGAATCCTTATGGACAGTAATTCTAGGTGCCGGCCTGGGAGCTGCAGGGGAAGCCGTTCGGCAATCTCCGCGGAACGCGCCCGCCGAGCCGGCAATGCCCGTACACATGCCCATCGCACCCCGGAGCTCGAGGCCGGCCGGTCGGCGGATCCCTCATCCGCTGCGTCCGACCAACCCCCGCCGGGTCAATCAGCCCGTAGTCGTCCCGGCGCCCTTTTCCAGCCGTTCGCACCGTCCGGCGGCCTTTAATGGAGTGGCTTTTCCTTCTCGCCGGCGTACTCCTGGTTCTGGGCACCGGCTTCTTCGTCGCGGTCGAGTTCTCGCTCGTCGCGCTCGACCAGTCAACAGTCCAAAGGGCGGTCGACGGCGGCGACCACGCGGCCGCGGCGCTGCTCAAATGCCTGAAATCCCTCTCCACCCAGCTCTCAAGCTGCCAATTGGGGATCACCCTCACCACCTTGCTGACCGGTTTCGTCATGGAGCCGTCCGTAGGCTCCCTCTTGCACGGACCGCTGCTCTGGGCCGGCTTGCCCGAGGCTGCCGCGCAGTCCTTGTCACTCATCCTTGCCATGACCTTCGCCACCGGCTTGTCGATGCTGATCGGCGAACTCGTCCCGAAGAACATGGCGCTGGCGTTGGCATTTCCGCTGGGCCGGGCATTGGCCCGGCCTCAACTGATGTTCACGGCCGTGTTCAAGCCCGCAATCGTTGTACTCAACGGCTTTTCGAACAAAATGCTGAACCTTGTGGGGCTTGAGGCCAAGGAAGAGATCTCCGGTGCCCGCTCGCCTTCTGAACTGGCCTCGCTGGTACGCCGTTCGGCAGAGCTGGGAACCCTCGACGCCGGGACGGCCAACTTTGTTGCCCGTACCCTGAACTTTTCAGCGCGCACGGCGGCCGACGTCATGACCCCGCGCATCCGCATGGAAACGATCGACGCCGATCAGCCGGTGTCGGACATCATCGAGGCCGCCCGGCGGACCGGATATTCGCGCTTCCCGGTGATCGGCGAATCGGCCGACGACATCCGCGGCGTGGTGCACATCAAGAAAGCAGTGTCCGTCCCGTCGGAACGCAGGAGCCGGCTCGAGGCCGGAGCAATTATGTCCGACGTCCTGAGCGTTCCCGAGACCATCCACCTTGACGCCCTGCTGTTGGAACTCCGCGAGGGCAACCTGCAACTCGCCGTCGTGCTTGACGAGTACGGCGGAACCGCGGGTATCGCGACCCTTGAGGACCTGGTGGAGGAAATCGTCGGCGAAGTGGCGGATGAGCACGACAAGGTCCGGCCCGGATTGCTGCAGAGCGCCTCGGGGGACTGGTATTTCCCCGGACTGTTGCGTCCGGACGAGGTCAGCGAACAAATCCCGGGACTGACGGTTCCCGACGACCCCGCCTACGAAACCGTGGGTGGTTACGTCATGAGCCAGCTTGGACGGATCGCTACGGTCGGCGACGTCGTCGAGGCCGGCGGCGGCACCCTGGCCGTCACCCGAATGGACGGCCGCCGGATCGACCGCATTTGCTTCCGCCCCGCGGCGCCCGAGACCCCCGATGACGGCGACGACGATAAGGGCACCGCGGAAAGCGATGCGAGCGGATGGCAAAGCACGAAACAGGCCGGCAAGCGGTTGAGTAAGGGTTCCGGCGGTCCGGCAAGCAACGCCGTTGGCAACCCTATAGCCAAGACCAGCCGCAAAGGACGTGCCGCATGAGCGACTGGGTAGGAATCCTGTGGCTCGTGGTGCTGTTGATCGGCAACGCCTTCTTTGTGGGCGCCGAGTTTGCCGTGATGTCTGCGCGCCGCAGCCAGATTGAGCCTTTGGCTCAACGCGGTTCCAAGCGCGCGCAGACCACCCTGTATGCGATGGAGCACGTCTCGCTGATGCTGGCGTGTGCCCAGCTTGGCATCACCGTGTGTTCCTTGCTGATTCTCCTCGTGGCCGAGCCTGCCATCCACCATTTGCTGGGGGCGCCGCTGGAGTCCGTGGGCGTTCCGGTTGAATTGGCGGACATCATCGCTTTTGCGGTTGCCTTGCTGGCGGTCACTTTCCTGCATGTGACATTTGGCGAGATGGTTCCCAAGAACATCTCTGTTTCGGTCGCAGACAAGGCGGCCTTGCTGCTGGCGCCGCCGTTGGTCCACGTTGCCCGATTCGTGAAGCCTGTTATCTGGACCCTGAACTGGCTGGCCAACCGCATCCTTCGCCTGATGAAGATCGAACC
>FTCF01000232.1_pt1 | contig 12325 bp, 9 predicted proteins | sample 1639631 | NCBI WGS metagenome assembly FTCF01 (sample SAMEA3914864, study PRJEB12502) | metagenome | biome: forest; material: soil | place: USA | collected 2012-03-12 | depth 0.3 m
GAAACCCCGGTCCGCGTCCGGTTCTGCCCCTCACCCACGGGAACTCCGCACGTCGGGTTGATCCGTACGGCCCTCTTCAACTGGGCCTACGCGCGGCACACCGGCGGCAAGCTGATTTTCCGGATCGAGGACACCGACTCGGCCCGCGACAGCGAGGAAAGCTACCACCAATTGCTTGACGCGTTGAAGTGGCTCGGCATCGACTGGGACGAGGGCGTCGAAGTCGGCGGGCCGCACGAACCGTACCGCCAGTCGCAGCGCAGCGACATGTACCAGGACGTCATCGCCAAGCTCAAGGCCGGCGGTCACATCTACGAGTCTTACTCCACTCCCGAGGAGATTGAAGCTCGGCACCGCGCCGCGGGACGGGATCCGAAGCTCGGTTACGACGGCTTTGACCGCCACGTTACCGAGGAGCAGCTCGCCCAGTACAAGGCCGAGGGCCGCAATGCCGTGTTGCGCCTGCGCATGCCGGACGAAGACCTGACCTTCAACGACCTGGTGCGCGGGGAGATCACGTTCAAGGCGGGCTCCGTGCCCGACTTCGCCGTGGTTCGTGCCAACGGAGCCCCGCTGTACACGCTGGTGAACCCCGTTGATGACGCACTCATGGGTATCACCCACGTCCTGCGCGGCGAAGACCTGCTCAGCTCCACTCCGCGGCAGATCGCCCTGTACCGTGCGCTCTACGCCATCGGTGTGGCTGAATACATGCCCGAGTTCGGCCACCTTCCCTACGTCATGGGCCAGGGCAACAAGAAGCTTTCCAAGCGCGATCCGGAATCCAGCCTCTTCCTGCACCGTGAACGGGGCTTCATCCGCGAAGGATTGCTCAACTACCTGTCACTGCTGGGCTGGTCCCTGAGCGCCGACGAGGACATCTTCACCGTGGAGCAACTCGTGGCCAACTTCGACATCCACGACGTCCTGGGCAACCCGGCGCGCTTCGATATCAAGAAGGCCGAAGCCATCAACGGAACGCATGTGCGCATGCTTGCTCCCGAAGACTTCCGCGAGCGGCTTGTGCCGTACCTGCGTGCCGCCGGCTTCGTGGGGGAGATCCTGACTCCCCGCCAGGAAGAGATCCTTGCCGAGTCAGCACCCCTGATCCAGGAACGGATCACCCTGCTGGGCGAGGCTCCCGAGATGCTCGCGTTCCTGTTCAAGAACGACGATGCGATCGACGTCGCCGACGATGCCCGCAAGGGTCTCCCCGAGAACCTGGGCGAGGTGCTGGACGCCGCGTTGGCTGCGTTGGAACCTCTCGCCGACTGGACAGCGGAAGGCATCCAGGCAGCGCTCAAGCAGGCCTTGGTGGAGGACCTCGGCATCAAGCCGCGCCTCGCGTTCGGCCCCGTGCGCACGGCAATCTCCGGCCGCCGCATCTCGCCGCCGCTGTTCGAATCCATGGTCATCCTGGGCAAGGATTCCTCGCTCACCCGCTTGCGCGCATTTCGCGGCTAGTTCAGGCACTCCGTGATCAACGCACTTCATGAGTCATTCGGCACGGTCCGGGGTGTCCTGTTCGACATGGACGACACCCTGGTGGACCTTGAGTACGCCATGACCACGGCCCTGCGTGACGTGAGCGAACACCTCCTGCCCGGTCTGGACCAGGCCGGGTGGGAGAAATTCGGACGGATCTTCACGCACGAAACCACGCATTTTTATGACCGGTACCTCGCCGGTGAATTGACGTTCAACGAGCAGCGCCTCCTGCGTGGCCGCGCAGCCCTGGGGCATTTCGGCGTGGAACTGGGGGGCGAGGACTCCCACACGTGGCTCAATGACTACTCGCGCCTGCAGCCGAGTTATGTCAGGGCCTTCGGCGATGTCCTGCCCGTCCTTGATGCACTGGACGCGGCGGGCATCCCCTATGGCGCCGTGAGCAACAACGTCCATGACTACCAGCGCGTCAAGCTCGACAGTGCGGGACTCGCCCGGGTCTCGGTCCTGGTTGGAACGGACACCGTCGGCGTGCCCAAACCGGACCCCGCCATTTACCTGGAAGGGGTCCGTCGCTTGGGCACCACCCCGGCCGAGACCCTTTTTGTGGGAGACAACCGCCTTCTCGACGCCGACGGCGCCACGGCCGCCGGATTGCTGGGCATCTGGCTGAACCGCACAGGTGAGCCCGCCTCCGACTTTTCCGGCCGGGAAATAGACTCCTTGACCCGACTGCTCGCCTAAGGCTTGCGCAGCTACGCGCCCAGCCGGAACTTCCGCAGGAAGACGAACGTTCCGACCGAACCCGCTCCCAGGACGCCCACAAGTCCGAGCGCCGTGCCGGTGTCCGACTTTTCGGCCATGCTCGACGGCGATACCGCCGCAGCTCCCTGATGCAGTTCCGCTGTGCCCGCCGCGATTCGCGCATTTCCGTCCGCGAGTTTGTCGGCACCGGTGGACAATTGGGCCGAGCCCGCGGCCAGTTTGGCATTTCCGTCGGACAACTTGGAGGCCCCCGCTGCCAACGCAGTGGAACCGTCCAGGAGACCGGGGGAGGCGGGATCAGCAGGGCTGCCCTTGATTCCCGTCATCAACGAGTCCGTGCCCGCGGCCAAGCGGGACGTACCGTCCGTCATGCTGGCCGTCGCCTTGAGGAGCCCCGGGTGCTCCGGGTCGCCGGGGACGCCGTCCATGCCCACGCGGATCTTTGCGGTTCCGTCGGCGAGCATTTGGGTTCCCAAAACCACGCCCGGGGACGCTGGATCCTGGCTGTTGAGCTTCTGGGCGAGAGTGGCGAAACCTGCCGTCAGCTTGCCGGTCCCCGCCGCGAGCTTCCCGGTGCCCTCGGCGAGCCGTCCGGTGCCGTCGTGCAGTTGCGCCGCTCCGGCCGAAAGCTGGCCCGCTCCGGCCCGCAATTGCGCGGCTCCGGCGTCAAGGCGATGCGCGCCATCGTTGAGCGCATTGATCTGCGCTTTCAGAGTGGCCAGGGGCACCACGCCCTGGATGCCGTTGGCGGCGTCGGCGAGTTGCTGGAGGCCTTGCGCCAATGCGGCCGAGCCTGTTCCCTTGGTGGGATCGTCTCCGGCTCCCGGGTACCCTTTGAGCTGATCGGTGCCGGCCGCGAGCCTGGCGGCGCCCGCGTCGAGTTGGGCAGCACCGGCGTCGAGCTGGGCGGCTCCGGTGTTGAGCTGGTTCGCACCGTTGTTGAGTTGGGTGGCGCCGTCGCCGAGATTGTTTTCGGCGTTGCCGCCCGGCGTCGGAGTCAGCGCCGCAGAAAGCTGCACGGCACCGGCCGCGAGCTTCTGTGCGCCGTCGTCCACCTTATAGACTCCCGGCGCAAGCTTGGCGTTGACGTCATTCTGGATTTTCACGGCCCCGGTAGCGAGTTTGTCGGCTCCATCCTTCAGCTGCTGCGCCCCCGGAGCCAGCTTGCCTTGGATTCCGCTTTGGACTTTTGACGCGCCATCCGCGAGCTTGGCCGCTCCTGTTCCGGCTTCCGCAGCTCCGCCCGCGAGCCGAGCGGCGCCGTCCTTGAGCTGGCCGGCGCCGGCGGATGCCTGACCTGCGCCGTCATTGAGCTGCGCCGACCCTGCCGCGATCTTCCCGATGACCAAGGTGTAGAAGCCGAGGAGCGCGATGAGCAGGAGTGCGAGCACGGCAATAGCGATTATCTGGGCACGGCTTCGTGTTCTGGTGGCAATTGCAGGGTTCGGTGTCATGGGCAATTCCTCTCGATGACTTCCCGACAGCGGCGCTGCTGTCAGGGATCCCCCCATGTGACGCAGCTAACAGGCGAATCGACCTGCAGCTGCGCCACGAAACAAGTGTGTGACGTTGGTTACCGATTGGTAACTTACCGAGAGTAAACCTAAGATCCCGTAGATTGCAAGGGTTTTTCATGCCGGCATCGACGTCGGCGGGCCGCAGAGGGTCCGCGCCGGGCCGGGCGCGGGCATGCTGGCTCGATTTGTGTGCATCGAAAGTCTCGGGTAAAGTAATTACTCGTGCTGAGGGGCACGGAGCGAAGGTTTACGCCATCGAATCCGGCCTAAAAGTGCCAATGGGATATGGTGTAATTGGCAACACTACGGTTTCTGGTACCGTCATTCTAGGTTCGAGTCCTGGTATCCCAGCTCTGAATAATCCGCAGGCTAATGCGGGAATTCGGAGTTTCAAAGCGGTTCGCCGATTTGAAACAATGTTGAATGTATGAAATACTCATTCAGCTTGAATGCCGGAAGCGGTATTCAAAAGTGCAGTAAATAGAAGTGCAAATAGTTTCAATAAAGTGCAAGGCCCCATCGTATAGCGGCCTAGTACGCCGCCCTCTCACGGCGGTAACGCGGGTTCGAATCCCGCTGGGGTCACAAAATGAATCCTCCGGAACCAATAGGTTCCGGGGGATTTTTCTTTGCCTCGGGTAAGGCCCCGGAACCCTCGTTCGCCGTAGCTTTCTCCCCGTGTTTGCCGCCCGAAAGCCCCCAAATGACGGGACTCGCCGTGTCGCAAGCGCTTTCCCAATCCAAAAGAGGGGAGAACGGTACCCCGGCCTCCCAAGGGAACGGGCCATGCCTCCACCCGTGAGGGCCCTCCAGGGAGGACTGCGTCGCTTGGGGCGGCGCGTTCTCCCCGTGTTTGCCGCCCAAAAGCCGCCAAATGATGCGACTCGCCGTGTCGCAAGCGCTTTCCCATTCCAAAAGAGGGGAGAACGGTACGGGAGGCCGCTAGGCGCTGTCTTTCTGAAGGGCCTCTGCGGCGTCCCTGACCTTGATGAGCGTGCGCAGGTTCCGGGTGGTGGTGCCCGCCTTGTAGCGGGCCTTTGCGGAGAGCTTGCTGAAGGGGCTGTCCAGGGTGCCTCCCGCCGGGGCGAGCCAAGCCGAGGCCTCCGGGCCCAGCCGGACTTGTTCGACGCCGCCCTGCCCCGGGGTGCCGAGAGCTGTGCCGGCGTCGAAGAGTTCGTCCAGCATTGCGGTGTCCGAGGCGAGGGTGATGTAGCTGTGCGTGGTTTTGTCGTCGGCCGGATAGGGGCAGGCTTCCACGAGTTGGGCAACCCGCTCCGCGCTCAGGACCACCACCCAGGCGTCATAGCCAAATGCTTCCCTCAAGCACTTTTCGCACTGCTCCTTGACTGCCGCCGCATCGAGCTCGCTCCGGAGCACCACGTTGCCACTGGCCAGCAGGGTCTTGACGTCAGTGAAAGGGTACGCCTTGAGGGCTGCTTTGAGGTCGGCCATCTTGATGTTGATCCCGCCCACGTTGATCCCGCGCAGGAACACTGCAAAGCTGTTCATGCGCCTACCCTACCTGCGCCCATCAACAGGAGGGGCGCCGGTGGGAATCGGCTGGAAACGGGAAGCGCTTAGTCGTTGTTTTTGCGCAGCGCTTCGGTGAGTACCCGGGCGGCGTTGCAGACGACTTCGGCGTGGAGGCGTCCCGGCTGGCGGGTCAGGCGCTCGATAGGGCCCGAGATGGACACCGCAGCAATGACCCGGCCGGATGGCCCGCGCACGGGTGCGGAAACTGAGGCAACCCCAGGCTCGCGTTCGCCGAGGCTCTGCGCCCAGCCCCGGCGTCGTACTCCTGCCAGGACGGTCGGCGTGAACCTGGCATTCTGGAGTCCGTCCAGGAGGCGGTCATGGTCTTCCCATGCCAGCAGGATCTGGGCGGCGGAGCCGGCCTTCATGGAAAGCTGGGTGCCCACAGGAATGGTGTCGCGCAGGCCGATGGGGCGTTCGGCCGAGGCGACGCAGACACGCCAGTCGCCCTGGCGGCGGAAGATTTGAGCGCTCTCTCCTGTGGCGTCGCGCAACTGGATCAAGACCGGGCCCGCAGAAGCGATGAGCCGGTCTTCGCCGGCCGCCGAAGCAAGCTCAACAAGGCGGCTGCCGAGGACGAAGCGGCCTTGGATGTCACGGCTCACAAGGCGGTGGTGGACGAGGGCCAGCGCCAGCCGGTGCACGGTGGGGCGGGCCAGCCCTGTTGCTGCCACAAGTTGGGCCAAGGTGGTTGGCCCCGCCTCAAGCGCGTCGAGCGCCTGGGCCGCTTTATCGATGACGCCGACTCCACTAGAATTGTCCATGTAATGATATTGCCGTCTCAATATCTGAGATGCAAGTCGTTTCGCTGGCGCAGTTCGGATCGCTGATGTTCAGTGGAAGTAGTCAAGCCAACCGCAGTGAAGGGAGCAGGCCGTGGGAAAGACACTGGCCGAGAAAGTTTGGGATACGCACGTGGTGCGCAAGGGCGAAGGCGAAGGAGCCAACGCCCAGCCCGATCTTCTGTTCATCGACCTGCACCTCGTGCATGAGGTGACCTCACCGCAGGCCTTTGAGGGGTTGCGCCTGGCCGGACGCCCTCTGCGCCGCCCCGACCTCACAATCGCCACGGAAGACCACAACACACCGACGCTGGACATCGACAAGCCGATCGCCGATCTGACCAGCCGCACGCAGATCCAGACCCTGCGCAACAACTGCAAGGAGTTCGGAGTCCGCCTGCACTCGCTCGGCGACGCCGAACAAGGCATTGTGCACGTCGTCGGCCCGCAACTGGGCCTCACCCAGCCCGGCATGACGGTAGTCTGTGGCGATTCCCACACCTCGACCCACGGCGCCTTCGGGGCGCTCGCCATGGGCATCGGCACCTCTGAGGTGGAACATGTCATGGCCACCCAGACGCTGTCCCTCAAGCCATTCAAGACCATGGCCATCAACGTTGAAGGCACCCTGCGCCCTGGCGTCTCGGCGAAGGACATCATCCTCGCAGTCATCGCCAAGATCGGCACAGGCGGCGGCCAGGGCTACGTGCTGGAGTACCGTGGCTCGGCCATCCGGGCGCTCTCCATGGATGCCCGCATGACCATCTGCAACATGTCCATCGAAGCCGGAGCCCGCGCTGGTTTGGTGGCTCCGGACCAGACGACCTACGACTACATGTACGGCCGCCCGCACGCCCCGCAGGGCGAGGAGTGGGATGCCGCCGTCGAATACTGGAACACGCTGCACACCGACGACGACGCCGCTTTCGATGTCGAGGTGGACCTCGACGCCGATACCTTGGAGCCGTTCGTGACCTGGGGGACCAACCCGGGACAGGGCATTTCACTCAACGAGGCCGTGCCGTTCCCCGGCGACTTCGGTGACGAGAACGCCAAGCTGGCGGCCGAGCGAGCGTTGCAGTACATGGGCCTTGAAGCCGGCACGCCCATGAAGGACATCCGGGTGGACACGGTCTTCCTCGGATCCTGCACCAACTCCCGCATCGAGGACCTCCGCGCTGCCGCCGATGTCATCCGCGGGCGGGAAAAGGACCCGAAGGTCCGGATGCTCGTGGTCCCCGGCTCGGCACGCGTCCGCCTTGAAGCCGAAGCAGAGGGCCTGGACAAGGTGTTCAAGGAATTCGGGGCTGAATGGCGCTTTGCCGGCTGCTCCATGTGCCTGGGCATGAATCCGGACCAGCTGGAACCGGGGGAGCGCTGCGCATCCACCTCGAACCGCAACTTCGAGGGGCGCCAGGGCAAGGGCGGCCGCACCCACTTGGTTTCGCCGGTAGTCGCTGCAGCCACGGCAGTACGCGGGACGCTGAGCTCGCCGTCGGACCTCGAGCCCGCCTCAGTGTCCGCATCCACCACCACCGACGCCGCCTAGGAGGATCCCCATGGAAAAGTTCACCACCCACACCGGCATCGGTGTCCCGTTGCGCCAGAGCAATGTGGACACGGACCAGATCATCCCGGCGGTCTACCTGAAGCGGATCACCCGTACCGGTTTCGAAGACGCGCTGTTCTCGGCGTGGCGCAAGGACCCGTCCTTCATCCTGAACCAGGAACCGTTCAACGCCGGCTCCGTGCTTGTGGCGGGACCCGATTTCGGCACCGGCTCATCCCGCGAGCACGCGGTCTGGGCACTGAAGGACTATGGGTTCAAAGCCGTACTATCCTCCCGGTTCGCGGATATTTTCCGCGGCAACTCGGGAAAGCAAGGGCTCCTGGCGGCCGAGCTTGCCCAGGATGACATCGAGCTCATCTGGAAAGTGCTCGAAAACGCGCCCGGCACCGAGGTCAAGGTGGACCTCGTGTCCAAGACCGTCGAGTGCGGAAACGTCGTGGCACCCTTCGAGATCGATGACTACACTCGTTGGCGCCTGCTGGAGGGCCTGGACGACATCGGGCTGACGCTCCAGCACGAGGAAGACATCACGGCTTACGAAGCCACGAGGCCTTCCTTCAAGCCGAAAACCCTGCCGGCACGGATCCAGTAGCTCGCATCAACTAGCATCCGCACCTTGAAAGGACCGGCGCACCCGAAGGAACGGGTGCGCCGGTCCTTTTCGTGTGCGTGGCACTCCGGTTCGCCGGGTACGAACGCGGGGTCACTTACGGCCCATGCCGGGCGGCAACATGGGCCGTAAGTGACCCCGCGTCGCGGAAAGGCCACGCCCCGCCATTTCGAATCGGTAACGTCAGCTTTTATGCTTAGCTGGAGCCTTCGTAAGTGTGGGGGCGTCAACTCGTGAGGAAACCGGTATAGATGAGTAGTGTTCTGACAATCCGCGGCGGCGTCCCCTTGACCGGCCGCGTCACCGTCAGAGGTGCCAAGAACCTTGTTCCCAAGGCCATGGTGGCTTCCCTCCTCGGCAACGAACCCTCGGTGCTGAGGAACGTCCCGGAAATCAAGGACGTGGAGGTCGTCACCAGCCTGTTGCAGCTCCACGGCGTGACTGTTCAGAAGGATCCCGTCACGGGTGATCTCACCCTGGATCCCAAGAACGCGAAGACGGCGTCCAGTACGGCGATCGACGCCCATGCCGGGGACTCCCGCATCCCGATCCTGCTATGCGGTCCGTTGATCCATGCCATCGGCGAAGCATTCATCCCCGATCTCGGCGGCTGCAAGATCGGCGACCGGCCGATCGATTACCACTTGAACGTGCTCCGCCAGTTTGGAGCCGTCGTCGAAAAGCGCCCGGGCGGCATCCACATTTCCGCTCCCAAGGGACTCCACGGCGCCAAGATCTCACTCCCGTACCCGTCGGTGGGGGCAACGGAACAAGTCCTGCTGAGTGCCACGCGCGCCGAGGGCATCACCGAACTCAGTGGTGCCGCCACTGAACCGGAAATCATCGACCTCATCGCTGTGCTGCAGAAGATGGGTGCCATCATCAGCGTCCAGACCGATCGAACCATCCGGATCGAAGGTGTTCGTGACTTGGGTGGCTACGACCACCGCGCACTGGCAGACCGCAATGAGTCAGCGTCGTGGGCTTCCGCTGCGCTGGTGACCCGCGGAGACATCTTCGTGGAGGGTGCTTCCCAGCGGGACATGATGACTTTCCTCAACACCTACCGCAAGGTGGGCGGCGGCATGGATATCCGCGAGGACGGCATCCGTTTCTACCACCCTGGCGGAAAGCTGAGCCCGCTCGTCCTTGAAACGGATGTGCACCCGGGCTTCATGACCGATTGGCAACAGCCCCTTGTGGTCGCCTTGACCCAGGCTGAAGGCGTATCGATTGTGCACGAAACCGTGTACGAAAACCGCTTCGGCTTCACCGATGCCCTGACCCGCATGGGCGCAACCATCCAGGTCCACCGCGAATGCCTCGGGAGTGTGCCATGCCGCTTCGGCCAGCGCAATTTCCTGCATTCCGCCGTCGTCTCAGGACCCACTCCGCTGAGGGGCACCGACATCGACATTCCCGACCTCCGTGGCGGATTCAGCCACCTTATTGCGGCGCTCGCCGCGACCGGCACGTCCAGGGTGACCGGGATTGACATCATCAACCGCGGCTACGAGCGCTTCACTGAAAAGCTCGCCGCGCTGGGCGCCGATTTCGACCTCACCGAATCCAAGTAACGGGGGACACCTTGAAGGAATCGGCCCAGAGCCGTGCCATGTTCGCTGTTCTTGCGGGAGTTGCGCGACCGCTCATGAACATCCTCATGGCAAAGAAGTGGGAAGGGACCGACAAGCTCCCCGAGGGTGGCTTCATCGCCGCCCCGAACCACTGCACCGAGATCGACCCCATCGTCGTGGGGCACATGCTCTACAACATGAAGCGTCCACCGCATTTCCTCGCGAAAGCGGGCCTCTTCAAGGCCCCCGTCCTGGGAAGCCTGTTGCGCGCCACGAACCAGATTCCCGTGGAACGCTCGACGACGGGGGCGAACCGCTCGTTGCAAGCCGCCCAGGAAGTGGTGGATGCCGGCGGCGCCATCATCATCTATCCGGAGGGCACCCTGACGCGCGATCCGGATTTGTGGCCGATGAAGGGCCATACCGGCACCGCGCGCTTGGCAATCCAGACCGGCGCCCCCGTGGTTCCCATTGCCCATTGGGGTGCCCAGGAGGTGTTCCCCCGTTACGCCAAACGCCTGCATGTCTTCCCCCGCAAGACATCCCGCATCCTGGTAGGCGAGCCCGTGGACCTCAGCGCCTTCCAGGGCCGGCCACTGGACCGGGCCACCTTGGTGGAGGCTACGGACATCATCATGGGCGCAATCACGGAGCTTCTTGCTACCTTGCGCGGGGAAGAACCGCCCAGGGAACGCTGGGATCCTGCTGCCCACAACCAGTCGAAGCACGGTCGCTTCCAAGCGACTGAAGGAACGCCGGGCACCGATGGCACGGACGGACAGAAGTGACCTCCGGGGAAGAACTCATAGCTGACACGGGTGTTGTCGCCGTGCTTGGCGCTGGATCCTGGGGGACGACGTTCGCAAAGGTCCTGGCTGATGCCGCAATTGCCAGCGGTGCGGAGCGCAGTATCCGCATTTGGGGCCGGCGGGACGAAGTAGTTGCCCAGATCAACGCGGAGCACCGTAATGCCCAGTACTTGAAGGACATAGCGCTGCCCGATTCCATCACGGCCTCGACAGATGTGGCCGAAGTCCTTTCGGGCGCCGGAATCGTCATTCTGGCCGTGCCGGCGCAGTCGCTTCGGCTTCAACTGCGCAAATGGAAGCCACTGGTGGCCCCTGGCGCCGTGGTCGTTTCCCTCATGAAGGGCCTTGAACTCGGTACGGATTCCCGCATGAGCCAGGTTATTTCCGAGGAACTCGACATTCCGCAGGAACGGGTCGCCGTCGTTTCGGGCCCCAACCTGGCAATGGAGATCGCGCGCCAGGAACCCACGGCTTCCGTGGTGGCCTGCAGCGACGAAGCTACGGCTGCATCGTTCGCGCTCTACTGCACCGCGCCGTACTTCCGCCCCTACACGAGCAACGACGTGGTCGGCGTCGAAATCGGGGGGATCGTGAAAAACGTGATCGCCCTTGCCGTCGGTATCTGCGAGGGCAAGCAAATGGGCGACAACACCAAGGCCTCGGTGATCACGCGCGGGCTCGCGGAAACCTCCCGGCTGGCCCTTGCCCTGGGTGGCGAAGCGCGCACGATGGCAGGTCTTGCCGGACTGGGGGACCTTGTGGCTACCTGCTCTTCGCCCCTGTCCCGGAACCACACGGCGGGGCGATTGCTCGGCGAAGGTTTGACCCTGGATCAGGTCACCGAACGCATGACGCAGACGGCGGAAGGCATCAAATCCGGGTACGCTGTCTACGAACTGGCCGGAAAACTCGGTGTCGACATGCCGATTACAGCGGCAGTGGTTGCCGTCCTCGAAGGCAAACTGTCCGTTGATGAACTTGGGCCCAGACTCCTGGCCCGCTCCCTGAAGTCCGAAGGCGATTACTGACTGTGACCGAAGAACCCCTGTCTGCCGGAACTGCCGAGTCCCCGAAGCCGGCCGAACATCGGCGGCCCCGCGTCGCCGTACTCTTCGGCGGCCGATCCAGCGAGCACGCCGTCAGCTGTGTGACTGCGGCCGGCGTCATGGGCGCCATCGACAAGGGCAAGTACGACGTCGTCCCCATCGGGATAGCCAAGTCGGGGCAGTGGGTGATCCCCTCTGCTGACATCAGCCAGTGGTCGCTGAGCGCCTCGGCCTTGCCTGAGGTCCTGCCTTCGGGAAGGACCGTAACCCTCGCTGAAGTGGGCGGAGCCCACCAATTGATCGTCACGGCACCGAATGCGGTGCCCGAGGAACTGGGCTCCGTGGATGTCGTGTTTCCGCTCCTCCACGGCCCTTGGGGCGAAGACGGCACCATCCAGGGTCTCTTGGAGCTGTCCGACACCCGCTACGTTGGAGCCGGAGTCCTCGCATCCGCCGTCGGCATGGACAAGCATTTCATGAAGGTCGTTTTCGAGGCCGCCGGACTTACGGTGGGACCGTATGTCGCCGTCACCGACCGTGAATGGATCAACGACGCCGAAGCCGTGCGCAAGCGCGTGGACCGCCTCGGGTTCCCGGTCTTCGTGAAGCCCGCCCGCGCCGGTTCCTCGATGGGAATTTCCAAAGTGGACTCGATGGATGATTTGGACGC
>FTCF01000134.1_pt1 | contig 12260 bp, 11 predicted proteins | sample 1639631 | NCBI WGS metagenome assembly FTCF01 (sample SAMEA3914864, study PRJEB12502) | metagenome | biome: forest; material: soil | place: USA | collected 2012-03-12 | depth 0.3 m
AGGAGGTGGGACCGGCGGAATGCCAGGACGGAGCGGTACAGCTCCAGGGTGGAGCCCCCGACGCCGGCCTGGACGTCCGCAGCCAGCTCGCCGAACGCCTCGGGCTGGGGCAGCCAGGGTGCCGCGGGCGCCTTGCCGGCAGCACCGGTGCCGCCCGTACCAGGCGATGCCGCTTCCGAGAATCCGAAGCCAGGCTCGTTGGATTTCCAAGGCAACGGTACGCGGCACCCATCGCGGCCGCGCTCCACGCCCTTGGTCCGGAAGAATGAGGGGTCCTGGCGCGCCTCGGCCGGCAGTGACGTATGCTCCGGAAGGCCGAGCTCCTCACCCTGGTACAAATAGGCCGACCCCGGCAGGGCGAAAGACACCATGGAGGCGGCCCTTGCCCGCGACAGGCCCAGTGCGGCGTCGGGCTGTTCGTCTTCCGCCGAGATTCCCTTGGGGAAGGTGGTGGGATCCGCCAGCCCAAAGCGGCTCGGGTGCCGGACGGTGTCGTGGTTGCTCAAGACCCAGGTGGAGGGCGCCTCGACGGATCCTGCCGCGTCCAGCGAAGATTCGATTGCCTCCGCCATGCGCTCCGCGTCCCAGCCTGCCAGGAGGAAATCGAAGTTGAACGCCTGTTGCATTTCATCCTTGCGGACGTACCGGGCCAGCCGCTCCGCAGGCTCGACCCACGCCTCGGCAACCAGCATGCGGTCTCCGTCGTATTCGGCGAGGACCCGGTGCCATTCGCGGTAGATCTCGTGGACGCCGTCCTGGTCGAAGAAGGGCGACGGCGGATCCAGCGGCGGCTTGACCTTGTGTTCGACGGCGGTCGCTACGGCCGCCGCCGCGGGCTCGGCTCCGGAAGCGACGTGAGGGTGTGCGGTGTGCGGTTCGACGGCTTCGCTGTGGGCGCCGGGCGCAGATAAGCCACCTTCGACCATGGCGGCAGAGCCTTCCCAGTCCGGCAAGCCGGCTTCTTTGACCAGGCCGTGGGCAACATCCACCCGGAAGCCGTCAACTCCTCGGTCCAGCCAGAAGCGCAACACCGAACGCATCTCCTCGTGGACCTCGGGGTTCTCCCAGTTGAGATCGGGCTGTTTCGTATCGAAAAGGTGCAGGTACCACTCGCCGGGAGTGCCGTCGTCGTTCGTTAGCCGCGTCCACGCGGGGCCGCCGAAGATGGATTTCCAATTGTTCGGGGCCAAAGCCCCGTCCCCGGAGCCCGGTTTGGAGTCTTTGCCCGGGCGGAACATGTAGCGCTCGCGTTCGGGGGAGCCGGGGGCTGCGGCGAGGGCTTCGCGGAACCAGGCGTGCTCATCCGAGGTGTGGTTGGGCACGAGGTCGACGATCACCTTGATACCCAGGCTGTGTGCCTTCTCCAGCATGGCGTCGAAGTCATCCAAGGTGCCGAAGAGGGGATCCACGGCCCGGTAGTCCGCGACGTCGTATCCGGCATCAGCCTGCGGCGATTTGTAGAACGGGGACAGCCATACTGCATCCACGCCCAACGTTTGCAGATAGGGCAGTTTCGCGGTGACCCCGGCAAGGTCGCCCATCCCATCGCCGTTGGCATCGGCGAACGAACGGGGATAAATCTGGTAGACGACGGCGCTCGCCCACCACGCGGAATTGCTGGAACCGGGGGTTGGGATCGGGGAGTGCGGCACTGGATTCCTCTCGATGACATATTTTTGTGTAAACGCTTGCATTACTACCCGGAAGCTTACTAATGTGAGGCTCACCACATCAACCGCACAGCGGAAATACCTGGTCCACTCACTGAGGAGTTCCCAGCATGAACACACGCAAGTACCTTTTGCCGGCCGCTGTTGCCGGCGTGCTAGCCATGTCCCTGTCCGCCTGTGGTGGCGGCGGTGGCGGCGGCACAGCCTCAAGCGGCGGAGATGCCGCAGCAAACCTTGACGGGCGAGGTCCAATCACCTATGTCCAAGGCAAAGACAACAGCAACGTTGTCCGCCCGCTCGTCGATAAGTGGAATGCGGCGCACCCGGATCAGAAGGTCACCTTCAAGGAGCAGTCCGACCAGGCGGACCAGCAGCACGATGACCTGGTCCAGAACTTCCAGGCCAAGAACGTCAATTACGACGTTGTTGACGTGGACGTCATCTGGACCGCTGAGTTTGCCGCGAAGGGTTGGCTGCAGCCCCTCACGGACAAGATGAGCATCGATACCTCCAAGATGCTGCCCGCTACCGTCAAGACGGCAACGTACAACAACACGCTCTTCGCGGCACCCCAGACCTCCGACGGTGGCATTCTCTACTACCGCAAGGACTTGGTGCCTACCCCGCCCAAGACCTGGGACGAGATGATGAGCATGTGCTCCATCGCGAAGCAGAACGGCATCGACTGCTACGCAGGACAGTTCGCCAAGTATGAAGGCCTCACCGTGAATGCGGCTGAAGCCATCAACTCGGCAGGCGGCACGATCGTGGGAGACGACGGCAAGTCCACCGTGACCTCCGCGTCGGCCAAGGCCGGCCTCAACAATCTGGTCACGGCCTACAAGAATGGAAACATCCCCACGCAGGGCGTGACCTACCAGGAAGAACAGGGCAGGCAGTCCTTCGAAGACGGCAAGCTCCTCTTCCTGCGCAACTGGCCCTACGTGTACAACCTCGCCAAGACTGACGGCTCGTCCAAGGTGAAGGACACCTTCGGCATGGCTCCGCTCCCGGGCAAGAGCGGCCCCGGCGCCTCTTCCCTCGGTGGACACAACCTCGCCGTCAGCGTCTACTCGGCGCACAAGGCTACAGCCAAGGACTTCCTGACCTTCATGACCAGTGAAGAGACTGAAAAGTTCTACGCAACGCAGGGCTCGCTCGCCCCGGTGCTCGGTTCCTTGTACGACGATCCCGCCCTCGTCCAGCAGCTGCCGTACCTTCCTGTGCTGAAGACCTCGATCTCGAATGCCGTGCCGCGCCCGGTCACGCCGTTCTACCCGGCAGTCACCAAGGCCATCCAGGACAATGCCTACGCTGCCATCAAGGGTGACAAGTCCGTCGATCAGGCAATGACGGATATGGACACGGCCATCAACTCGGCCAGCCAATAGCGACACCCCCAGTGAACCTCGGGCGGCTGGCGCTTCAAGCGCACGGTCGCCCGAGGGGCACGCTATCAATTTCCGGAAGGAGGGGAAATGTCCACCCTTGCGCAGCCTAAGCGGGCGCCAGAGACACCAAGCCCCAAAACCAAAAAAGTTCAAAAAGAAGTAGGACAGGACCGGGCGGCCACGTCTCAAGGCCGGTGGGCGTTCTGGTTGATTTCCCCTGCCCTGGTATTGCTTGCCGTGGTCATTGTGTACCCGGTGGTCAACGCGATTATCATGGCGTTCCAGAAGGACCAGGGTCTTGACCCTGTCACCAAGGTCTTCGTCCAGGGCGGACCCGCCGGCTTCGATAACTTTGTCCACTGGTTGGCCCAGCAGTGCGGCTCTGCGGCCTGTGCACCTGGCACCCTTGGCGCCCAATTCTGGAGCGCCGTCGGAACGACGTTCTTCTTCACGGCGGTCACCGTTGTCCTGGAGACTGTCCTCGGGTTCTGGATGGCCGTCATCATGGCCCGGACTTTCCGCGGTCGCAGTGCCCTTCGTGCTGCTGTCCTGGTTCCGTGGGCCATTCCAACTGCCGTTACGGCGAAACTGTGGTTCTTCATCTTCGCTTTCGACGGAATCGCCAACAAACTCTTTGGCACGGCAATCCTGTGGACAGGCAGCGAGTGGCCGGCCCGTTGGGCGATCATCATTTCTGACGTTTGGAAGACGACGCCGTTCATGGCCTTGCTGATTTTGGCTGGCCTGCAAATCATTCCGGCAGAGGTGTACGAAGCCGCCAAGGTCGATGGCGCCTCGGCATGGCAGCGTTTCACGCAGATCACCTTGCCGCTCGTGAAGCCGGCACTCATGGTGGCTGTCCTGTTCCGTGTCCTTGACGCACTGCGCATGTATGACCTCCCGGCCATCATGACCCAGGGCTCAAACGGCACAACAACGTTGTCCATCCTTGTGGTTGACCAGATCCGCCAGGGATTCAACTCAGCAGCGGCCTTGTCAACCATCACCTTCCTGATCATCTTCCTGGTTGCGTTCATCTTCGTTCGTTTCCTGGGAGCCAACGCAGTCGCCTCAGCCACACCCAAGACCACCAAGGGGCAGGAAAAATGACCGCCGTGAGCATTGACTCCGCGCCCAAGACAGCTGCCCGACGGCGGGAACGCTGGGCGAGCGGACGCACGTACATCAGCGCAGCGCTCATCTTCATCTGGTGCTTGATTCCCTTCTACTGGATGATCGTGACCGCGTTCCGCGACGTTGGATATACCTTCGATTCGACGCCTTTCTTCACCCACGTCACCTGGGACAACTTCAACACGGTGTTCTCGGAGAACCTGGGCAACCACTTCGGCCGGAACCTTTTGAACTCGCTTTTCGTGGCCGGGGTAACCACCGTAGTTGCCCTGCTTTTCGGGGTGTTCGCGGCGTATGCCTTGTCCAGGCTTGAATTCCGCTTCAAGTTCCTGGTTCTCGGCTTTGTCCTCGGGGCATCGATGTTCCCGGGCGTCGCCTTGGTGACGCCGTTGTTCCAGCTCTTCACCAACATCGGCTGGTACGGCACATATCAGGCGCTGATCATTCCAAACATCTCGTTCGTGCTTCCGTTGACGGTCTACACCCTGACGTCCTTCTTCCGGGAAATGCCGTGGGAGCTGGAGGAATCAGCTCGAATTGATGGCTGCACGCAGGGCCAGGCATTCCGCAAGGTGATCATGCCGCTTGCTGCGCCGGCTGTTTTCACCACGGCAATCCTGGCGTTCATCGCGTCGTGGAATGAGTTCCTCATCGCGAGCCAGCTGTCCAACGACCAGACCAAGACCGTCACGGTGGCTATCGCCTACTTCGCCGGTGCCCAGGCCCACCAGGAGCCGTACACCGCCGTCATGGCAGCGGGAACGGTTGTGACGATTCCGCTTGTGATCCTCGTCCTGATCTTCCAGCGCAAGATCGTGGCGGGCCTGACTGCCGGCGCTGTCAAATGACGCAAACTCCGGATTCGGCCGGGCCGTCCCTCGGCGGTCCGGCCAAGGAACAGCACACTCGAGTGAAGTCGGCGGAAGACTTCGACCTCGTGATAGGTTTCCTCGGCTTTTGGGCCTTGGTCCTGCTGGTTATCACCGTGGCCGCCGAGCTCACGGCCCAGCCCGCACTGGGCTGGGCCCTGGGCCTGCTGGCAGTGCTGCTGGCCTTGTGGGGGATGCTTCGGCTTCGCCGGCGGCTCCCCGCGCGGACATCCAGGCGCATCAGGTGAGCAGCGAGCCGAAATAAGTAGCGCGGAATCGGCGGAGGACAACCAGGCGGAATACGCTGGTTATCTGCCGTCTGGGAAGGAACCCCCGGCTTCCGCACGGATTCTTTGAGGGGGCTTGAGTGGCAAAAACGAGTGAACGGTCCCAGCGTGGCGGCCACGCAGGAGCCAGCATTGAAGACGTCGCGCATGCCGCAGGCGTTTCCACCGCCACCGTTTCCCGCGCTGTGCGCGGCCTTCCCAGGGTGTCTCCTGCCACCCGGGAAAAGATCCTCCGGGTTGCCGGAGAACTTGGGTATGTGGCGTCGTCGTCCGCTTCGGGACTGGCCACCGGCCGCACCAGGACGATCGGTGTCCTGGCACCTTACGTGGACCGTTGGTTCTTCTTCAAGGCGATCGAGGGCGTGGACCGCGAGCTCCACGCCCGCGGTTACAACCTGTCCCTGTTCAACCTGGGGGGCCAGCGCGGAGCGCGGGAACGGCTCTTCAGCAAGACGATGGTCTATAAGCAGATCGACGCACTCCTGGTCCTTTGCATGTCCCTGACCCCCGAGGAAATCGCCGATCTCCAAAGGATCGAAATCCCCTTGGTCATTGTCGGCGGTCCGGTGGAGGACTGCCCCAGCATCGGCATCGACGATTACGCCGCTTCCGTGGAAGCGACCATGCACCTGCTGAACCTCGGCCATCGGGAGATCGCACTGCTCCACGGCCAGGACGATTCCGACCTGAACTTCACGGTGCCGCGACTGCGCGTTGACGGCTTCACGGATGCCATGACGAGCGCGGGCTTTTCCATGCCTCCGGAATGGGACATTTTCGGAAACTTCACCGTAGGCAGCGGCCAGGAAGCGTTCGACGAGCTCTGGAGCAAGCCCGGACCCAAACCGACGGCGATCTTCTGCGCTTCCGATGAAATGGCCATGGGAGCCATGCTGCAGGCGCGGCGCCGTGGTGTCCGTGTACCGGAGGAGTTGTCCATCATCGGCATTGACAACCATGAATTCGCCGAGGCCATGGGCCTGACAACCGTGGCCCAGGACCCCGTCGAACAAGGCCAACTGGGTACGCGCATGCTGTTGGACGAATTGGCCGGTGCCGCAGGTTCGGTGCGCTCCATGAAAGCGGCCCACCGGCTCATCGTGCGGGAAACCACCGCACCGCCACGCCCCAGAAGCTGAGGGCCCCAAGGACTAACCGGACCCATCAGCCAGGGTCCCGGCGGCCGTGAAACGCAGAGTCAGGAAGCCCTGGCCAACTGCCTGATGGGGATCCAGCGGGAAGCCAGCCTGCGGTAAGCCGCGGCCGCTCCGGTCATGTCTCCCTCGGCCAGGCATTCGATGCCGAGCCTGACGTCCATGGGCGACTCGTCCGGGTATACCTTGTCCGCTACGGCGCCGTAGTCCAGCTCGACCATTGACTGAACATGGAATAGTTCGAGCCATTCGGTGAGCTGGGTGAGGTCGTCCAGCATGTCGAGGTCCGGTGCGGCAAGGGCGAGGTTGGCGACGGCAAAGCGTGCCCGGTCCAAGGCATCCGTCAGCGAGGCCCAGACCCTGACCGTCAGGATGCGTCCGCCGGATTCCACGACATCCTTGCGGTCCGACTCCTGGAACAGCGAGAACCAGCTGAAGGGAATCCCCCAAGTCGAGGCCCGCGTGTGCACCCGCTTCGCGTCGTGACTGGCGTTGATACGGTCGATGCGTGCCTGGTGCCGGTCGCGCTGGTCCACGGGGATGAGCAGGTCCGCGAGCGGTCCATGGATACCTTCCATGAGGGCGTTGGCCGCCAATCCTGCCCGGATGACCAGTTGGCTGGGGCAGTAAAGCAGCCGCCCGGCGTCGGGGTCGTTCCGGTCTCCGGACGGAATCCTGGTGATGCGGACCAGATCGGTGCTGCCCGTCGGGAAAGGATCCCCGCCCTTGCGGGTGACCCGTCCGAGGGAAGCGAGCAGCTCGGCATTTTCGACGGCGGCCCGCGAACCGCTGCGGGTACCGCTCGCAACGAGCTGCTGCCGTTGGTCCTCGGGGAATGCTTCGAGCGGCTCGTACACGCGCAACGCAGAAGAGAAGGGCAGCCCTGCCTGGCTTCCGTATAACTTTCCGCTCATCGCGGGCCCGCCTCCTCCGTCATTGTCGCTGCTCAGTCCGTAAGCTCCACGATCACGGGAGCGTGGTCCGAGGCGCCCTTGCCCTTGCGTTCCTCTCGGTCGATTGAGGCTCCGGTGACGCGGGCGGCCAGCGCGGGGGAGGCCAGGACGAAGTCGATACGCATGCCCTCCTTCTTGGGGAACCGCAGCTGCGTGTAGTCCCAGTAGGTGTACACGCCGGGGCCCGGGGTGTAAGCGCGGGCGACGTCGGTGAATCCGGCGGCTTCGAACGCCCGGAAGGCCTCGCGTTCGGGTTCGCTGACGTGGGTGAGCGCGTTCGCCCGGAAGTAATCGATGTCCCAGACATCCTCGTCCAGCGGCGCGATGTTCCAGTCGCCCATGAGGGCCACCTGCGTCTCGGGGTTCTCCGTGATCCAGCCGGCGGCGTGGCCCTTCAGGGTGTCCAGCCACTTGAGCTTGTACGGCATGTGTTCGTCGTCCAGGGAACGGCCGTTGGGAACGTACAGGCTCCACACCCGCACCCCGCCGCACGTTGCGGCAATGGCACGGGCTTCCTGGACAGGATCCTTGCCGGCTTTTCCGAAGGCGGGCTGGTCAACAAAGGTGCGCTCGACGTCGTCGAGCCCTACACGCGAGGCGATCGCCACGCCGTTCCATTGGCTCACACCGAAGTGGGCCACCTCGTAGCCCATGCGCTCGAAGAGCTCCCACGGAAAGTTGTCGTCCCTGCACTTGGTTTCCTGCATGGCGAGGACGTCGCAGTCACTGCGCTGCAGCCAAGCCTCGACGCGGTCGGCACGTGCGCGGAGCGAATTCACATTCCAGGTAGCTATCTTCACAGCCACTAACTTACCGAACTTGGGCCCTGGCGCATCCCCTTGGGGTGGATTGCGACCGCGGTCACTAGTGGGCGAGCATCACCGAAGAAGAGGCGCGCCTGCGGAGCTTGATGCCGGAGGCGATCAATAGAACACCGCTGACCGCGGCGTATGTCGCGAGGAGCGCCACCACGCTCAGGAATCCGGCGCCTGGATTGACGAGCACAAAAAGTCCAAACAAAGTGGTGACCAAGGCTGTCAGCATCCAGATCCACCAAGCCCTGACCGTCGTCCTGGTGTCCATGGCAAGGATGATTTGCGAAATGCCGAGGACCAAGGCCCATGCTCCTATGAGGACGCCGAGTGCCGCAGCGGTGATGCCCGGCCACGAAACGGCCACAAGGCCGGTCGCGACGGAGATGAAGCCGCCGATCATGCTCCAGCGGGAATGGCGCGCGGGATCGTAGAAGTAGTGGGCCATATTGGTGAGCCCGTCGGTGATGGCGAAGACGCCGAACACGTAGACGAGGGCAAACACCGTGGCGACCGGCAGGGAAGCGACAAGGAAGGCCAAGAGAAGGGCCAAGGCTCCCCGGAAGATGAGCGCCGTTCCTGAATGCTGGAACAACTTGCGTCCTGCGGTGTCGGACATAGGGTCAGTTTAGACCCGGGCCGGTAGCTGGTGAAGGGGCCGCTGAAACTCCCCGCCGCAGCGCGGGGTCACTTACGGCCCAAGTTGCTGCCCGGCATGGACCGTAAGTGACCCCGCGTTGGGGAGCTTCCGCTAAACAGACTCCAAAACGGAGACGTAGTTCGCGATGCCCACGCCGCCCATGTTCTGCACGGCCCCGCGGCGGGCGTTGGGCAGTTGCATGGCTCCCGCGGTGCCCGTGAGCTGCATGGCCGCGATGACGTGCTGCGATACGCCTGTTGCGCCAACGGGGTGGCCCTTGGCCTTGAGTCCGCCCGACACATTGACAGGCAGCTTGCCGTCCTTGTAGACCCACCCTTCCTGCACCGCCCGGGAGCCTTCGCCGCGCGGCGTCAGGCCCATGGCTTCGTACATGATCAATTCGGCGATCGTGAAGCAGTCGTGCACTTCGGCGAAGTCCAGTCCGTCGATCCCGACGCCGGCCATCCCCAGCGCGCGCTCCCAGGAGGCCCGCGTGGCGGCGAACTCCGTGGGGTCGCGGCGCTCCGCCGGGAAGAAATCGTTCGCGTGCCCGAAGCCCGCCAACCGGACGGGTTCAGTAGCAGCGCCCGACGCCGGGCCAACAGAAAGCACGACGGCGGCGGCACCGTCGGACACGGGGGAGCAGTCGGTGCGGCGCAGCGGTTCGGCAACCATGGGATTCTTCTCGGAAACCGTCCGGCAGAACTCCTCGCCGAAGTCCCGGTGCATCTGCGCGTAGGGGTTGTCCATGCCGTTGTGGTGGTTCTTGGCGGCGATGGAACCCAGGACGTCGCCCAGGCCGGCATTACTGATGCCCGCGCCGTAGCGCTTTTCGTAGTGCTGGGCCACCTCGGCGAACAGCCCGGTGAAACCGGTAGTGGAGGCCTTGCCCGCCATTTCGTAGGAGGCTCCGAGTAAAGCTGCTCCCACGACGTCGGCTCCGGCGTCCGTCATCTTTTCGGCCCCGATTACCAGGACGTTGTGCGCAGTTCCGGCCAAGACAGCCTTCACGCCCTGCTGGAATGCTGCGGAACCGGAGGCGCAGGCGTTTTCGGTTCTCGTTGCGGGCACATTGGCAAGATCCTCGGACAACTGGAGGGCCAGTGAGGACGTGAAGCCCAACGGCTGCATCCCCGAGTTGAACTGGCCGAGGTAGATCTCGTCGATGTCCCGCGGCTCGAGGCCCGAGGTCCGGATGGCCTCGGCGGAAACCTGGACGATCAAGGACTCCAGCGTTTCGTCCGTGAGTTTGCCGAACTTGCTGTGTCCCCATCCGGTGAGGAGGACATCTTTGCCGAACTGTTCTTTCAGGCTCATGCCGGGGTTCCTTCCAAAGCTATTCCTTCCAATGCAGGGGTGGTTTCCAATGCGACGTCGAACGACGCCTCCGTCTTTTCCCGGAGTTCCTCCACAGTGACGCCGGGGGCGAGGCGGGTCAGCGTGAGCTGCCGCCCGCCGTCGTCGTTCGCGGAGGGCAAGATGTCGAACACCGCGAGGTCGCTGACGATGCGGTCCACTACCTGGAGGCCGGTCAGCGGCAGGGTGCATTCCCGGACGATCTTGGCGCTCCCGTCCTTGGCGTTGTGTTCGGTGAGGACCACGACGCGCGGGGTGCCGGCCACCAGGTCCATGGCGCCGCCCATGCCCTTGACCATCTTTCCCGGAATGGTCCAGTTCGCGAGGTCCCCGTTGCCGGAAACCTGCATGGCGCCGAGGATGGCAACCTTGACATGTCCGCCGCGGATCATGCCGAAAGACGTCGCGGAGTCGAAGATGCTGCCGCCGGGCAGGACCGTGACCGTCTGTTTGCCGGCGTTGATGTTGATGAGGTCGGCGTCTTCGTCGCCCTCGTAGGGGAAAGGCCCCATGCCGAGGAGGCCGTTCTCGCTTTGCAGGACAACCCGTATGCCGTCGGGCAGGTTGTTGGCCACGAGGGTGGGAATGCCGATGCCGAGGTTGACGTAATCGCCGTCGTTGAGTTCCTGGGCCGCAATGGCGGCCATTTCGTCGCGGGTCCATGCCATGGTGGTGCTCCTTCGCTGGTGGGTGCTTAGATGGCCAGGGCTTCAGTGCGGGGCCGGACGGTGCGCTGCTCAATGTCCTTGATGCGGCTGCCCGCCTGGACCAGTCGCTGGACGTAGACGCCCGGGGTCACGATATGGTTCGGATCCAGCTCGCCCGGCTGCACGATCACTTCGGCCTCGGCGATGGTCACGATTCCCGCCGTCGCCACCACCGGGTTGAAATTCCGGGCCGTGTAGCGGTAGATCAGGTTGCCGTCCGTGTCCGCGGTGTGCGCGTGGACCAGCGCGACGTCGGCGACGATCCCGCGCTCGCGGACGTACATGACGCCGTCGAACTCTTCGAGCGGCTTGCCCTCGGCAACCAGGGTTCCGACGCCGGTCCGCGTATAGAAGGCGGGGATGCCGGCACCACCGGCGCGGAGGCGTTCGGCCAGGGTGCCCTGGGGTGCGAATTCGACCTCGAGCTGCCCGGAAAGGTACTGCTCGGCGAAGAGCTTGTTCTCGCCGACGTAGGAAGCGATGACCTTGCGGACCTGGCCCGTTTCGATGAGGACGCCAAGCCCCTTGCCATCAATGCCCATGTTGTTGGAGACCACTGTTAGGTCCTTGACGCCGGAATCGCGGACTGCGTCGATCAGGTCCGCGGGGATGCCGCTAAGCCCGAAACCGCCGACGGCGATCGTCTGGCCGTCGCGCAGGACGTCCTCTAGTGCAACGGCTGCACTGGGCCGGATTTTGGCCATGGCGTTGTCCTCGTCTTTGAGTAGGGTCACTCAGTGTGCTATCCACTTTGTGGACGCGGGTCTGAGCTAGCGGTCTGAAAAGGAGCTTAGGGTGGTCCAGTGCGGAGGGTCAACGGCGTCGAATGGCCAGTAGGGCTGGACTCGCACAGTGTGGACGCTAGTCTTAGAAGTGTCCACATTGTGGAGATTATCTTCGAGAGGGGACTGAGTTGCCGACTCAACGGCCGCAAACCAAGCCGGTCCAGGGCGCCCAGGTGGTGGGGCGGGTCGCCGCACTCCTCCGGCTCGTGGGACGCAAACCGGAGGGCATGTCCATCGCTGGCCTGGTCCGCGAGTCCGGACTGACCCGCCCGACGGTGCACCGCTTGCTGGCGTCCCTCGCCGCCGAAGGCCTGCTGGACCACGACCAGCGGACCGGCAACTGGATCCTGGGGCCCGAGATTTTCCTGCTGGGGTCCGTGGCGGCGGCGCGGTTCCCGTTTGAGGACTTGGCCCGGCCCAGCCTGCGCCGCCTGGCCGAGGAGAGTGGGGAAAGCGCCTTCTATTCCATCCGTCGTGGCCACGAAACCGTGTGCGTGCTCCG
>FTCF01000073.1_pt1 | contig 12211 bp, 8 predicted proteins | sample 1639631 | NCBI WGS metagenome assembly FTCF01 (sample SAMEA3914864, study PRJEB12502) | metagenome | biome: forest; material: soil | place: USA | collected 2012-03-12 | depth 0.3 m
AAATCGTTTCGTGGTGGCAAGTTCCATCGCCGCCACGGGTTGTCTCTCGGATGAATTCCTTCCCTCGGACCTGCCCATCCCGGATGACCATCCTGGCCGTGCCTTCGACGCCTACGGCCTCTCGAAGTCCCTGATGGAGTCCACCATCCGGTATTTCGGACGAACCGACCCCGGCCTCGAGTTCACGGTTTTCCGCATCGGCGTAGTGCTGCCGGAGGATGCGGAACCCGCAGAACCGGAGGCCCTGCAGACAATGAACCGGCCGTTTTGCCAGATGGGGACCATCGCCGCATCCGATGTTGTCGACGCCATCGCCCTGGCAGCCACACACCCCGTCGGCCCTGGAGTTCGGCAAATGAACCTCGTCGCACCGTTGGCCGGAGCTCCCATCCCAACAGCCGAAGCCTTGCGCGCTGTGCTCGGTGCCAAAGCCGATGACTTGGACCTTTCGTTCTATGAAAGCCCCGGCAACTCCGATGGCCCGTTGTACGCCGTCGACCGGCTTTACCACGTTTATGGTTTCCGCCCACAGGTCAACGTGCGGACAATGCGCAACTTTGCCGACGACCAGTATCCATTTCTTCCCCCAGCAAGGAGCACAAGCCAATGAAGGAGCAGCAAATGGAATTTGAAGGGCTTAAGGCAATAGTTACCGGCGGGGCGTCTGGTATCGGCGCCGCAACGGTGGAATACCTGCAGGAGCGTGCGTGTAAAGTCGCAGTTCTGGACTTGAACCCAGAAAGCGCCCCCGAAGGATCTGTGGGGATTCACTGCGACATATCGAACACTGAGTCAGTCAATGCCGCCGTGGACAAGGCGGCACAGCACCTGGGCGGTATCGACATCGTGATTAACAACGCCGGAATCGGGGCTCAGGGCGATATAACAGCCAACGACGACACAGAATGGGCGCGAGTACTGAACACCAACGTTGTTGGAATCGCGCGCGTGACGCGAGCTGCCTTGCCGCACCTGCGGGAGTCCCGGAATGCCGCGATCGTCAACACGTCGTCCATCGCCGCCACGGCGGGGCTGCAACAGCGGGCGTTGTACTCCGCATGCAAGGGCGCCGTCCATTCACTCACTTTGGCGATGGCGGCCGACCACGTCGGGGAAGGTATCCGGGTGAACTGCGTCAGCCCCGGCACTGCCGACACGCCTTGGGTCGCCCGGTTGCTTGACTCCGCGCCCGACGCGCAAGCGGAGCGCGCCGCGCTGAATGCCCGTCAGCCTCATGGGCGGCTGGTCGCGGCAACGGAAGTAGCCGCAGCAATTGGATACCTCGCAAGCCCGGTCAACGGGTCCGCGGTCGGCGTCTCGCTTGCGGTCGACGGCGGGATGGGCGGCCTGCGGCTGCGTCCAAATTAATCCGAGCCCGCATGTTTGTTTCTTTCGGGCACGCCGCTTCCGCACTGGCTTTCCCCAGCTTCACACCGACCATCGAAAGGAAGATCCTTCGTGACCTTTGAACTGCGTACCTACACATCCACCGAGGGGCGGATGGAGGACCTGCTGACCCGGTTCCGGGATCACACTCTCCAGCTCTTCACCGAGCACGGGATTCAGAGCCTTGGCTACTGGCATCCTGTGGATCAGGACGACGTTCTGGTCTACCTTGTGCGGCACGAGGGCGACCCCGAGGCCAATTGGGAAGCCTTCAGAACCGATCCCCGTTGGCTAAAGGCCCGTGCTGCCTCCACGGAAAACGGCGAGATCGTCGCAGGCGTTGAGTCCGTGTACTTGAAGTCGACAGATTTCTCCCCCCTGAGCTGAGCACTCCGGCGGGAAGGTTCCAACGGTGTGCGGGCTCAAGGGCAAGTGGCTCCCGCTGCTTTCTAAGCCCGGCAGCCCGACGGCCGCCGTCCGGCATGGGCGGCCGCCGTCTGTCTTTCCAGTAGAGTGAGCGCAATCGGCCTCAGTCCATTGCCGGATCACCTAAAGCTGGCTGTGCGACGCGATGGCGGGGTCGGAGCCGATTCGGGCACCGCTCTCGAGCTGTGTGATGGCGGCAAGGTCCGCGGGAGTCAGGGTGATCGCCGCAGCGTCGGCGTTTTCCCGCATGCGGCTAGTCGTCGAGGACTTGGGAATGGCAATAATCCCTGAAGCGACGTGCCATGCCAACACGATCTGAGCCGGTGTGGCGCCGTATTTGGCGGCAAGCGATTTCACTGCGGCTGTATTCAAATCGGCCCCCTGCCCCAGCGGGCTGTACGCCTCCACGGCAATGCCCAAGGCACGGCACTTGGCCGTCAACTCTTTCTGCTGGAACGTGGGGTGGATTTCGAACTGGTTCACCGCCGGGACCACATTAGCGTCCTGCAGTAACGCGTCCAGATGCTCGCCGAGGAAGTTGGAGACACCGATGGCACGCATCACGCCGTTGGCGTAGAGCTTCTCCATCGCTTTCCAAGCTTCGACGAAGAGCCCCTGTGAGGGAACCGGCCAGTGAATCAGGTACAGATCCACGAACTCGACACCAAGCGCTTTCCTGCTGTTCTGGAAGGCCTCATACACGTTGCCCTGCTCGCCGTTGCGAAGCTTGGTGGTGATGAAGATGTCATCCCGGGGAATGCCCGAGGCAGCGATGGCTGCTCCGACGCCGGCCTCGTTGCGATAGGCGGCTGCGGTGTCGATGTGGCGGTAACCGGCCTCAAGCGCATCCTCGACGATTCGCTGGGTCTCGTCCGGCGGAACCTGGAATACGCCGAAGCCGATTTGCGGAATTTCGACGCCGTTGTTGAGGGTCACGGTGGGTGTGGTGGTTTCTTGCGTCTGCGACACTATCGATTCTTCCGTCAGCGAGATTGGTGCCTCGGAGCGCCCCGCACGAAATTCGGTGCGAACTGTGCGCCCGGGCTTTGCAAAATACGGTACCCATCTTGGGACGTCGTGTCAGCCGGTATGCCTCTCCCTGATTTTCCTAGGACAGACAGTCCTACCTTCCTTGTAGAAGGCCGTGATCGGGCCGTGGAAAATAGAGGTTATGGGTCAAAGCGCAGAGTTTGGAAAATTCCTGAAGGCGATGAGGTCACGGCTCAAGCCCGAGGACGGCGGCCTGCCAGGCACTTCGGGGGTCCGGCGGGTTCCCGGGCTGCGCCGAGAGGAGATAGCCAGGCTCGCGGACGTGAGCACGGACTACTACACGCGCCTCGAGCAGGGCCGCAACATCCACCCGTCCCGGGCAGTACTGGACTCGGTAGGCCGGGCTCTGCGCCTGGATCCCAGCGAACAGGCGCACATGATGGATCTGCTTGAGAACTGTGCGAAGTCCCAGCGTCCGTCCCTAGCGGCCCAGAGCGTTCGGCCCGCCCTGAAGCAGCTGTTGGACGCCGTGGGAAGCGTGCCCGCACTGGTACTGGGGCGTCGAACGGATGTTTTGGCCGGAAATCACCTGGCTTTTCTCCTGCTTGCCGACTTCGCTTCCATGCCTGCTGCCGAGCGGAACCTGACTCGCTGGATGATGCTCGATCCGCGTGCAAAGGAACTCTTCCGGGACTGGAATTCCGTGGCGACCGAAGCGGTCGGAGCCCTCCGCGTGGACATTGGCCGGCATCCGGACGACGCCCAGGCCAATCAGCTCGTTGGTGAACTCGCAGTTCAGAGCGAGCACTTCCGCCTGTGGTGGGCCGGACACCGGGTGTCCAGGAGGTCTGCGGGCAGTCTGCGGTTGCACCACCCCGTCGTCGGGGACTTGGAACTGAACGTTGAAAACCTGACTCTCCCGGACGACCCGGATCAAGTGCTGCGCGTATTTTCCGCGAAGCCCGGCTCGCCGTCGGCCGATTCCCTCACACTGCTAGGCAGTTTCGGCGCCGAAGCGGCCACCGCCTGGGAGCCCGCACAAACAACAGAAAACACCGATGCATCCGGCGCCGGGTTCTTGACTGATCCGGCATAGGAAATCGGGCCCCACCCTTGGCGTCAACTCTCCGAGCTTGTCAGCCTGGCTTCTCTGACCCAGCCATTGCGACCTCGATCTGGCGAATCACAGCATAAACGCGACACGGTCGTTGCAACTCCCAAAAATTCCGGGTGTTGCAACGACCGCCGTGGTGGTTGTTGTTATTTCCCGGTGCCGACGGGGGCGTTGTCTCCGTCGCCGGGTCCGTCGGGCACTTCGTTGGGGAAGAGGATGCGCGCGTCTCCGGGGTAGGGGGTAGTCCAGTTGTGCGCGGCGTACCAGTCAACCCGGTTGAGTCGGCCGGGATCGACGCGGTCGGGTCCTGACCAGTCCTGTTGGGCTGACCAGGCGCCCCATGCGGCGGCCGCGCCGGTGAGTGTGTTCGGGGCCCCGTTCATCGTGTCGAGCGGTATCTGGCTCGGCTTAGCAGTGTAGGGCGTGGTGTCTGCTTTGTTGGTGAATGCCGAGTACATAGGTTCGGCGGCCAGGTCCATCTGCGTCATGGGCGGCAGGGCGAGGATCTGCTCGATGGTGCGCACGACGTTGAGTTGGGTGTAGAAGTCGCTGACGACCGCGTTACGGCGGGCGTACGGGGACCAGATCAGGACCGGGGCGCGGTGCCCATCGACATGGTCGACACCATTCTGGCTGTCATCCTCGACGACGAACACGGCTGAGTCCTGACCGAACTTGCTGTGCGAAATGCCGTCGATAATCCGTCCCACGGCAAGGTCGTTGTCGGCGACCATGGCCGAGGGGGTGGGCGAGCCGGCGGAGGTGCCGGCGGTGTGGTCGTTCATGATGGTCATGATGTTCAGCTGGGGCAGGTTGTTGTTCTGCTCAGCGGTTTTCAAGTCCCTGAGGAACAGGTCGGCCCGGTACTGGTCCGGGATCTGCAACTGGAAGCCCGGGAATTGCGGCTGCAGGATCTTCGTCAGCGAGGGTACGTCGGTGGAGGCGTGGAACCCGTCCTGGGGTATGGTCGCCGGTTTGCCGGCTTCCTGGGCCACGGAGTTCTGGTACCACTGGGTCCAGGTGTTCTTGTCGTTGGCGCCGCTGCTGTCGGTCCATTTGTTGGTGTATTCGCCCCAGTCCTTGGCGGTGACGCCGTGCGCGGCCGCGTTGTCCCAGAGGAACCCGGTGGAGCCGTAGGCCATCGCGTCCCCACCGTTGTACGGGTAGCTGCGGGTGTAGTTGCTGATCGACTGGTTCAGATACTCATCGACGTTGGCCTGGGTCAGCCACTGGTGGCCGTCGGCGGACATAGTGCCGGATGAGTAGGTGTTGTCCAGCAACGGTCCTTGTTGGGCCAAGGCATGGAAATTCGGGGTGGTCGCCCCGCCGAACTGGGCTAGGGAGGGTGCGCCGTTGCCGCGCGTGTCATCGCCCAGGACTTGGTCGTACGTGCGGTTTTCCTTAACGATCATGAACACGTGCTTGATGGTGGAGGGGTCACCGGCACGCTGCGGGATCGCCGCCGGCTTCGCTTTGCCCTGATCGCCCTTGGCCTTTTGCTGGTCCTGCCAGGCGGTCCATTGGTTGTTCGACCACACCTGCTTGGTGTAGTTGGGCATGTCGCTGGTTTTGGGGATCGGGACGGTGCTGACGAGCCCGATGTCCGAATATACGCTGTGCCCGGTGACGGTCGCGGTGCCCGCGCCCTGGCTGTTGGTGGCCTGGGCGCCGAGGGAACCGACACCCTTCTGCGCTGCCACGACGATCTGGCCCAGGGCCTTATCGAGCACCACCGTGCCGGGGTACCAGCCGGTGGGGATCAGGCCCTGAAAACCGGCCGGCGTCTGGGCGTTGCTGTAGTCGTAGACAGCGACGGCGTTCGCGGTTCCCAGGCTCACGGCCAGATGCGTCGGATCCAGCATCGTCAACGAGTTCGGTTCGCTGCCGGTCGGCGCACCCGGCAACGGGTTGACGTTGATCGTCTGGGCGACTTTACCGGTCTTGGTATCCAGCACCGAGACGGTGTCGGAGTTGGAGTTCGCGACGAACACGTCTGTGCCCTGGACCATCAAGGCGGAGGGGGCCAGACCCACGTCGTAACTGCGCACCACGGTTCCGGTGGCCGGGTCGACCTCCGAGACGGTACCGGTAGACGGAGAACCGTTATCGGTGTTGGTGACAATGTCCGTACCGTAGGAGAGGTTTGTTTTGTCCCCGGGCACTGCGGTGCGCCCGCCCTGGTTGGCCACGAACGCGTGCGCCCCGGCTACCACGACGTCCCGCGGCGCGTTGCCGACCGCAACCTGACGGACCAAGGCCCCGGTACCCGCGTCCAGGACGGCCATGGTGTTGGTTCCGTTCAAGGTGACCAGGATCTGTTGCCCGCCCGGGGCGAAGGCCAGGCTGGCTGGCAGCGGCTGCTTACCGCTCACGGCTGGCAATGCCACGACCACCGGGTTGGAGAGCGTCCCGTCCGCGGCAACCGTGAAACGCAGCAGGTTTGATTTCTGCCCGGCCCACAGGCTCTTGCCGTCCGGCGAGTACAGCAGCCCGCCATATCCGGCTTGGCCGCTGCCGGTGCCCGCCGGCGGCGTGTATTGCTGCAGGACTTTATGCCCCACCAAGTCGGTCACGGTGAAGGTGCCCTTCCCGTCATAGGTTTCATTGACCGAAGTGCGCCCGTCCGGGCTCACCGCCAAAGCCATCGGCCTACCGGTCTGCTCCACCCCGGACCCGGCCGGGGTGACCAACTGGTTACTCGCGGTCAGCACCGACCCGTTGGCCTGGCGCCCGATCAGGCGCTGCCCCCAGTCAGTGTTACCGGCCGCATATGCGCCGCCGCCGGCCAATACCAGCGCAACGGCGGCAGCCGGAACGGCCACGCCCTTACGCAAACGTCTTTTCTTGCCCATGGTGTATTTCCCCTCATCAAGAAGTCCTAGCTGCTGCGAACCCGCACGGGTACGCAGTTCGGCCCATTGTTGAGCCTGTTCGTCCACGGCGAGTCGGTCCCTCCTGTGTCTCCGCAGTCAGAGCGCAGGATGGAGGATCAGGTCTAGTTCAGGCCGTTCCACCGGTTGTTGATCTGGTTGCCGATTCCGCTACCGTTACCGTTGCCGTTCTGGCCGTTTCCGTTATGGTTGCCGTCGCCGTCGGAGTCCTTCCCGGGGACGACGGCACCGGTCGTCGGATTCAGGATGACCTTGTCCGTGTTGGGGTGTTTGAAGTCGAACATGTTGGTCAACGAGCCCGCGTGGGCGTCGAGAGAGGACCCGCCGATCTGGCCGGTGCTCCAGTTGTCCTCGATCAAACGCAGAATGGATGTCTGGTCCGTCTGGGTGTGGTCAACAAAGTTCGTCTTCGCGAACGGAGAAACCACGATCAGCGGCTGGCGCGGGCCCGGGCCGCAACGGTCCGCGTAGCCGCCGGCCATGGGAACGCCCTTGTTGTACGCGTTCAGGCAGAACGCGGCATCATCGGGAGAGTTGGAGGAGTTCTTCACGGCTGCTGCTACGTGGTCGTACCATCCGTCAGAGTCGTCGTAGGCGAGGATGACGGCGGTGCTGTTCCAGTTCTGGGAGTTCTGGATGGCATTGACCTGATTGGCGACGAAGGCCTGCTCGTCGATCGGGTCGGAGCTTCCGGGGTGGCCATCCTGGTATTGCGGAGCCTTCAGGAACGACACCGCGGGCATGTTGTTCGAGTTGACGACCTGGTCGAACGCCGTCACGTCGTACTGGTGGTTGGCCTGGCCGTTGTGACCGATTTCTGCGAGCGAAGCCGGCGGCAGGTGGTGCGGGTTGGCGGTGGAGGCATAGTACTGGAACGGCTCGTGGTGCGGGGAGTAGTCGACGATGGAGGCGCCCGTGACGTTGGTGTGCGTGCTCAGGCAGGAAGCCGGCGTGGATCCGGACGCCGGGGCGGTCGGGGTGAATCCACCCTGGAACCATCCCCAACTAACACCCTTGGCGTTGAGCAGATCGCCGATGTTCTTACCTTGCGCGCCGGCGACGTTGTTCGTGGTCTTATGGCTGCTGTTGGAGCAGTCGTCGTAGACCGGGTCGGGGTCGTTGATCACAGTTCCGACGCCGCTCGGGTTTGGGACGCGTACGGTGGTGGTGCTGGCTGTCGGAACGACCGGTGCACCCGCTGCAGTGAATTCCTGGATACCGTGGGTCTGGCCCGAGACCAGATTCAACGCGCCCGGGGTTGACGGGCCAAAGCCGGTGCTGAAGGACGAGTCGCTCATGGCGTAGTTCTGGGCGTAATTCCACATGCCGGTGACGGTGTTCCCGTCGTAGTAGTCCATGGTCAGGCCCGGCGCGCCATATTGGTTCGCTGCACACACGTCCTTGCTGGTGTTCTCAACGAATTTGTTCATCAGGCCACGGTTGTAGGCCAACTGCTCGGCGGTGTAGGTGTGGTTCTGGTCGCAGGTGACGGCCTGTGCCGGTGTCAGGCGCTGCGGCTGGATGGAGTTCGGGTTGTTTGGTCCCAGCAGGCCGTCGCGAGCCAGTGTGGCAATGTTCGTCGGTGTGTTCTTGGCAGCGGGGAATTGCGTTGCCGGGAGCCCGGTTCCCTGCTGCGTTTCACCTGGCGTGTTGGCAGCCTTGGGGTAGGTGGCAAAGTAGTGGTCGAACGAGACGTTCTCCCCGAAGATCACCACCACATGCTTGATGGGTGTGGCCGTGTCCAGATGGTTTTCGCTGGCGGTGGCCGGGCCGGCGCCGAAGCCGAACAGCCCGGCGGTGAGGGTGGAGGTAGCCAGGACCGCGGCGCCAGCGGCGGCCGCGAGTGGTTTCCAAGTGAATCGATGAGCGAGGTATCGCATGTGTATTCAATCTTTCTCGATGGGGTATCCGGCGCGGCTTGCCGGCGTGTCGGATCCGCGCGGAAGGCTGGCCGGAACCAAGGGTTAAGGGACCGGTCTCCTTGGCCTGCCCGCTCCCGCCGCACCTGTTTGCCGCGGGAGCGGGCCGACGTCGTTTAGCCGCGGACGGGGTTTGGCCTTACTGGCCTTTGTCGTTTCCGCTGCCGATGCCTTGGCGGGCGTTGTCGGTGCGGGGCCGCTGCAGTGTGAAGGATTCGAAGGCGGCCAGCTGTCCTTGTGGTCCGAGCACGTTGTAGTAGGTGACTTGAAGTTTGGTCATTCCGCCGGGCTGGGTTCCCGGGTCGACGGTGAAGGCGGCGAATCCGTACGAGTTGGCGGCGTCGCGCTTAGCCGACCATGGTGCGTCTTCCTGCGTGTAAACCGGTGGCCGCCTGTTGGTCGTAGGGTTGAGCGGGCCGACGCTAGTGATAACACGGCAGGCGGGCGGATTGTAGAACATCTGGTTGGAGGTGACTGAGGTGCCCCCGCCTCCCAGGACCATGTGCACGGTGCCCTTGGTCGTGTCGATGATGTCGGTATTGGTGTCTGCCGGGATTGGGGTCAGTGTCGCGTTGGGCTGCTGGCCGCGGATCGGGTGAGATCGTTCGTAATGGTGTTCGTGGCCACAAACGACCAAGTCGACGCCGTATTTATCGAACAGCGGCACCCATTCTTGCCGGACGCCCAGATCGGCGCCGTTGAGCGCGCTCGCGGTGCTGATGACGACCTGGTGCATGCAGATCACAACCCAGTCGATGTTCTTGTCGGACCGGGCAGCGATCAGTTCCTTCTCAAGCCATGCTTTCTGCGCGCCCTGGGAGTATCCGCGGACGTAGCTGCTTCCGCTGTCCTGGATGCAGATATCATCGTTGGCCAGGCTGATCACATGCACGGAACCGACGGTGAAGGAGTACCAGAGCCCGCGGGTGATATCGGTTTGGCCCGGCTGCGGCGGTACCGAAAAGTATGTCTGGTAGGCCGCATAGCCGATTGGCCCGTTGCCAAGCTCGTTCTCATGGTTGCCCGCCGCAGGCATCCATGGACGGTGCCGGGCGCTGCGGGAGTTGTTGTCCCAGAAATCGGTCCAGGTGCGTACTCGGTCCACGGAGCCATTGGCGTAGCAGAGGTCGCCGTTGAACAGGTGGAACAACGGCTGCACGCGTTCGATTCCAGCGGGCATGTCCCCAGCAGCGGGCGAGCCGAGATTGTCGTTGACCCACGGCGGATTCGCGATCGTGACTCCGGCCGGTGGGACGTACTTCTTTCCCAACGTCGGTGTGCCCTGGTCACCGAAGCTGGTGAAGGTGAAAGCCTCGCGGCCGCGCGGTCCGGTACGGAAAGAACCAAACTCAGGCTGCGCGCCGTCGTGGATGGCCGCGTAGACGTAGTCGTGGGACGATTTCAGACCGGTGAGTTTCGCGTGATAGGCGTAGACGATTTGACCGGACTTGCCGTCGGTGTAACTGGTCTGCACTGCATCCTGGCTCTTGCCGTAGCTTCCGTCCAACTCGCCGAGCATCGCCCGGGCATGGCTCACCGGCTGCAGGGTGTGCCATGACACCACGACTTCGCTGGACGCATCCGCCCCGAACTGCAGGTGCAGTCCGTTCACGATCGGGGTTGTCAGCGGGTCGCCTACCGTCGTCGGCAACGCCGACACCTTACCGCCAGCGGCCGCGGTCGCAGGCGCCGCGCCGGCCAATGCTGCGCCGGCACTTGCGACTCCGGCCGCGGCGAAGAAACCACGTCGTGAAAATGCTGTACTAAAAATTTGTCTGTCATCTGTCATGTTCAACACATTGTCGGGGCCACGCTGGCCATTCGTGAAGGTTGGCCAAACCTACGGCCACAAACAGATGAACAATAGGATTCGCGGTAATCATGTAGGAATGTTGCTGGCGCCGGTCGCACGATTGAACTTCGGCGCACCGGATGACGGCCACCCCGGGGAGCAAAAGGCATATGCATAACGGCGCTGCCGCCTTGCTTCACGTCAGGGACGCCAACAGAAGCAGGACTTCGAATGTCACCAACCCCTGATGCGCTCCCAAGTGTCGACGATCTCATCGTCCGTTCCCGTGACCACCTCGTATCGGTCGTGTTGCGCGCCCGTGGCGCAGGCATGATTGGGGAGAATGCGAAGGCGCGTGCCGATGTCCAACGACGGCAGGGGGGCTGCGTCGTCGGAACGCATGGCGAGGATGCCATGCTCCTGGCTCGCGCCGGTCATGATGAGGTCTGGGATGACTCGACCATCGAGCGTTGCGACAAGCCCGTAGCCCTGGTCCACCGTTTGCACCTGTGTGCCGCGATCCCTGGATGTCGCCATCCAGCCGCCGTCGGTCATGATCCAGCCCTTGTCCGGACGGTGACCAATAACCGTCACAACGACTGATAATGCGAGATCATCGACGGAGCAGACTCCGATCCCCGCCATCACGAGGTCGAAGAACACGAAGTTGCCTGCGCGGACTTCGGTGATGCCGGCAGCGGTATCCAAAGCGTGTGCGGTGGGCGTCGAGCCAGAGCTGACGACCGGGCAGTCGAAGCCCGCAGCGTTGAGGTGCGACGCGGCGTCCGCGACGGTCTTGCGCTCCAAAGTCGCGTCCACGAGCCGCTGTTCTGACGTTTGGGAGAAGTACGACTCACCCGCGTGATCCAGAACTCCCCTCAACTCACCACCTCCGGCTGTCAGGGCTTCGGCGATCGCGATGAGTTCTGACGAGTCGACGGCGACGCCGCCACGGTGGCCGTCGCAGTCTAGTTCGATCAAGGCAGGGATGCGGTTACCACTGCGGCGGGAGGCGTCTCCAACTGCGAGTGCCTGCGGCACGCTATCGATGAGCACAACAAGATCTACGTCGCGCTGCCGCAACGCGATGACCCGATCGAGTTTATGTGGAGCGATTCCCACGGCGTAGAGGATGTCATCGTAGCCATGGTCGGCAAAGTGCTCCGCCTCTGCGAGTGTTGAAACGGTGATGGGCCCGGGTCCGTCGGGGAAGACGTGGGCGGCCACTGCGAGGGACTTCGCGGTCTTGACGTGGAGGCGCAGTGTGAGGTCGAGGGTGGTCAGGTGGCTGCGCAGCCGTGTGATATTCCTGTCCATCCGTTCCTGGTCGACGACAGCAAACGGGGTCTCGGGGGTGTACAGCGTGCGTCTGGTCACGGTGTCTCCATCGTTTTCTGATAGGTAGTCTGAACGCGTCTTCTCGGCGACTGTACGATCGATCGATACTGGCAACGCCTCGTCGAACATGCCCACCATGGGTACCTTCGGGCTCCTCATCGGCGACCAGCGCCGGTAAACAGCCCGGACGAACCAATATCCACCGGAAGATCCCCACGGCGCTGGTGGCTGTCTTGGTGCCTAAGGTGCGTGACGGGCACTCTGCTCACCGTCCTCCCGTCGAAGACCACCCGACCGGAGGCGACGGTCGCCGCAACGCGATGCGCGCCCATTTCGACGACGCAGATGTCTGCAT
>FTCF01000075.1_pt1 | contig 12128 bp, 13 predicted proteins | sample 1639631 | NCBI WGS metagenome assembly FTCF01 (sample SAMEA3914864, study PRJEB12502) | metagenome | biome: forest; material: soil | place: USA | collected 2012-03-12 | depth 0.3 m
CGCTTGCGGGCAGTCGGGGAGGGGGTCTTCGACTGGGAAGCGATCCTCGGCCACCTTTTCCGTGCCGGGGTGCGCGACTTCACCCTGGAACAGCACCGGGGAAAGTTCGATGCTCCGGTTTTCGACCGTTCGTGGTTCACGCACGAACCCCATCTCGACGCCGCGGGGCTGGGCCAGTTGGCCCGGCTCGGTGTTGCGACGCACGACGGCGTGGCGCGCGGGCATATCCCGGCGCTCGCCAACTGGGACGACGAGCCCGGCCCTGCCGAGCGTCGTCGTCAACTGCTCCACAGCGCCGCCACGCTGCGGACGATCCTCACATCGATCGGTGCCCGGGTGCAGAAGCCGGCCACGATCCTTTCCGGAGAGGAAGGACTCTCATGACAGCCATTGCCGCCCCACAGATCGTTGTCCCGGCCAGAAGGAGACCCTTCAGGAGCTTCCTCAGGCGGGACAGGACGTTGACCGTGACCTTGTCATTCCTGGCCGCCCTCATCGTGGCCACCTTGATCGGCCCCTTGGTCTGGCACGTCCAGCCCGACGCCATCAACCTCGGCGCGGTCCTGCAGGCTCCGAGCTTGGGACACCCCATGGGCACGGACGACACCGGCCGTGACGTGTTGGCCCGGGTCCTGGCAGGTGGCCAGACATCGATCCTGGCCGGTCTGACCATCGCCTTGATCGGCGCCGTCGCCGGGTGTATCGCGGCCCTCTTGGCCGGATCCATGCGCGGCTGGGTGGACACGCTTTTCACATGGCTGACCAACTCCATCCTCTGCTTCCCGGCCATCCTGCTGGCAATGGCGATCGCTATGGCACTCAAGCCGGGCGTGACAGCCGTGGTCATCGGGCTCTCGCTTCACTCCTTCCCCTGGTACATGCGGACGCTTCGCGGGGAGGTGATGCGCTTGTACGGCCAGGACTTCGTTCGTTCCACCGTCGCACTTGGAGCGCACCCGGCCCGAGTGCTGTTCCGCCACGTTTTCCCGCACCTGGTTCCAATCATGATCCTGCAGATGGCCGCCGTCTTCGGTGCGGCAGTGCTCTCCCTGGCCGCCCTCGGTTACCTGGGCCTCGGCGCGCAACCTCCGACGGCCGAATGGGGAGAAATGATCACGGACGGCCAGCAATTCTTCCTGACCGGCCAATGGTGGATCGCGGGTTTCCCCGGGCTGGGCCTGCTCCTTGCCGTCAGCCTGACCACCATGATCGCGGACAGGGCCCGGGAAGTCCTGGATCCGCGCGGCGAATTCATCCAGGCAAAGTGAGGTTTCCCGATGATTAGCACCATTTTCAAACGGCTCGGCGTAGCACTCGCCACAGTCTTCGGAGCTTCGATCTTCGCCTTCATCCTTCTTCGCAAGGTTCCCGGTGACCCGGCACGGGCCATCGCCGGCGATGCGGCCACCGACGACGCCATCGCGGCACTGCGGAAGTCGATGGGACTGGATGACAACCTGTTCGTCCAGTACGGGAACTACATGGGCTCGCTCCTCCGCGGTGACTTCGGTTTCTCGTATAGCACCGGTAACAGCGTGGGCAACCTCCTTGCCCAACGGCTACCGGCGACGATCGAACTGGGCCTGCTGTCGGTCATCATCGCCATTGTCGCGGCGGTCCTTGCCGCGAGCATCGCTGTCTACTCACGACGCCGCTGGCCGGACCGGTTTCTTCGAATCGCTTCCTCCCTGGCCATGGGATCGCCGCCCTTCTGGATTGCCCTTCTGGCCTTGTTGGTCCTCTCGATCCAACTCGGGATTTTCCCGGGCCCTGAAGGCCGGCTATCACCGGGGACCCTCCGTCCGCCGAACGTCACCGGCATGTTTACCGTGGACGCCCTGCTTGCGGGACAGTGGGGGACCTTCGCCAATGCGAGCTGGCACCTGATCCTGCCCGCGACGATTGTGGCCCTGGGTCCGTTCGCCTTCCTCAGCCGGCTGTACCGGAACCAACTCCGCGGCACGCTGCGCGAAACCTTCGTCACCGTGGCCCAAAGCCATGGCCTGCGCAGGTTCCCGGTCTACTCGCGCCACGTGGCCCCGCACGGCCTGTTGTCGTTGTTGCCGGCTGCTTCGCTGTTGTTCGCCGATCTCCTCGCAGGAAGCCTGCTCGTCGAGAAAGTGTTCGGGTGGCCTGGAATAGGTTCCATGACTGCCGACGCCATCATCCAGAAGGACTTTGCCGTGGTCCAGGCAGTGCTCCTGCTGGCCGCGATCCTCTACGTAGTGGTCAGCCTTGCCGCGGACCTCATCATGACCGCGGCAGATCCCCGCACCCGAGTAGGAGCCCGCTAATGTCGCACACCAACGCACTCCCCTTTCCTTCCCGGAGCACGGCCCGTGGCGGGCTCCCGGACCAGGCGCCCGTACTGAGCGTCAATGGACTAACCACCGACTTCGATACAGCTTCGGGAACCGTCCACGCAGTGCGGGACGTATCCTTCGACCTCTTCAAGCGCCAGCGATTGGCGATCGTAGGTGAATCGGGCTCCGGGAAATCCGCCCTCGCCATGTCCCTTGTAGGGCTCGTCCCGCCTCCGGGGCGTATTGTCAGCGGCAGCGTCAAGCTCAACGGGACAGAGCTCGTGGGCCTTGACGACGCCGGGATCTCGAAGATCCGGGGCCGGGACATCGGCCTGGTATTCCAGGACCCGATGGCTGCCCTGGATCCGCTCAAGACCATCGGAACCCAGTTCGTCGAAACCATCCGGGTACACCAGGACGTGTCCGCCAAGGTGGCCCGGCGGATGGCGTGCGAACTCCTCGCCGAGGTGGGCGTCAACGATCCCGAACGGAGGATCGCCGACTACCCCCACCAGTACTCCGGGGGCATGAGGCAGCGCGTGCTCATTGCGATGGCCATCGCCAACGATCCCGCCGTCGTCATCGCCGACGAACCGACGACGGCGCTGGACGTCACTACGCAGGCGCAAGTCCTGGATCTCCTGGCCAAAATCTGCGACGAACGCGCCAATGCGCTGGTGATGATCACCCACAACCTGGGGATCGTGGAAGAACTCTGCGACAGCGTCAACGTCATGTACGCAGGACGCTTCGTGGAATCCAGCAGCACCCGGTCCCTTTTCGGTGCGCCGGCCCACCCGTACTCGAAGGCGCTGCTGGACTGTGTCATCGACCCTGCCACCGCCAAACGTGGCGCGTTGCCAGCCATCCCCGGCTCGCCCCCGGACCTCTCCGTGGACGAGCCCGGATGCCCGTTCGTCGCGCGATGCCCGATCGGCCGGGACGAACTACGGTGCGCAACAGAACGACCCGAGGCACGCACCTTGGCGGGCGGCGCCGTCGTCCGCTGCCATTTCGCGAGCGATACCCCAGGAGATGCAGCATGAGCAACGTAGCCACAGCCCCGCTCTTGCGGGTGGCGAAACTCAACAAGTCCTACGACAGGGGTGTCGGCTCCCGGAACCGGACCCAGATCCTGCGGGATGTCTCTTTCGAACTACGCCGCGGGCAAACGCTCGGGCTCGTGGGGGAATCGGGCAGCGGCAAGTCCACAACGGCTGCGTGCGTGATGGGCCTGACCGCGGTGGACAGTGGACTGATCGAGTTCGACGGCGTGGACCTCACCTCCTTGTCGAAGCCGGAGATGCGGCGGATGCGCAAGCGCATCCAGATGGTGTTCCAGGACCCCAACGGATCACTCGACCCGCGCTTCACGGTTGCCGACCTCGTCGAAGAGCCGTTGGTCATCCACGGCGTCTCGGACCGGGCGGAGCGCTCGCGCAGGGTTGAGGAGGTGCTTGACCGCGTCGGGATCACCGTCAAGCAGGCGCAGCGCTATCCGTTCGCGTTCTCCGGCGGTCAACGCCAGCGGATCGCGATAGCCCGGGCGCTGGTCCTCAATCCGGACCTCGTGGTCCTGGACGAACCGGTGAGCGCCCTGGACGTCTCGATCCAGGCCCAGGTCCTCAACCTCCTGAGCGACCTCCAGGATGAGCTCGGCTTGACCTACTTGTTCATCGTCCATGATTTGGCGGTGGCCCGGCTCATGAGCCATCACATCGCGGTCATGAACTCCGGACAGATCGTGGAAGCCGGAACCTCAGCGGACGTTTTCGACAACACCACCCATCCCTATACCCGTGCGCTGTTGGACGCAGTCCCGGGCGCTCGCCGTCGGGCCAAGGCACTTGCGGCGGCCGGCACGGCCGTAGCCATGGAAGGAAAGTGAAATGAGGACCCTGCTCTCCCTGCGCACCCTGACCAAGAGGACGACGGCGTTCCTCGCCGCCGCGGGACTGCTCGCCCTTGCGGGATGTGCCAGCCCGGCTGCTTCGTCAGCCTCGAACAGCCGGCCTTTCACCGTGAACTGGGCTACGACGCTGACCAACATCGATCCGGCCTTCGTCTGCGCCGGCAACGAGAACAGTTTCGCCAGCAACTTTTACGCCCGGCTGGTCAAGCTCGACGAGGATCAACAACCCGACGGCACGCTCGTGGCCAACACTGATCCTGCCCGCGTAAAAGCGGACCTGGCCACGTCCTGGACGGTTTCCCCCGACGGGAAGGCCTACACATTCTCCTTGCATCCGGGAGCCAAGTTCGCGAACGGCAACCCTTTGGATGCCGAGGCCGTCCGATACTCGATCATGCGGAATCTCACGATTGGAGGATGCGGATCCCTGGGACTGCAGATCGGCCTGACCGACCCGCCCCTGATCAGCAGCGTCGTCGTGGTGGACCCCCGGACTGTCCGGCTCCAGCTATCACGCGCCTACCCCGCAATCCTCGTGACCTTGGCGCAGAGCCGCGGGTCGATCTATGACCCGAAGGTCATCAAGGAACATGGCGAGGACAAGAAGGGCGTGCCGAATCAATGGTTGGCCGCACACACTGCCAGCAGCAGCGGCCCTTATGTCCTGGACGAGTACGTCGCCAACAACTACGCGGTGCTCAAGCGCAATCCGAACTATTACGGCCAGGCCGCCAAGGAGCCGGTGGTCCGCGTCAACTTCATCACCTCGATCCCGACCCTGATGTTGCAGGCTCGCCGGGGCGAGGCCGATGTGACCCTGGGGCTGCCCCCGTACGTGGTTCACGAGCTGAGCCAGAACGACTGCTGCACCGTCACCGCGGCCCCCGCGTTTGCCCCGGTCACTGTGTCCTTCGACAACTCCTCCGGCGTGACCTCGAATCCGAAATTGCGCGAAGCCCTGACGTACGCGGTGCCGTACGACCAGATCAAAGCCAGCGTGGCTTACGGCTACGCGGACAGCTACTACGGCCCCTTCGTTCCAGGGACGCCAGGCTTCGATCCGCAACGTTCCGCCGCCCGCCCGCTCGACAAGGACCGGGCGCGGGCCCTGGTCAAGGAGTCGGGACTGGAGAATCCGCAGATCGACCTGATGATCAACCCGACGTCGCCAGGGGTATCGACGCTTGCGACGATCCTGAAAGCCTCGTGGGAGGACATCGGCGTCACGGTCAACATCGATTCGCAGACGCCCACGGCCTTCGCCACGAAGTTCAACACGGGCAAATACCAGTCGGCGCTGCTCTTCGAGAGCGCCGGTGCGGTCGCTGCATACGAGCTCCGCAAGAAGATGACCTGCGGCAGTAGCTTCAACAACCAGCACATCTGCATTCCAGGCACCCCGGATCTCATGAAGAAGCTCGATGACGCGCCGGATCTCCAGGCGCAGCAGCCGTACATCAATGCCCTGGTGGACGCGTGGCGGGCCAGCTCGCCCACCATCATCCTCTACCGTGCGCAATTCACGGCGGTCCTGGCCCACTCGGTGAAGGCCTTCGACTACGCCTCGTCAACCACCTTCTACAACTGGGGACGCTAGGGCGGCCTCTCCCGGGGTACCGGAAAGTACCCGCGGCGGGCAAGACAAACATGAAGAACTAGCTAAGGACGCGAAAATGCGAATTGGTGTCGATGGAAGCAAAATCCCCCACGAAGCGGACGACTCGGCGATCCGTATCCTCGAGCGGGCGCACGGCATGGGAATGGAAGGGGTGTACTTCCGGAGCGTCATGGACGTCTCTCCGACCCTGGACCGCGGCTTGCTCGCAGAGGTCCGGGACTGTGCGGACTCACTCAATCTCTACCTCCAGATGGGTCTCGCCAAGGTCAACCCGTACGCGACGGCCGAAGCGCCCCAGGTCCGCAGGCTCGGCGACGGCGACTACACGCGCGGCATGATCAAGATGATCGAGGCCGCTCACGAAGCTGCAGGCGTGACCGACTTGTGGGTGGCGTGTGCCAACTATCAGCGCGGCATGCCGGGCTACTACGTTTTCGACCGCTTCAGGACGGATGCGCCGTGGGCCGACCAGCTCGTAGCGATCGAGAAGTTCCTGCGGCTCCTTGCCCCGGTGGCCCGGGACCACGGTGTGCACATGAACATCGAGACCCACGAGGAGATCACGAGCTACGAAATCGTCCGCCTGGTGGAAGCCGTGGGGCCGGATGTCCTCGGGGTCACCTTCGACACGGCCAACGTGGTGGTGCGCGGGGAAGACCCCGTGGCTGCTGCGCGTCGCGTGGCACCGTACACCCGGGCAACGCATTTGCGGGACTTTGTCCTCGGTGAACAAGACGGCGTCTTCGGGAGGGTCTTCGCACCGATCGGCGAGGGCTCGATCGATTGGGACGCGGTGCTCGGCATCCTGCGCGCCGGGAATCCGGACCTGCCGCTCTCGATTGAGAACGCAGGTCCCACCCTGCATTTGCCGATCGGCCTCGACGATCCTGAATGGATTGCCATGCACCCGGACCTTGATCCGGACGAAGTGGCCAGCATCCGGAGCATGGCCGCCGAGTACGCGGAACGGGCAGACCGGGGCGAGGCGCCGCGGCTCAGCGACTTGCGCGCCGCCCCGTATGACGGTGCGCGCTTCATCGACGTCTCGGCGAAAGCCTTGAGGGACGCGCTGTCCCGGATCGGTGCAGCGGTGTAGGCCGGACTGCAGCGTCCCCACCCAACTGGCTCGCAGTTGTTGTCGTTTAGACGGCTGATAACGACAACAACTGCGAGCTACTTGGGTGGGGAGGAGCAGAATAGGCCCATGACTTCCAAGATCACTGATGTGCCAGGAATCCGGGTGGGACATGTCCAGCGGGTCGGCGAGGGCTGGCTCAGCGGGGTGACCGTTGTCCTTCCTCCGCCGGGGACGGTGGGATCGGTGGACGTCCGAGGCGGCGGACCGGGCACGCACGAGACGGACGCGCTAGACCCCACCGCCCTGGTGCCCACGGTCGACGCCGTAGTGCTCACCGGCGGCAGTGCCTTCGGTTTGGTTACGGCCCACGGTGCCCAACGATGGTGCGAGGAGCAAGGGCGCGGTTTCGCCGTGCCCGGCGGAGTGGTGCCGATCGTTCCGGCTGCCGCGATCTTCGACGTGGGTCGCGGCGGTGACTTCGCCGCCCGCCCGGACGCAGCCATGGGGTACGAAGCGGCCGCTGCGGCCGGGGCCTCAAGCGAGCACGCCGACGTCGGGCGCGGAAACGTCGGCGCCGGTACCGGAGCGGTGATTGGGCGCGGCGCGTTCAAAGGGGGAGTGGGCACCTCGTCCATCACCCTGGACAGTGGCGTGGTGGTGGGCGCGCTTGCAGTGGTCAACGCGCTTGGGATGCCTTTCGGCACATCGTCGCGGCGGGCGGAATCCGGCAGTTCCGAACCGGCTGGGCCTCCGGCGCTGAACACCACGCTCGTCGTCGTCGCCACCAACGCGGTCCTCGACCCCGCCGAATGCAAACGCACCGCCAGCGCGGCACACGCCGGCCTTGCCCGGGCGCTGAATCCTTCCCATACCCTCGCCGACGGCGACACCGTGTTCGCGCTGGCGTCCGGCGCCGTCGGGCTTGACCGGAGTTCGGAACAAGCAAGGCAGGTTTCGCTCATCACGCTGCAAAGCGCGGCGGCAGACGCCGTCCGCCTGGCTGTCCTCGACGGTGTCGAGGCCGCCGAATCCATCACGACGGCGGCAGGCACTATCGCTGCCTACGGCGCGGTTTAGCGGGATCCAAGGGGGTTCTCCCGCGCGGGAAAGGGTGACACCGTGCCAGTGTCTGCGCTAGCATGGGCGGATTTAACTTTCACGCCGACTTGGCGTAGAGTTGTCTGTTGGTTGTCTGCACAGCCACGCCCATTTAACAGGTCGCGAGTCCTGCTTCGTGGAGTGGCAGGAGCCGGACGGCCAAACAAACAAAAAACGTCCGCAGATTTTCCGGTGCCTAACCGGAGGGCTGCGGCAAACAACAGTTAGCGGAGGATATGGCCAAGAAGGACGGGGTCATTGAGATCGAGGGCGTTGTGACTGAGGCGCTGCCCAATGCGATGTTTCGCGTTGAGCTCACCAACAAGCACATCGTTCTTGCACACATCTCGGGGAAGATGCGACAGCACTACATCAGGATTCTCCCTGAGGACCGCGTAGTGGTGGAGCTAAGCCCTTACGACCTCACACGTGGTCGCATCGTCTACCGCTACAAGTAATTGCTGGGCGGCAGCCTCGGGAAAACCTAGGTAAAGCCGCTTCAGCTGACCAACTGCAACACGCAAAGGAACGCCATGAAGGTCAAGCCGAGCGTTAAGCAGATCTGCGACAAGTGCAAAGTGATCCGCCGTAATGGCCGGGTCATGGTGATCTGCGAGAACCCGCGCCACAAGCAGCGCCAGGGCTAATTCCCCGCAAGGGAACTAGCGCCCGCGAGGGCAACCTGGGTTGCTAACCCACGCAAGTAAATAAAGGCAGCACAAGCTGAATTGGGACGTATGGGCCCGGACAGCTAACCCCCGGTCGGAGGCTGGGGCCGCACTGAAAGTGCGGGTGTACTGCCTACGACCTCCGGTTTATACAAGGAGTACTGCCACTATGGCTCGTCTCGCTGGCGTAGACATTCCCCGCGAAAAGCGGTTGGAAATTGCGCTTACTTACATCTACGGCGTGGGCAAGACCCGTGCACACGAAACCCTGGCTGCCACCGGCATCAGCGCTGACGTTCGCGTCAAGGACCTGACTGACGCCGAGCTGGTCCAGCTGCGTGACTACATTGAAGGCAACTACAAGGTTGAGGGTGACCTTCGCCGCGAAGTAGCAGCAGATATCCGCCGCAAGGTTGAAATCGGCAGCTACGAAGGCCTGCGTCACCGCAAGGGCCTGCCCGTACGCGGTCAGCGTACGAAGACCAACGCTCGTACCCGCAAGGGCCCGAAGCGTACCGTCGCCGGCAAGAAGAAGGCCGGCCGCTAGAAATAGCAGCTGACTTTCCCCCGATAACTTTCTGTAGGAGAAATAATGCCCCCGAAGACTCGTGGCGCGGTTCGCAAGCCGCGTAAGAAGGACAAGAAGAATATCGCGCTTGGCCAGGCGCACATCAAGAGCACCTTTAACAACACCATCGTGTCCATCACGGACCCGAACGGTGCTGTAATCTCCTGGGCTTCCGCCGGTGAGGTTGGATTCAAGGGCTCCCGCAAGTCCACCCCGTTCGCCGCCCAGATGGCTGCCGAGGCTGCTGCAAAGCGCGCCCAGGAGCACGGTCTGCGCAAGGTCGACGTGTTCGTCAAGGGACCGGGATCCGGACGCGAGACCGCAATCCGTTCGCTGCAGGCCGCTGGCCTCGAGGTCGGCTCCATCCAGGACGTCACCCCCAGCGCCCACAACGGTTGCCGCCCGCCGAAGCGCCGCCGCGTCTAATTGGATTCTTGGCCTTGCCGGCCGGGTCCGCCACGGAACAGCCTGACTGCTCCGTGGCGCCCGGCCGGCAAAGCCGGAACCAAGCCGATTTCCACCACCTGTGTTGCGTCATATAGCGGATGCTCGCCGAAAGGAAACCTAAGTGCTTATTGCACAGCGCCCCACTCTGTCTGAAGAAGTAGTCTCCGAGAACCGCTCGCGTTTCATCATTGAACCGCTGGAACCGGGCTTCGGTTACACCCTCGGAAACTCCCTCCGCCGTACCCTGCTCTCCTCCATCCCCGGTGCTGCCGTAACCAGCATCCGGATCGATGGCGTGCTGCACGAGTTCACCACGGTTCCGGGTGTCAAGGAAGATGTCACTGAGATCATCCTGAACATCAAGAACCTGTCCGTGTCCTCCGAGCACGATGAGCCGGTTGTTGCATACCTGCGCAAGCAGGGCCCCGGAGTCGTCACCGCCGCGGACATCGCTCCGCCGGCCGGCGTCGAATTCCACAACCCGGATCTGCACATTGCCACGCTGAACTCGAAGGGCAAGTTCGAACTCGAACTGACCATCGAACGCGGCCGCGGCTACGTTTCGGCAGCTCAGAACAAGTCCGGCGACTCCGAGATCGGCCGTATTCCGGTCGACTCGATCTACTCGCCGGTCTTGAAGGTTACCTTCCGCGTGGAAGCTACCCGTGTTGAGCAGCGCACTGACTTCGACAAGCTGATTGTCGACGTCGAGACCAAGCAGGCTATCGCCCCGCGCGACGCCGTTGCCTCGGCAGGCACCACCCTGGTGGAACTGTTCGGTCTTGCACGTGAGCTGAACACCGCAGCTGAAGGTATCGAGATCGGCCCGTCGCCGACGGATGCTGCCCTGGCAGCTGACATGGCACTGCCGATCGAGGATCTGGACCTCACCGTCCGTTCCTACAACTGCCTCAAGCGTGAGGGCATCCACACCGTGGGTGAACTCGTTGCCCGCTCCGAGGCTGACCTGATGGACATCCGTAACTTCGGTGCGAAGTCCATCGATGAGGTCAAGGCAAAGCTGGTTGAACTGGGCCTGTCCCTCAAGGACTCGCCTCCCGGTTTCGATCTTGCAGCCCGCGCCGCAGCCATCGAAGAGGACGACGCCGCGTTCAGCGACGACGAGCTCTAACAAGCAGATCTTGGCCACCGGGTCCACGTTCGGACCCGGACGGCCTTCATTACAGGAGAAATTACTATGCCTACCCCCACTAAGGGTCCGCGCCTCGGAGGCGGTCCGGCTCACGAGCGCCTGATGCTCGCGAACCTGGCAGCAGCCTTGTTCGAGCACAAGCGCATCACCACGACGGTCACCAAGGCCAAGCGCCTGAAGCCGTACGCAGAGCGCCTCGTGACCTTCGCCAAGCGCGGCGACCTGTCCTCCCGCCGTCGCGTCCTCGGCCTGATCAGCGACAAGGGAATCGTCCACGAGCTGTTCACCGACATCGCCGGCGCTGTTGCCAACCGCGATGGTGGCTACACCCGTATCACCAAGATCGGCAACCGCAAGGGCGACAACGCTCCCATGGCTGTCATCGAGCTGGTTCTTGAGCCGGTTTCCCCGAAGCAGGCTGTAGTTGCCGAGGCAACTGCCGCTGCCAAGAAGGACGCTGAGAAGGCTGCTCCGGCCGCCGAAGAGACCGCTCCGGTTGCTGAGGAAGAGGCCGTTGAGGCTGAAGCCGTAGAGACCGAAGCCGAGGCTCCCGAAGCTGAAGCTGTTGAAACCGAAGAGGCTCCGGCCGCTGAGGAAAAGAAGTAATTCACTGAATTCTTCACAGTAGACTTAAGTCTATGAACGAACGAAAACCCGCTGCCCCCGTTTTGGGGGGCGGCGGGTTTTTGCGTGTCCGGATGGATCTTTCGTACGACGGCGGCCCTTTCAATGGGTGGGCGCTTCAACCCGGTCTTCGGACCGTGCAGGGATCGTTGGAAGAGGCTTTGGCGCTGATCGTGCGGCGCCCCGTGCGGGTCACCGTGGCGGGGCGGACCGACGCCGGTGTCCACGCCCGAGGACAAGTGGCGCACATTGACCTGTCCGGGGCCGAGTGGGGCGGACTGCCGAGGGGCCACGAGATCGACCCCGCGGCCGCGCTGCTGCGGAGGCTTCGCGGAGCCTTGAGCCGGGTCCTGCAGGACGAAACCGGCGCCATCGAAGTGCACGACGTCGGACTGGCGCCTGACGGTTTCGACGCTCGGTTCTCAGCGTTGTGGCGCCGCTACAGTTACCGGATTGCCGACGGTCCGGAACGTTGGGATCCCGTCCTGCGCAGGCTGACCCTTTGGCACAAGGCCGCATTGGACGAGGGGGCGATGAACGAGGGAGCCACGGCGTTGCTGGGGCTCCAGGATTTCCGAGCGTACTGCAAGCCCCGTGAGGGAGCCACCACGATCCGCGAACTGCAGCGGCTTGAGTTCGTCCGCGGCAGTGACGGCGTA
>FTCF01000447.1_pt1 | contig 12128 bp, 14 predicted proteins | sample 1639631 | NCBI WGS metagenome assembly FTCF01 (sample SAMEA3914864, study PRJEB12502) | metagenome | biome: forest; material: soil | place: USA | collected 2012-03-12 | depth 0.3 m
AAAACTCGAGGGCCTGAGCCCGGTGCAATACCGTGCCCAGGCCCTCGCAGCCTAGGATCCTACTTAGCCAGTCCAACTTCCGGGGACCAGTTCATCATGTGAGCGAGCGTCGGCAGACAACACCCCAAAGGTGAGCGAGCGTCGGGGGTGGGCACGACGCAAAGGCGGAACGACAGCGCGACGGGACTGCCGCCGTCGGGCACTAACAGACTGTTTCCGGCACATCCATGAGGACGCTCGCTCACATATATGGCCAAAACCGGCACCCTCGCTCAGATCATGTGAGCGAGGGTCGGCGGAAAACGCCCCAAAGGTGAGCGAGCGTCGGGGGTGGGCACGACGCAGTGGGCGGGACGACAGCGCGACAGAACTGCCGCCGTCGGGCGCTAACGGACCCCCGAGGCCGGTTCCCGGACCGGGTAACGTTCCCGCCGTGCAGGTAGCCCGCCGCGTAAAGTAGAGTACCCGCTACTCGTGACCGGCCCTAGAGCCAGCGGCTTCAATGGAACTCAGTTGGTCTCAAACGCAGTTCCTGGTCTCTGGGGGTAATCCGTATGTGTGTTTCCTGCAGTCTTGTTGTGTCCTTTTCGCGTTCCGCAGCGACGGAGGCAGTCCGTTGAGCGCCGGGATGGAATCCGCTGCCATGTTCGCGGGTTCGTTGCCTGGGCTGATCCTGATGGACTTGGGCCAGGCAATGGTGGTGGTATGCATGTGTTTCGACATGGTCCGTGCCATGTCCGTGCCACGATCGCATCGGCGCTATGTGGCCAGCACCATTTTCAGGACCCTGGCGGTACCGTCGATTCTCGTAATGGGCATCAGCGTGCTGGCTAAGGCAATCCAGTTGTCTTGGGCGGACGTGGCCATGGGCGTTTTCGTGATGGTGATGATCATCTTCCGCTGGCACCACGACAAGGACGAGGACAACTGGTGGAAGGGCAAAGGCAAGAAGCTGGCTCGCTGGGCGCGGAAGCAACTGGCGCCGCGACCTGCCTTCGCCCCGGTGTCGGCGTCGGCATAAGCGGCCGGCCGGACGCTCGACGCTCGCTCACACATACTCGCTCACACATATGTGAGCGAGCGTCTTGGGATTTGGCCTTAGTACAGCGCCGGCCTTAATACAGCGCGGACGCGTCTGTCCGTGAAGGCTCCTGGGGCGGGCCAGCCGGCAGCGCCACAGTGAAGGTGCTTCCACTGCCGGGCTTGCTGCTGCAGGAGATGCTGCCTCCGTGGCGTTCCACAATGGACTTGGTAATGGACAGCCCAAGGCCGACGCCTGGAATCCGGGCCTGACGGGCAGCGTTGGTCCGGAAGAACCGGGTGAAGATCCTGGTCGACTCGTCCGTGGTCATGCCCATTCCCGTGTCCTTCACTTCAAGCTGGACCCATCCGTCGTTCCGCTCGGCCCTTACCGTCACCAGTCCGCCACCAGGAGAATACTTGATGGCGTTCGATACCAGATTGTCCAAGGCCTGCCCCAGCCTCAAGGGGTCGGCGTTCGCCCACAGGGGTGCCGGGACGTCGGCGACAAGGCCCACGTGGGCGGCGTCGGCCTGTGCCCGGGCAGAAACCAAGCTGTTTTCGACCAGCCCTGCCAAATCCGTGCGCCGCAGGTGCACGCTATCCACGGCCGCAGCTGACAAGAGGAGGTCCTCCACCAATGCCCGGAGCCGCTCGGCATTCCGCTCCGCAACTTCCAGTCCGCTCCTTGTTGCTGGTTGGAGTTCTTGGGAGCCGCGCAGCACAAGATCGATGTTGCCCAGGATCGATGTCAGCGGCGAACCGAATTCGTGCGAAACGTTGGCAACCAATTCGTCCTTGGCCGCAAGGGCATCGACAACATCTGTCACGTCCTTGAAAACGATGACTGCGCCACCAAAGCCGTCGTCCGTGTCGTTTTTCATACCCCGCGCGGCCGTAGATATGGCCCGTTGTTCGGTACCGGCGCCGAACCAAAGGAGATAGTCGGAAAATGTCTCCCCCTGAATGGCCCTCCGAACAGGGCCCTTTTCGAGCGGAACCGGCGTCCGGCGGTCCTGGCCGAAAACCAGAGGAACTTGTTCCGCGGGTCCCCCCGAGCCTTCCCCCGGTATTGCCACCCGCAAGAATGCCTTTTGTTGGTTGTTGATCAGGAGGGTTTCGCCCTTCGAATCGACGGCGACAATTCCGACGTCGATCGTGTCCAGGATTGTCTTGAGCAGCGTTTCCCGCTCCCTGCTGGCGGCCAACAATTGCCGCAGGGCCTGATCCCTCTGGCTTACCCGCCGTTGCTGGAGGCGGGCATTTGAGCCAGCCAAACGAATGGAGACTGCCATTGCGAACATCATGAGGGGCAAAAGCAGCACTGAAGAAATGTCCGATGAGCTGGGACGGGGCAAGTGCGAAACGACTGGCGGAACCGCGATGAAGAAAGGACCCACAAAGCTGAGGACCAGGCTTGTCTTGGAAAGCATGCCTGAGGCAGACAGCCAGATCACAGGAAAGATAGCCAATGTGATGAGTCCTGGAATCGCGCTGAAGGCGCCGTTCCGCGTGAACCAGAGGGCAACAAAATCCAAAATAGGGATTGCCAGGCCTGCGCTCGGCGACAATCGCTCCCACGGGACCAGCAGGCAGCCCAGGAACAGGACGCCGTGGAGCAGGACTCCCGTGACGAACAACCAATTTTGGATTAACCCCGGCCAAAGAGTGGGTGCCGCGATGGCCAAGCCCGCGATGATGAGGGTTAGTGGCAATTCACAGACTGCCAGCCGGGCGCGAGGCGTGAGCTTTCTGAAGAAACGCGCGGCCGCGCGGAAAAATGGCTGCTCACTCAAAGTCGAGACCCTTCGTTGGAGATTCGCGAACCAATTACTACTCCGCGCGATTCCCGAAGGAAGCGCCCGGAGTCCACTATTCCCCCAAGGAACCACAATACGACGCCCCGAACGATCAAACTGGAAGTTCGGAGCAGCGCTTAATCCACATATTAGATGCCAGATGGCTTCAATGCTTGTATCGTGAGTATTTGGGTGGCATTTACCGCATTGCGCTGGGCTGTGCGGCGATGTGCACCCTCAAGGATGTCCAATGAGCGAGCCTGGGGTAGCTGTAGTCATTGAGGATGACGAAGATGTACGAAATCTGGTTGACGCCATCCTCAAAGAAGCTGGATTTGTGGTGCATTCTGCCGCCACCGGACGTGAAGGCGTCGAAGTTGTAAGGGATCACCACGCCTCGGTGGTGACGCTCGACGTCGGGCTTCCGGACATGGACGGCCACGAGGTCCTGCGGCGAATTCGGCAATTCAGCGACGCATATGTCGTGATGCTGACGGCCAGGCGCGACGAGCCGGACACATTGACGGCTTTCCTCACCGGCGCAGACGACTACGTCAAGAAGCCGTTCCTGCCGCGCGAATTGAGGGCCCGGGTCACGGCCATGATGCGGCGGCCACGCGCGGAAGGCAGGCTTGCGTTGCCGGAGGAGGATCGCGGGGGCGGTTGGGGCGGTCACGACGGCGGTCCGGCCGGGCCGGCCGGGGGCGGTTCAGACACGGCCGAGCAAGCGGTGATCAAGCACAATGGCTTGGCCCTGAACTACAAATCACGCACAGTGACACTTCAAGGTTCATCCCTGACTTTGACGAGAAGTGAATTCGACCTCCTCTTCGACCTGCTCCGGGCCAAAGGGGAAGTGCGGACGCGCGCTGACCTCGTGAGGGCGGCGCGCGGTGACTACTACGACGACGATGCGTACATCAGCGACGCCGACGAACGGGCTGTTGAGACCCACATCGGGAACCTCCGCCGAAAGCTCCACGAAGATCCACAATCGCCGCGCTTTCTACAGACTGTCCGAGGAGTCGGGTATCGGCTCACGCCGAAAAGATCGGATTAAGCGTTTCGAGCCCGGCTGGCGAACGTCAGTCGTTCCGGAGTACGTAGCTGTCCTTTAGTTCCTGGACCGTCAGGTGCCCACATTCTGCAACTTCCTTGAGCAGCGGCCGGGCCTCACGCAATTCACTTTTTCGAATGCGTTCCTCCAGCTGCGCTGCTAGTACCGCGAGGCGAACACCGCCAACCATGGTGGACGAGGTCCGGAGGCTTAGCACCGCGTTAAGGGCCGCCGCTACGTCACCGCGCTCGACGGCGGTCGCCAGGAGTTCGTATCGCCTCGCCCAGAGTTTCGCGAAGTCGCCCGCAAACGTGCGCGCGATCAGTGGATTGTCCACCTGATCTTCCAGGAGTTGGAATTCCGCGAGGTCCAGTATGGGATGTTCGGCAAGCGGGACAGCGGGCCGCGCGCTCGAGTCATCAGATGAGCCGGGATGGCTCGGATCTGAATCCTCGTTGACCTCGCTGGAACCTGTACTGAACATAGCCCAATGCTACTTTCTGAATTCCGGAAAAACCGAACTTATGCTTATCTTAAGGAAATCTTAGGCCTTTCTTGATTTAACCTCTTTTCATCGCGTACGCCCAATTCAGACAATGCGATATTGGGCTCAGCCTCCGCTGAAGGTGGTTATGGCATTGATCACAGCCGGCCCCAGGATGGCGATGAACAGCACGGGGAAGATAAAGAGCAGAAGCGGGAAGAGAACCATCACCGGGAGCTTCATCGCCTTCTCCTCTGCCCGCTGGCGGCGCTTCACCCGCATCACCTTGGCCTGGACCCGCAAGACCCGGCTGATGGCAATGCCGTAGGTATCCGCTTGAATTACGGCCTGCACGAAGCTTCGGAGTTCAGGCACGTTAGTGCGTTCGGCCAGTGCCCAGTAGGACTCGCGGCGGCTCCGTCCAACCTGCATGTCCTGTAGCGTCCGCACCAACTCCTCCGCAAGCGGCCCCTTTCCATTTTCTCCGGCGCGGGCCATGGCACCCTCAAAGCCAAGCCCCGCCTCGACCGAGATCAGCATTTGGTCCATGGTATTTGCGAGTTCCAACTGCATGGCCTTTTGACGCTCCTGTCCTTTGCTGTACAGCATTAGGTCCGGAATAAAATAACCAAGCAACACAACAAAAATCCCCACGAGCTTAAGAATTCCGCTCGAGCTGTTGGCACTGATAAGAAAGCCAAAAAGTGCGCCGCACAATCCAAGGAAAGGCTTGGCCGCTAGGACGCGGCCCAAAGGGAGCGACGGCGGACGGCCGGCCACTGAGAGCAGCCGGTCCAGCTTCTGGACGTAGCTTCCAGGGGTCAGGCGGTACCCAATGAACTCGAGTGCGCCGCCACGACTTTGTGGACCGGCGTCGGCAATGTTTTCATCTCTTGTCAAAAGCACCCGGACGGCACGCTGGGCTTTGCGGTCAACCGAAAGGAAGGACCACGCGAGGTAGGCGATAGGCAGGGGAACCAGCAGCAGTGAGAGAAGCAGTGAGGGATTCACGCGTCACCTCAAAACTTCAAGTCGATGATCTTGCGCATCCAGAGACCGCCGATGGTCATGAGAATGACTGACAGCACAATCATTCCCCAACCGAGCGGGTGGGTGAACATCACGTTCATGTAGCCGGGGTTGACAACCAAGAGCATGGTCACGATGCCGAAGGGAAGCGCCATCAGGATGTATCCCGAGAACTTGCCCTCCGCGGCCAAGGACTTGATATGTCCCTTGATCTCACTGCGTTCACGTATGGTCTCGTTGACTTGGTCCAGGACCTCCGCAAGGTTTCCGCCCACCTCGCGGTTGATTTGAATGGCTTGCGCTATCCACACAAAGTCCTCGCTCCGCATTCGATCCGCCGTATCGTTAAGCGATTCCTCGAGATCGCGTCCAAGACTCGTCTCTGTAATGATCCGGCGCATTTCCTCTGCCGTGGGGCTGGCCGATTCAGTGGCCGCAGCGTCGATCGCACGGAGTATGCTGTGGCCGGCCCGCAGGCCGCCAGACAGTAGTTGGAGGGTGTCACCGAGCTGAGCATCGAATTTCCCGCGCCTTTTGCCGGCCAGGGAACCGAGGAAGAATCGAGCCACGAAGGGTGCCGGGATAAAGAACAAAAAGGCCACCAACGGACCGCCGACAATGAGCCCGACCAGGGCACCCACGAATGCGCCGGCAATCACGAGAATGAAGAATTCCGCTTGGCTCATTCTCAGTCCGGCATTCTCCAGTTCTTCGCGGTTGAAAAGCCGGACGTTGCGCCTAGTCAGGACCCCATGAACTACCTCGGCGGTAGAACCAGCAAAGCGTGTCAGTTGGGAACCTGAGCCTACTTGGTAGGGCCGTCTCCGATCCAGCGGAACTTCCGGGGTTTTCGGCAGGATCACAGCCACCCCGAAGAGCAGGATGGCTGAAAGCATCAAGGCCGTTCCGATCAAGAGGATCATGTTTCCTTCACGTCCTTGCCGCTGCAGTTGCCAAGGGAGCGGCAAACACCCCAGGAGAAACGCGAATGCCCAAGTCTTCGAAGCGGTCGATGAACCGCGGACGGATACCCGTCGGGACGGGCCTTCCAAGAAACATCCCGTGGGCGTCGACACCTGCCGAGTAGTCGAAAACAAAAGCGTCCTGGAGGGTGACGATGTCGCCTTCCATGCCTTGAACCTCCGTCACATGCGTAATTCGTCGCGTGCCGTCCCGCAACCGGGAGATTTGGATGATGAGATTCACGGCGGACGCTATTTGCTCTCGGATTGCTCGCAACGGCAGGTCCATGCCCGCCATGAGCACCAGGGTTTCGAGGCGCGCCACTGCGTCGCGAGGGGAATTTGAGTGCACTGTAGAGAGGGAACCGTCGTGACCGGTATTCATCGCCTGCAGCATGTCGAGGGACTCTCCGCCACGGACCTCGCCGACGACGATCCTGTCCGGGCGCATGCGAAGTGAGTTCCGGAGCAACTCCCTGATGGTCACTTCGCCCTTGCCCTCGGTGTTCGGCGGCCTGCTCTCAAGCCTGACCACATGTTGCTGTTGGATCTGCAGTTCTACGGCGTCTTCAATCGTGACGATGCGGTTGTCTTCCGGAATGAAGGAAGAAAGTACATTCAACAACGTGGTCTTGCCGGTTCCGGTACCTCCGGAAACAATGATGTTCAGTTTCGCCTTGACGCAAGCATTGAGGAGCTCGGCCATCTCGGGCGTGAGCGTGCCGAAATCGATCAGATTCCTGACGGTCAACGGTATTTTGCTGAATTTTCGGATGGTCAGCGATGAACCGCCCACCGCAAGCGGAGGGATCACAGCGTTGACACGGGACCCGTCCTCAAGTCGCGCGTCCACGAGCGGAGATGACTCGTCGATCCTGCGCCCCACCTTCGAAACGATGCGTTCAATGACCCTCCTGAGATGGTCCTCGGAGCTGAATCCGGAATCTGTCAGGGTCAGCTTGCCTTTTCGTTCGACGTAAATCTGGTCCATCCTGTTGACCATGATTTCGGTGACCTCTGGGTCGTCCAGCAATCGTTGGAGCGGCCCATAGCCCAGGACATCATCCGCCACGTCCGCCACGAGCCTGCTGCGCTCGTCCGCGGACAGCGGGACCTGCTCGGCGTCGATGATCCGGATGAGCTCTTCCCGGGCAGTTGACCGCAACTCCTGTTCGCTCACGCTCGAGTCGTTGAACCTCGCCCCGAGCCGCTCGAACAATGCGGTGGCGGCGCGCCGCTTGAGGGCAGCGAAGGCGTCCACCGGTTGCTGGGCTCGAGGCTTCGGCGAGTCCGGGAGGTCGGACAGCTTCACTGAAGTGTGGCGTTTTGCAGCACCGTCAGGCTTCCCGGCCGGATTTGGCCTGACTTGCTGAGTGGACTCAGCGAACGTCGGTTTAGGCATAGACAGCGCGCTTGGCCCAGGGTTTCCCCCTGGTCCGGAGGACGCTTCGACCTTGTCCTCGGCAGCATGCAGGCGTTCGGACAGCTTCATCAGACCACTACCCTTCTGTGCAATTTGCGCTGCGCCGTGGCACGCCACGTGGGATTGAAGCGCTCAACGAGTTGCTTGAGTCCTTTGACGGCTGGATCCTTCACCGCGTCCTGGAGCACGGGAATGCCGCGGTTGGTGGAAAACGCCACGGCTTTCGATCGAGGGATGCTCACGTCAACCGGAGCACCGACGGTCGATTCGACGTCCTGCACCGAGAGACCGGACTTGGAATCAGCCATGTTGAGCACAACGTGCCGGGTTTCCGGCAAGAGGTTCAGCCTACGGAGAATGTCCAGGCCGGAACGGAGGCCTCGGACGCTTGGAACGTCCATGCCGGTCACCCAGACGGCGTCCGAGCATTGTTCGAGGGCAGCGAGCCCGATCTCGGGTAGCCCGGGCGCAGTGTCCACCACCACGTACTGGAACTCCTGGGCCAGCTGTTCGAGGAGCCGACCCACCTGTTGCGGCGTGACTTCGTCTGCTTCGACGGGGTCCTTCGGCGCGCACAGAGCATAGATGCTTGCCGGGTGGACGGTGAGAAAGGCCTTGAGTACCAGGGAATCCTGGCTGGCCGAAGGAGTAACGGCATCAGTGACAGTGTGCTCCGGATTGAGGTAGAGCCCCGAGGCAACGTCGCCGAATTGCAAGTCCAGGTCTACGATCACCACGCTCATTGGCGCGATCTTGCCCAGCCCGACGGCGATGTTCGTGGCGATGGTCGTTTTGCCCACGCCTCCCTTGGGCGAAAAGACGCCGATCACCAAGCCTTTCGGGGAGCCCGCTTGCTTGGGTTCCATGGTCCGCTGACGGCTGGCGAAAGACTGGCACGCGCGCTCAAGCATGACCCGGATCTGGGCCACGTCCGCTGCCGGGCTCATGATGTCGCGAATGCCGGACCGCATGGCTTGGAGGACGAATGCGGGATCCAGTTCGCTGACAAGGATCACGCTCAGCTCCGGCAATTGCACATCGAAAACCGTGGCCAGGCGAAGAGCATCCTCCACGGGCACGTCAGGTCCCAGAATCAAGACCTCGAGTTGCTCCTGATTGAGCGCCCCGAAGAGTTCGGCTGGGTCAGCCGGCAAAATGCTAGTGAAGAAGGTCTGCACGCTTCCGGGCAGGCCGCCCGCGACAGCCTGGCGCAACCGTTGGTCAAAATCGGTGTTGGGCGTGATCAGGACAAAACGGCTCACCTGTATACCCCGCTCTGCTGGATAATGGTGGGGCCGCTGTCTTTGGCATCCAACGGCTCTTTGCTCAGCCAGATCTTGGCGTACTCGGCGGCGAAGACAATCTTGGCTGCGTCCACATCACTTACCGCAACCGTCAGCAAGAGGGCACCCGTGGGAAGGCTTGTATCGCCGGAGTTGGCCGCGGCACCAGACCCGGGAGCCGGCGTCGGCTGCGGGCTTGCGGTCGTTTGGGGAGCGCGCTGGACCGCGGTCAGAAGAACCTTGGGGATGGTCAATTGAGTGGTCCCTTTGTCCGTCTTCGAGTCACTTCCGCCGCTGGATATGGAGATGAAGATGCCAACATGGTCGCCAGGAACGAGTCGTCCGCCGACCACCCGCTGGGGTTCCAATTGGAACGAGACCTCCTGAAGCCCTGCCGGCACCTTGACGTCTCCGGGAGTCTTGAGTGCGTCCGGCGCGACCAGTCTTTCCGACACCAGCGTCTCGCCAGGGACGAGGTCGACGGCGGCCACCTTTCCGGTGGAGTCGGCCAGAGTGTGCAGGGCTGACTGCGGGACGGCCGATTGCGGAAGTTGCTGGGTGGCCAGGGAATCCTTCATGGCATCCACAGAGGTTCCGGCCGGGATGGCTGTCTTGACTACCAACACGTCGACAGGCGCCAGGTTCTGGACTGCCCGTTGATCTGCGCCTTGAGCGTAGGAGAAGACGAGAATCACCCCGACGACGGCGAGCAGTGCCGCTGCCGATCCGGCCAACAAGCGTGACTTCACGTACTACTCCTGTGCTCGAAGAATGGATGAAAACTAGGGGGTGAGGCGCACAATGGTGGCCCCGTAGGCGTCTACCGGACCCAGCGTGTAGCCGTCGGCCAGCGAGACATATTTGATGAAGCTTCCGATGATTCCGCGGCAATTTCCCGTACAGGCAAGAGCGTTGGAGACATCGGAATTCGTGTTATGGAAGCTGTCCGGAAGACTGTTGTTGCCGCTGAACTTCCACCCCGTCACTTTGAATGCGGCGAAGGACACCAGATGGTAAACGGCCCCGCTTCCCGTACCTGTGACGGCGTCGAAGACCGGAAGCAGGACGACGACGTCGCGCCCAGCGGTGATGGTATCGGCCCACTTTTGAAGAGTGGCTGAACAGTTAGTCGGGATACTGTTCCCTGGAGCGCTGCCGCTTTCGCTAACCGCAAGGTTAACGGTGCCTCCGCACGCTCCCGCATCCTGGGCGATCCAACCGTAGCCTCCTGCTACAAACGCGCCCGAGGGGCCGTACAAGCAGCCGGGGTTTACGTTGGTACCGTGATCCTGAAGGAGCTGGAGGGCTCCGCCAAGGAACCCTTTCACCTGGCAGACGGAATAGGCGAGGGGAAAAGGGGTCCGTCCAGCGAGGGCGCTACCCCACTGGACACTCGAGGTGGTCACAACATCGCTGGTGGCAAAGCCAAGGACGCGGGCGAAGAAGAGCGATACGGCGTTCGGCGCGCCGCCCGCCTGCTGGGCTCCGGCGGTCACACTTACTTTACGGTTGAGCAGGTCCAGGCTGATCGATTTGATATTGCCCAGGCCGTTGTTCGCGTTTTTGTTTGCCAGGTCAATAGCTACCGGCGACGTGATCGAGCAATTCAGATCACTCGTATTCGCGGCGCATTTCTGCGCGACCGCGAGGGCAGCGGCGTCGGATCCGTTCTGTACTTGAGCCCTCTTCGAGTACAGCATTCCCGCATCCACGGCGAGGGCTGCAAACCCGAGCAGCACCACCAGCGAGAGAGCGACAAGGACCGCGACCGCACCGCGCTCGCCGTCGTCCCCGCTCCTCAGCCGCTGCATACCATGACTCCTACTCCTTGCATGGGGAAAGGCCCCGCGATTCCCGTGAGAGTGCTGAGGGTGTACTTGATGGTCACGGACATCTGGGCACCGGACGTGCAGCTGGCCGGACTGAAGGTGAAGTTAGTGTCTGCCAACCCGGGGTTCAACGACACGGCAGCGTTCTTGGCCGCTGTCTTGGCGGCCGTTTGGTCGTTAGAGATTGCCATGACGCGAACTCCTTCGCGTGCTGCGTTCGACAGCGACACCTGCACGTTGTAGGCCCTGCCGAATTCCATGATGCCCAGGAGCAACATGATGAGGACCGGTGCCAGGATGGCGAACTCGACCGCCACTGCGCCCCGCTCTGATGCCCTCGGCATGATGTTGCCCTCCCAGAGAACGGATAGTTCGAATCAAGCAGAGTGGCGGCCGCCTGAATGCCGCCGCCACTCGGGAATTGCTTGGTGTGCCCCGACTTGCCGGCCGGGGCACTTCATGGTGCGGCTCCTAGGCGCAGCTGCCGGTACCACCTGAAGTGGTAGCAGCCGTCCAGGTTTTGCCGCTGACGGAACACTGGACCTGGGAAAACGTCTCCCTGACCGTGCTGCCCAGGAGCGTCACGGCCGCGATGATCACCACTGCGATAAGGGCGACCATGATGCCGTATTCGACGGCGGTTGCGCCGGTTTCGTCACGGCCGGCGTGAGAAACGGACTTTAGGAAAGCGGAAAGCATTGAAGCTCCTTGCTGTCTGGTGCGAACGAGGCGGACCTTCTAGGAGCAGACGTTCGTGGTCGTGTTCCAGGTTTTACCGGCCACTGAGCACTGGACCTGGGAGAACGTGTTCTTGACCGTCCCACCGAGCAGGGTGACAGCGGCGATGATGACCACTGCGATGAGGGCGACCATGATGCCGTATTCGACGGCGGTGGCGCCCTTTTCGTCACGACGGATACGGGATGCGGCATTGGAGAAGAAAGCAAACATGTGAAACTCCTGAGCGAGTTGGGGAATGTGGGCTGGTCCAGCACCAGCTCACAAGCAACATAGCAAGGCCAAATACCCCGTGGAGCAGTCCTTGGGACAACCTGTGTCAAGACTCGCGATCCTGCGCATTTCTTGGGTTAAACCTAGGGAAACCCTGCGATCTTGGGCTTCCTTGACAAGCGCGACCAAAGGCGGGACGGCGGCGCAACGGGACTCCCGCCGTCGGGCGCCGACTGACGGTCCGCGGCATCCCCCCACGACGCTCGCTCACATATACGGCCAAAAGCCGGA
>FTCF01000145.1_pt1 | contig 11947 bp, 10 predicted proteins | sample 1639631 | NCBI WGS metagenome assembly FTCF01 (sample SAMEA3914864, study PRJEB12502) | metagenome | biome: forest; material: soil | place: USA | collected 2012-03-12 | depth 0.3 m
AAGCTGGGCCAGGGGCTGCGTGAACTGCCGGGAGTACTGGATGAACGCTTGGACATCGCCCAACTGCATGGCGCCGGAGGCTACCTGAAGGCCACCCACTACGGCGATCCCGACATAGACCAGGTTGCCGATGAATGTCAGTGCCGGCATGATCAATCCGCTGATGAACTGGGCGCCGAAGCTGGCCGAGAACAACTCCGCGTTCTTCTCGCGGAACCGCTCCCCGACTTCGCGCTGGCGTCCGAACACCTTCACGAGCGCATGACCGGTGTAGGTTTCTTCGATCTGCCCGTTCAGCTCGCCGGTGTTCTTCCACTGGGCCACGAACAGCTTCTGCGAGCGCTTGGCAATCAGCACGGTGGTCACGAGCGTCAACGGCACGGTGACCAGGGTGATAAACGCCAGAATCGGCGAGAGCAGGAACATCATGAAGATGACGCCGGCCACCGTGAGCAGGGACGTGACCGCCTGGCTGATGGACTGTTGGAGGCTTTGCGAAATGTTGTCGACGTCGTTGGTTACGCGGCTGAGCAGCTCGCCGCGCTGCACCGAATCGAAATAGCGCAGCGGAAGCCTGTTGATTTTCGCTTCGATCTGTTCGCGGAGCCGGTACACGGTCCGCTGCACGACGCCATTGAGCACGTATGCCTGAATCCAGCCGAACGCTGAGGCCAGGACATACAAGACCAGCACCCACAGCAGGATCGAGGACAACGCCCCGAAGTCGATTCCAACGCCGGGAGTCAGGTCCATGCCCTTCAACATGTCCGCTTTGGAGCCCTGGCCGGAAGCGCGCAGTCCCTCGATGACCTGTTGTTTGCTCACCCCGGCCGGAAGTTGCTTGGAGACGACGCCGGCGAAGATCAGGTTGGTGCCCTCACCGAGAAGCCGGGGGCCGATCACGGACAAGGTCACGCTCGCGACGGCGAGGAAGAGAACCAGGGTCAGCCACAAGCGCTCGGGCCGCAGCGTGCCCAGGAGCCGCTTGGCCGAGGGCAGGAAGTTCATCGCCTTTTCGGCCGGGATGCTCATGCCCGCGAAGGGTCCGCCGCGGCCTGGCCCCATCGGGGGACGCTGCGGGCGGTTGGCGGTACTGGGTGCGCTGCTCATGCCGCTTCCTCCGCTGCCAGTTGCGAGGAAACTATCTCACGGTACGTTTCTGAAGTCTCCAACAACTCCTCGTGGGTTCCGCGCCCCACCAGCCGCCCGTCGTCGAGCACTAAAATCTGCTCAGCATCCGCGATGCTGGATACCCGCTGCGCAATGATGACCATGGTGGCGCCCGAAGTGTGGCGCTTGAGCGCCTGGCGGAGCCTGGCGTCGGTGGCGGTGTCCAAGGAGGAGAAGGAGTCGTCGAAGATGTAGAGCTCGGGTTGCTTCACGAGTGCCCGCGCGATGGCGAGTCGCTGGCGTTGTCCGCCGGAAACGTTGGTGCCGCCCTGCGAGATCGGAGCGTCAAGCCCACCCTCCATCTCCTCGACGAAGTCCTGGGCCTGGGCGATGGAAAGCGCCCGCCAGAGTTCTTCCTCCGTGGCGTCGGGCTTGCCGTAGAGGAGGTTGCTGCGCACCGTGCCGGAGAACAGGTAGGGCTTTTGCGGGACCAGTCCGATGTGCCCCCACAAAAGGTCCGGGTGCAGTTCGCGGACGTCGACGTCGTCGATCCGCACCGAGCCGCTGCTCGCGTCGAAGAGCCGTGGCAGCAGGTTCACCAAGGTGGTCTTGCCCGCGCCCGTGCTGCCGATGATCGCCGTCGTCTGGCCCGCGCGTGCCCGGAAACTGATGCCGCTCAGGACGGGCTGCTCGGCACCCGGGTAGGCGAATCCGACGTCGAGCAATTCCAGCTCGCCGCGGCCGGCGGTCTCCGTCACCGGATTCACGGGAGGCCGCACGCTCGATTCGGTCTCCAGCACCTGCCCGATGCGGTCCGCCGAAACAGCAGCGCGCGGGATCATGACGGCCATGAACGTCGCCATCATGACGGACATGAGGATCTGCATGAGGTAGCTCAGGAAGGCGATCAGTGTGCCTACCTGCATGGAACCGTCGTCGATCCGGAACGACCCGAACCAGATCACGGCCACGCTGGAGACGTTGAGCACCAGCATCACTACCGGAAACATGAGGGCCATGAGCCGCCCGGCCCGCAGCGCCATCTCCGTAACGTCCTGGTTGGCCGAAGCGAAGCGCTCCGTCTCCATGTCCTCGCGCACGAACGCGCGCACCACGCGGATGCCTGCCAACTGTTCCCGGAGCACGCGGTTCACGGTGTCGATCCGGACCTGCATCTTGCGGAACAGCGGCACCATCCGGCTCACAATGAGGCCCACAGCAACGAGCAATACGGGGACGCTGACGGCAATCAGCCAGGACAACTGGGCATCCTGCCGGACCGCCATGATCACCCCGCCGATGCTGAGCATGGGCGCCGCAACCATGAGCGTGCAGGTCATCAGGACGAGTTGCTGGACTTGCTGCACGTCATTGGTTGAACGCGTGATCAGCGACGGCGCGCCGAAGCGGGTGACCTCCTGCTCGGAGAACTCCCCCACCCTCGTGAAAATCGCGCCGCGCAAGTCCCGGCCCAGGCCCATGGCGGCTTTCGCGCCGAAGTACACGGCCGTGATCGAACACGCGATCTGCAGGAGGGTGATGAGCAACATGAGGCTGCCGGTGCCCAGGATGTACCCGGTATCGCCCTTGGCCACGCCTTCGTCAATGATGTCGGCATTCAGTGTGGGCAGGTACAGGGACGCGATGGACTGCGCCAACTGGAAAATGACGACGGCGATCAGCAGCCGCCGATGTGGCCGCAGGTACTGGACGAGAAGTTTCCAGAGCATCATTCTCCAACTCACGTAGTGATTCGAAGGCCAGTCTACGACTGGTTGCTGGGGGCAACTAGAGCTTTCCCTCAGGGCGAAGCGCGGCGGAGGGCGTGCCGTCGTCGTGCCCGGACAGTAGGCTGGAAACGCTAGGCAAGATCCGCTACGAAAGGACCGTAGTCATGGCTTACATCACCGTCGGAAATGAAAACAGCACCGAGATCGAGATCTACTACGAAGACCACGGGACCGGCCAGGCAGTGGTCCTCATCCACGGCTATCCCCTGGACGGCTCGTCCTGGGAGAAGCAGACCGCGGCACTGCTCAACGCAGGGTACCGCGTCATCACCTACGACCGGCGCGGCTTCGGCAAGTCCAGCAAACCCACTGTCGGTTACGACTACGACACCTTCGCGGCGGACCTGAACACCCTCCTGGAAACACTGGATCTCAACGACGCCGTCCTGGTCGGCTTCTCCATGGGAACCGGCGAAGTGGGCCGCTACCTTGGCACTTACGGCTCGGCCCGGGTGGCGAAAGCCGTGTTCCTTTCATCCTTGGAGCCGTTCCTCCTTCAGACCGAGGACAACCCCGGAGGCGTCCCGCAGTCCGTGTTCGACGGACTTGCCGAAGCCGTCATATCCGATCGCTACGCTTTCTTCACGGAATTCTTCAACAACTTCTACAACGCCTCCACATTCCTCGGAACGCACCGCCTGAGCCATGAAGCAGTCACCGCCAGCTGGAACCTGGCGGCCCAGTCGGGTGCGCACGCCTCAGTGGCCGCGCAGCCCACGTGGCTCACGGATTTCCGCGCGGACATCCCCAAGATCGACGTGCCCGCCTTGATCGTTCACGGCACCGCGGACAACATCCTCCCCATCGACGCCACCGGCCGGAGGTTCGCCGAAGCTCTCCCCGGCGCCGAGTATGTGGAGATCGACGGCGCCCCGCACGGCCTGCTGTGGACGCATGGCGCTGAGGTCAACCAGGCCTTGCTCGGCTTCCTTGCAAAGTAGCGCGAGATTCCTGACAAAAAATTAGGACGAAACTAACTAAATATCGCGGGAACCTTAACTCCTCGGGTCCAGTCTTAATGCAAGCACAGGCGGAACCCACCCGCCGGCGAAAGCACCAAAGCTGCAAGGGGAGCAGGACCGGCCATGAAGACAACAACAGCCCTGGACGAGGTTACAGCCATCAATGGCGTGATCACCGATCAGCAACCCGTTGACTTCCATACCCTGGGGCTCGCGGGCTGCATCGACCGATTGGCCGCACCGCTCCGCCGCCAAGGGACCGAAATCCACTGGGAGACGCCGCACCACGGTGTCGAAATCTCGTCCGGCTCCGCTTCGTTGCTCTACCACGCCGCCAAGGAAGTCCTCAGCAACGCGTTCAAATACGCGCACGCCCTCGACGTCACCGTCCGGCTCGCCGCCGTGTACCACGGGATCCGGCTGACAGTGACGGACAACGGCGCCGGCTTCGACAACCAGGCAACGGCCGCCGGCGCACACCACGGATTCGGTCTCCGCCTCATGTCCATCGCCGTCAGCCAAGTGGGCGGGGATGTCTCCGTCGTCTCCAGTCCAGGCAATGGAACCTGCGTAACCGTCACTTTGCCGCTCGACTGATAAGTGTCGATGCCCGACGGCGGCAGGCACCCGCCGTCGTCGGTTCCGGCACTGCTGGTTCGCTATTCAAGTGAATCTGGTATGAAAGGCGAATGACCCCGTACAAATCCGAACCGCCCCTTGGCGGTTCCCGCGCGCACATCAAGTCGATTTTCCCCTCGCTGGCTCCCAGCGAACAGCGCGTGGCGAAGTTGTGCCTTGATTCCCCGGAGACCGTGGCGAGGATGTCGGTGGCGGATCTAGTCACCCAGACGGGGACGTCACCCGCGACGATCGTGCGGGCGTGCAAGAGCATGGGCTTTGACGGATTCCAGCACCTGCGCCAGGTCCTGCTGCGCGATCTGGGCGCCGCGGCACGGGACAGCATCCAACAGGAAGAGTCCGGGGCTACCGGCGAACCCGGATCCTCCGAACATCTGGTTTCAGGGATCTTTTCCCGGGCCTCCCAGGACATCCGCGGAGCATTGGGGTCTTTGGACTTCGAGGCCTTCGACGCCGCCGTGAGAGCGATTCGCCAGGGCGGGCGCCTGCTGGTGGTGGCCAACGGAGCATCTCTCGCTCCCGCCCAATCCCTCGCCCTGCGGTTCCTGTCGGCCGGGGTGCAATGCGAGGCGCCGTCCGACATTGTTTCGCAGCACATCTCCGCCAAGCTCCTCTCAGCGGGGGATGTCTGCATCGCCGTGAGTGACAGCGGAATGAACTCCTTCACGATTGGCTCGGCTCGGATCGCGGCTGAACGCAAGGCAACCGTGATCGGGGTGACCAGCTATGCGAAATCCGAACTCGCCGACCTCTCGACCCACACGCTCGTGGCCGGGGCGGAATTCCATTCGTGGAACGACGAACTGCCGATTGGGAATATCGTCCAGATGCTGGTGCTGTCCGCCCTGCACGCCGCGGTAACAGCAGATTCTCCCGAGGTTGAGCGCGCCCGCTCCGCCGTGTTCGAAGAAGTCCTCCACATGGTGGAAAACCCGGAATAGCTTTTGGCGCGAAACGCGGGCGGTTTCAACTGTTTCCTGTCCGCGCACAGGGAGTTAATCAACTCCGCACCGACTGTTAATAATCGAGCCCCACCCTTCAAGGGTAAGACGTTTCCTAAATAATTCGATTTAGGAAACATCGTTTCCCCGGAGGTGCTCGTGGGCCGACTAGTGCTCAACCAGTTGTCACGTTCATTCAAGAACGTGTCGGCGGTAAAGAACGTATCGCTCACCGTCGAAGACGGTGACTTCCTGGTCCTGCTCGGCCCCAGCGGCTGCGGCAAGACCACCCTGCTCCGCATGATCGCGGGCCTTTTGGAACCGACGTCGGGCTCGCTCGAACTGGACGGAACCGACATCACCACCGCCCCGTCCAAAAAGCGCGACTTGGCCATGGTGTTCCAGAGCTACGCCCTGTACCCGCACCTCAGCGTGGCGAAAAACCTGGCCTTCCCGCTCCACGTGCGGCGCACCGACAAGCAGGAAGTCAAGAAACGCGTGGAGGCCGTGGCCGAAATGGTGGAGATCGGCCACCTCCTGGATCGCAAGCCCAAGGAATTGTCCGGCGGCCAGCGCCAGCGAGTTGCAGTAGCCCGCGCCTTGGTGCGGGAGCCCAAGGCCTTCCTCATGGACGAACCCCTGTCCAACCTGGACGCCAAGCTCCGCACCGCAACCCGGCAGGAGCTGGCCGGATTGCACAAGCGCCTAGGTGCCACGTTCATCTACGTCACGCATGACCAGGTGGAAGCCATGACCATGGCGACCAAGATCGCGCTGCTCAACGGAGGCCAGCTCGAGCAACTCGGCACGCCGGAAGAGCTCTACGACAAGCCGGCATCCGTGTTCGCGGCAGGCTTCCTGGGATCCCCGGCCACCAACCTGATCGACGCCGAACTTTCCACGAGCAACGGCTCCATCACCGTCATGGCACCCTCCCTGGAAGCGGTGCTATGGGACGGAGAAACACCCCAGCGGGACGTTGTGCTGGGGATCCGCCCTGAACACTTGAGCATCCACGCACCCGGCTCTTCCGCTGCGGCGCCGAGCTCCGGGGCAGCCCTTCGGGGCATCGTTGACCTGAGCGAAAACCTTGGCAGCGAACAAGTCATCTACTGCCGGGTCGGCCAGAACCGCGTGGCCGTCCGCGCCCCGCGAGGCCAACGCTGGGAGCCGGGCAACGCCGTCGTCCTCAGCGCGGAGACCAAAAACCTCCACCTTTTTGACCGCGTAAGCGGCAGGCGCCTCGAATGGCACGCAGACGCGAAGCACCCTTCCACTGCCAGCTCGGCTCAGCCCGCCGCCTCGCTCTAGCACCCGTTCTTCCCCATACTCCGGCCCCACCCGGAACCAGCAGTACCCACCCAACCCAGCAATCAAGGAAATATTGTGCGCCCTCTCCGTTCAATTGCACTGACCATCGCCGCCGGCACGGCCGCATTGGCCCTCGCCGGCTGCTCCGGCACCTCGCAGGCCAGCACCGTGAGCAACCAAGCCATTCCGGAGCTCAAAGCAGACCAGCAAGTCAACATCACCTTCGAAAGCTACAACCTGGCCCAGGCCGGCGTCTGGACCGATACCGTCAAAGGCCTGGTATCGGACTTCGAAAAGGCCCACCCGAACATCCACGTCACCGCCCAGGCGCCGCAGGGCGGCGGCGCCGTCGGATCCAACACCGTCAGCAGCGTCCAGACGCAGCTCCTTGCCGGACACGCACCCGACGTCGCACAGTTGACGTTCGATTCCCTCGACTTCGCCGCCACGCAGCTCGGCGCCCAGCCGATCAGCGACCTCGTCGGGCAGAAGGCCGTCGACGACGCCCTCGGCGGCGCCCACCCGTTCCACCCCAACGCGAAGCACCTGGCCGACTGGAACGGCAAGACCTACGGCATTCCTTACGTCTTCTCCACCCCTGTCCTCTTCTACAACGCCACCAAGCTCGCCGACGCCGGAATCACCAACCCGGACCTCTCCACCTGGGACAAGGTGGAGGCAGCCGCAAAGGCTGTTTCCACGAAAACCGGGAAGCCGTCCCTGGACATCTCGTGCGCAAGCATCGGAGGCAACTGGTGCATGCAAGGCATCTTCAAGTCGAACGGGGCGCAGGTTCTCTCCGATGACCGCAAGACCATCGGGTTCGGATCGGACGCAGCCGTCGACACGGTTACGAAGCTCGCACAGCTGACGAAGGACGGCGTGCTGCGCAACGCAGACAGCAACGCACAATACGAAGGCCTCCCGAAGGGCGATACCGCCTTCATCCTTACTACCTCAGCGCTCCAGGGCTCATTCATGTCCGCTGCCACCAAGGGCGGCTGGGAACTCAAGGCCGCCGGCATGCCCTCCTTCGGCAGCAAGCCTGCCGTGCCCACCAACTCCGGCTCGGCCCTGTTCGTCCTCTCACAGGATCCCGCGAAGCAGCGCGCCGGCTGGGAACTGATCAAGTTCATGACCAGCGACCACGCCTACGAGCAGATCTCCACCAAGATCGGCTACCTGCCGCTGCGCACCTCGCTGACCGCCCCGGGCGGTTCCCTCTACGACTGGGCCCAGAAGAACCCGCTCCTGGCCCCGAACCTCGCCCAGCTTGACCGCCTCCAGCCCTGGGTTTCCTACCCCGGAAACAGCTACGTGCAGATCGACGACATCCTCGGCAAGGCCGTCGAGAACGTCGTCTACTACGGCAAGGACGCAAAAACCACCATGGCCGACGCCCAGAAGCGCGCCCAGGACCTGATCCCCTAACCTCTCTCACCCATCCAAAGGACACCAACTGTGACAACCACTGCCGAGGACGCAGTCTTCGGAACCCGCAACCGCCCCTACCCCGTGGAGGGCACCTACAACTTCCGGAGCACGGCGGGCTATGCCGCCGCCGCGCGGACCGGTACGCCCGCCGCCGTGGCGGGCGATGCCGCCGTCGTGCGGACCATCCGCGAAGGAAAGCTGTACCGCTCGGACGCGCTACACGGACTGACCGACGCCGGACGCCGCCAATTCTCCGAGCTTGGCATCCGTATGGTCATCGACCTGCGTGACCGCACCGAGTTGGAGAAGTCGCCCAGCAAACTCGACGGACTCGGCGTCGACACCAGGCACAACCCGATTTTCGAAGAAGGCAACGTTCCCGGTACTGCGGAGATCACCACCCTGCTGGACATCTACCGGCTCATGGTCCGCAGCCACGCGCGGCGCCTTGCCGACGCCGTCCGCCTCATTGCCGACTCCGGTGCGGAGCCCGTACTGGTCCACTGCACCGCAGGCAAGGACCGAACCGGCGTCGTCATTGCCCTGGCCCTCCTGGCCGCAGGAGTGGACCGCGAGCAGGTGATCCTGGACTACGTAGCCAGCGAGGAGAACCTGCGCGGCGAATGGAGCGAGGCCATGGTGGCCGCCGCCTCCAGCCACCCAGGCCTGGCGGGCATCGGCGAGGAACTCCGGGAAATCATCTCCGCGAGCCCCGCCACGGTCCTGGAAACCACACTGGACCTCGTCGACGAAATGTACGGCGGCGCCACCGGTCTGCTCCAGGCACACGATTTCAGCGACACCGACCTCGAAAGGCTCAGGGACGTCCTGACCACCAGCTCCACCCGCTAAGAACCACCGCCACCCACACCAGATAATTACAAGGAGACAAGACCATGAGCACAGAACTCCAGCACCCCGCCCCCGAGCACTTCATCCTGCACATCAGCGACACCCACTTCGTGGCGGACAACGACCTCCTGCACGGTAGCGTGGACAGCGACGAGAACCTGCGCCAGCTCTTCCGAGACTTCGTCAAGGCCCAGGTCAAGCCCGAAGCACTCGTGTTCACCGGTGACCTCGCCGACACCGGCCGCCCGGACGCCTACGTCCGCCTGCGCAACATCGTGGAACCCGTGGCCGAGGAACTCGGCGCCAAGATCATCTGGGTCATGGGCAACCACGACGCGCGCACCGCCTTCCGCTCGGGCCTCCTGGACTCCGACGCCGGGGAGGAATCCGTGGACATGGTCCACGATGTCAACGGGCTGCGCATCATCGCCTTGGACTCCACGGTTCCGGGCAAGCACCACGGCGAAATCTCGGACGAACAGCTGGCCTGGCTGTCCGACGTCCTGGCCACCCCGGCTCCTCACGGTACGCTCATCGCCCTGCACCACCCGCCGGTCCCCAGCCCGCTGGAGATGATGGCAATGTTCGAGCTGCGTGAGCAGAGCCGCTTCGAAAAGGTCATCGAAGGCACCGACGTCCGTGGCATCCTGGCCGGCCACCTGCACTACTCCACCTTCAGCTCCTTCGGAGGCGCTCCCGTGACGGTTGCCTCGGCCACGTGCTACACGCAGGACCTGAATGTCGCGCCGAAGTCGATGCGCGGACAGAACGGGGCACAAGCCTTCAACCTGATCCACCTGTACCAGGACAAGATGCTCAGCTCCGTCGTCCCGATCGGCGAGTTCTCCACGGTGTACAGCGTTACCGCAGAGCAGATGGCGGCCTTCCAGAAGATGACCCTCGAAGAAGCAACCGCCGCGATGACCGCGCCCAGCGAGGCGTCCGACGTCGAGCTCGCCGAAAGCGTTCGCTAACCAGCCACAGCGCCGGAAGGAAGCCGAAAGAATGTTCATCGAGACCGCCGGGCCGGCAGCGGGCATTGCCCCTGCCGGCCCGGCCGGGCGCACGGCTACACGGCGCTCCAAGCGCCGCACCCTGAGCCCCTACCTCTACATCCTGCCCGCCGTGGTCCTGCTTCTCGTGTGGACGTACTGGCCGCTGGGACAGACCGTCAATCTGTCCTTCAACGACTGGAACCTGATCCCCACGAAGCCCAAACAATATGTTGACGTGCAAAAATACGCGAAGGTCCTGAGCCTGCCCGAACTGCACCAAGCGCTCATCAACACGGGCTTGTACATCCTGGCGTTCCTGGGAATTTCCGTTGCGTTGCCGCTCGTGTTCGCGCTGCTTTCGCGCAAGGTCCAGGGCAAGGCCCGCACCGCGTACCAGGCCCTGATCTTCGTTCCCTTCCTCATCACTCCCGTGGCCAGCAGCGCGATCTGGCGGTGGCTGTTCGCTCCTGAGGGCGGGACGATTCCCGCGATCGCCGCCGCCCTGGGCGCACCGATGGGCAACGTGTTCCGCGACCCCGACAGTTCGATGATCGCGGTGATCGTGATTGTCGGCTGGCAGATGCTCGGCTTCGGCGTGCTCGTGGTTTCGGCCGGGCTGGCGGGCATCAGCCCGGACTATGCCGCGGCCGCATCGATCGATGGCGCCAGCGGAAGGCAGATTACGTGGCGGATCATCATCCCGTTGCTTTCGCCGAGCCTGGTGTTCCTCTCGCTCATGACCATCCTGCTGTCCGCCCAGTGGACATATCCCATCATCGACCTCGTGACGCAGGGCGGCCCGGGCAACTCGTCCACCAACATCTACTACCTGCTGTACCAGTTCGGCTTCAGGAACTTCGACGCCGGCCTGTCCTCCGCGGCGGGCACGCTCTTTTTCCTCGGATTCGGGCTGATCGCCTTGGTCTTCGTGGAACTCTCGGAGCGACTCAGCTTCTACGACAACTAGAAAGAACCATCATGGCCTTCATCACCATCGCCCCGCCGGCCCAGCCTGGTTCCGCTGATGCACCGCTTTCAGAGCCGAGGAAAGTTTCAGGGCCGTTCTCGTCGTTGCGGTCATTACCCAGCCACATTCTCCTCATCGTCTTGGCGATCGTCTCGATCTTCCCCATTTACTGGATGTTCGTCACGGCCTTCCGGCCGTCGTCGGACGCCTTGTCCACCAACCCGTTGCCGGGACCGCTGAGTCTTGAGAATTTCCAGTACGTCCTGAAGACCATCCCCATCGCGGGCATGCTGGCGAATACCTTCGGCATGGCAATGACGCTCGCTGCATCCCAGCTGCTCGTGGCCATCCTAGCTTCTTACGGCTTTGCCCGTTGGGACTTTGTCGGAAAGAAGGCCCTGTACCTGTTGTTTGTGGGGTCCTGGTTGGTCCCTTTCCAGGTCACGATGATTCCCAACTACTTGCTGGTGTCCCAGATGGGCCTTCTCAACACCATTACCGGCGTCGTCATCCCGCAGTTGTGTTCGGCCTTCGCGGTGATGATGCTGCGCCAGCACCTCGAGGCCTTCCCCAAGGACCTCCTGGATGCGAGCCAGATGGATGGACGGTCATCGTGGCGGACGCTGTGGGAAGTGGTGGTTCCGAACCTGCGCCCGGCACTGGCAGCCCTCGGCATCATGCTGTTCATCAGCGCCTGGAACGAATACTTGTGGCCTTCGCTGATCATGCAGAAGTCCGATGCGCTCATCCAGGTAGGCATCCGCGGCTTCCTGGGAGCCGAAGGCAACAACTGGGGAGCCATCATGGCGGCGTCCTCGCTCGCGTGCCTGCCGATCTTCCTGATCTACATCTTCCTGCAGCGATATGTGGTGGATGCCTTCGTCCGCTCGGGGCTGAAGTAGCGCGCATCCCGAACGCTCGCTCACATATGCCGCTGTTTCGGCCG
>FTCF01000154.1_pt1 | contig 11785 bp, 8 predicted proteins | sample 1639631 | NCBI WGS metagenome assembly FTCF01 (sample SAMEA3914864, study PRJEB12502) | metagenome | biome: forest; material: soil | place: USA | collected 2012-03-12 | depth 0.3 m
CGCCTTTGCCCTGACCGCCGCAGGACGCACCGACGTCGGTCGCGCGCGCGCGCGCAACGAGGACAATTTCCAGGTGGACGGCACCGCTGAATTCGCGGTGGTTTGCGACGGCATGGGCGGTCATGCCGGCGGCGATATCGCCAGCCGGACGGCGGTCGAGGTGATCGCTGGTTTCCTGACGGATTTCATGCCGGCGGAAACCCTTCCGGTCTCCCGTCACGACGACCACGAGAAGACGCTGTCCGATCCGGCCGGTGACAGCCCGGCGGTGCAGAATGCGCTGTCGGTCGCACGTTCCGCGGTCCAGCTTGCCAACCAGCGGATCCATGCCCTGAACCGCCAACGGGGATTTGCCGACGGACGGGGCATGGGGACGACCGCCGTCGGCTTCTGGCGGGTTCCCGGCACCCCGCAGTTGATCGCCTTCCACGCGGGCGACAGCCGGCTCTATCGTCTGCGCGACGGGGAACTGCGGGTGCTGACCCGCGACCACAGCCTTTACCAGATCTGGCTCGACAATGGCGGGCGCGGCGTGGCGCCGCAACGGAACATCATCGTCCGCGCGCTCGGCACCGGGGAAGAGGTGGAACCGGAGGTCGCGGTCCATTCGCTGCTTCCCGACGACGTGCTACTTCTCTGTTCCGATGGGTTGAACGGTATGTTGCCGGACACGGCCATTGCCCGGATCCTGCGGCAGGACCGGGATCCCGCGCAGCTTTGCCATGACCTGGTCGAGGCCGCCAACGAGGCGGGCGGCCAGGACAACGTCACGGTGGTGGTCGCGCGTTTCGGCGCCACGGCCTGACCGTCCCGCAAAGGACCTGCCTTCGGCGAGCCGCCGCTCTCACGGAGCCGTCGCCAGGAACAGCGCCGTTCCAAGGGGCGGCGGAATGGCGGACCCGGAAAGCGAAGGTCCGGGAACCGAAGAAACGGGAAGGGCGTCGAGCGCCCGTTTCAGCGCGGCCAGGTAGGCGGCGGACGGTTCGATCTCGGGACGGGGTGCGGCGAACAGGGGTGTCGGGGTGGCGAGCGCGGTGATCAGCTCCTGTCCGAAGGGTGGTCCGACGCTCCAGAACCGGCCGCCGGACGTGCGGTCCCCCAAGGCGTGCCGGGCACCGGCGTCGATCCGGTCGTCGGTGTCCAGCGGGTTGGGCAGGAGATGGACGACCGTTCCGTCTATCGTGAAATAGTCGATGCGGACATGGGTTGCCTGCGGCGCTCCGGTCAGGTCGAGACGCAACGGGTCGCCTCCGTGCAAGGTGCTTCCCGTCCTGGATTCGAGGAGCAGTGGTGCGGCCAGGAGCGCGTTGGCCGCCCGCGGACCCGCCATCACTTCCAGCGGCGCGCAGAGGCCGGCGGATGCGACCGCGAGATCGAGCCCATGGTCCCATCCCCCGGCGGTGCGGTCGAGCGCGTCATGCACGGCCGCCCGCGCGGCCTCCCCCGCGACGGTGCCGGAAACCAGGATGCGGCCGCTCAACGACTCCACCCTCAGCAGGGTGCAGGGAAGCCGCTGCACGGCATCCCGGACGGCGGCGACGGGCGGGACCAGATCCGGAGGCGGCGGCTGTGGAAGGGTGTCGGGCGGCATCGCCGAGGCTTCGGGCGGCGAAGCCGGAGATGCGGGAGCGGGCGGCGAGGGTGACGACGGCTTCGCCGTGCCGCCGCCGGTGTTCGCCGTGTCCGGCAACTCCGGTGACGGTTCCGGTGATGGGGTGGGGGATGCCGGGGTGCCGGTTTCCGCGGGCAGGGCGCTTGCAGCCGGCACCGCCGCCTCCGGCGCGGTCTGGACCGTCGCCGCCGGGCGTCGCCAGGGCCAAGCCGGTCCGCCGATCCAGGCCAGTCCCCCCGCTCCGGCCAGGACGACCAGGACGACGGCCGCAATCCTTGTCCGGCCGGGGCGGCGCGCGCGCGCCGGCGCCGATGGTGCGCTCAGCACCGCCACCGCATCGCGGAAGGCCTGGGCGTTCAGGAATTGCGGCGCTCCCCGGACCGGTGCGGCCCAGGCGAGCAAGGCCTCGACGCCCGGCCGTGCACGGTGCCCGGCCAGCAAGGCCGCGGCCAAGGCACCGGCTGCGGCCAGATCATTGATCTCCCGCGCTCCGGGCGCGTTCAGCATGGCAAGGCCGAAGCCGTTAACCCGGACGGTTCCATCCTGCGTCAGCCGGACCGCCGTCGGGGAAAGCGCACCATGCACGACGCCGATCCGGTGTGCCCGCACCAGCGCTTCCAGCACGGCGCCCAGGATCGCGACCGCCTCGTCCCAGGGCAGGGGGCGGGGATCCGCAAGCCGTTCGTCCAGGCGTTGCCCGTCCGCCGGATCCATGGCGATGAACGCGGTATCGCCATGCTCGCCCGATGCGAGAACGGCGACGATGTGCGGGTGGGTCAGCCGTGCCACGGCGCGTGCGTCCCGACGGAAACGTTCCAGGACATGGTCGCGTCCAATGAAGCGGGACAACGGGATGGTTTGCAGGATGACCGCGCGGCCGTTGGCCGGATCCATCGCCCGGTAAAGCACGGTATCGCCGTCCCGGCTCAACTCGCTCAGCAAGTTGTATTTGCCAAGACTTCCGATCACCGGCTGCTTCCCGCAATATTTCCAACGATCAACGCATCGCCCAAGAATAATTCGTTGAATGGAGCATCACAATTATCCGGTGACGGCCCACGGCGCCGATGGAAGCCGTGGCGGTGGATAAAGGCGCCGTCCAGGGAGATTGTCAAGGAAGGGGGTGGGACGCCGGTGCCACGGGGGGCAAGGCGGGAGGGCGCATGCGGGCGCCGATTGCAAAAAGGACCGGTGTCGCGAAAGATGCAATGCAAATTGCGACGATGCGGCTGCGGAGCCGTTGAACCGCGACGCTTGGCGGCCGTCCGATGGGATCGAGCTGAAGCGTTAGCGCGCGGAGAAGCGATGCGACTGAAGGGCCGCCAATCCGGCCGGCATGATCTCGACAACAATATTGATGCCGGAAATGTGAAGATCCGCGTAATCTTTGTTGAACAGGGAAATAGCAAATTCCAGAGGAAATGCGTTATCGCTGATCATGATTCTTTTTGTTTCGGAAAGACGACCCAACCAATAATATTCATCTTCCTGGGAGCCGTGGAATCCTGATTTTCCCGAAATGAGTCTTATATCCAACATAATGTCCCTCCGCGTTTGTCGCAGGGCCTGCAGCATTTCCTATGCCAATTGGCAGGGGGGTATGAACAACGGACGATATGCCGCTGGAAGGCCGTGACGGCGGCCCCGCCCGCGATTGAGGCGACGGCTTTGGATGGGAAACCATCCAAAGCCGTTGGTATAGGGCTGCCACAGGAGGAGGCCGCTCCGGTTCGTATCAAACCATGTGTGGACGGTGGTGCCAGAGCTGTGAACAAATTCACAGCCCCCAGGCGGCCCCTTGCATGACCCTGTATGCATCAGCAACGGGGGCAAGCATGAACTGCCGCAATCTTAAGGTGAACGGACGCCGGACCAGCCTGCGTCTGGAACAGGAAATATGGGACGCGCTCGAAGACGTGGCCCGGCGGCGCTGCCTGTCGGTGTCCGATCTGGTGTCCGAGGTCGACGGCCGGCGTGGCGACGGGGCTCTCGCCTCGGAGCTTCGCGTCTATCTCCTGGGGTACTATCGCACCGTCGTCCAGCGCCTGGACATCTACGGCATGACGCGGGCGATGCGTCCCAGCCCAAGCGAAACGGTCACGCTTCAGTAGACGGTCCTGGTGCCCGCTGCGGCCGGGGCTGCCTCAGCTCCGGGGGCACCGTATCCCTAGGAATTCTGCTTCACGATATCATCGATCATTCTTTGAAGAATTTTCCGAAGCTCATCGAGATCCGGCAGGTCCAGGGTCAGCACGATGAAACCCTGGATGCGGCGCGGCTTCAGCACGAAATCGACCTGGGCAAAAAGCACCAGTTCTTCGCGGGAACATCCGTCCCCGTTGAACAGGATGGCTTGGCCGTCGCCGTGCAGCAGCTCCGGCAGCGATATGGCAAGCGTTTGGGAAAGGCTGTTCGCGACGGCGGAGAGACAGCCGTTCAGTATGATGTTGCCGATTTCCCCCAGCGCTTCATTTTCGAAGATCCCGATCTCTTCGAGGCTGAATTCGCTGCGGATGGCGGCCCGGACAATTTCAAAACTGTTCTTCTCCGGAAAAATCAAGAGGGCGCATCCGGAGAATTGACCACTGAAGCGCTCGCGAATGGCGATCAGCGGGGTCTTGCCCGCATCGGGAAGCAGCATGACCGCATCGTCGCGCGACACGATCATGACGTTGGGAACCGTCAGCAGAACCTCTTCCGACAAAAGCCGGCTGAGATGCGTCGCGGCGCTGCCGACACCGATGTTGACGACCTCGGTCAAGGCATCGTGTTCGAGATCGCCAAGCGGCAGGGTCATCGGTCGGGGCGCTTTCCTGGCCGGTGTGGTGGATATCCACCTAATACAGGATCCAAGGCGGATAACACACCTTGGATGTGGAGGAGTGGAAAAACGCCGCTCCCTCTCACTCAGCACGGTGACGGCACGTACTTTCGAAACTGGCTCCAAGCAGATGCGGCGGATGCGCCACGCAAGGCGGTGCAAGAGTGAAAACTCGCGCCAGCCATAGCCAGCTATCCGAAATCGAGGCTATCATGGAACCTCCGTGCTCTGGGTAATCCGCGATCGACTCCGGGAGGATGATTGACTTTGTTCCCGCCAACTGCACGGTCGGGAACGAGCAAGGCAGAGCTGCGGGAATGGGCAAGGGTACCAGTTTGGAGAGCGAAGTCTGTATGGTGGATAACCGTGACTCCACAGCCAGGGATGCAATCGAATCCCTTGGTCGCCGCCCCGAGGCGCGGGCGTTCAAGGTGGAAGATCTGCTTGGGGAGTTGCGGCGGGGCCGGATGCGCATTCCCTCCTTTCAGCGCGACCTCCAGTGGAAGCGGGGCGACGCCGCCAAGCTGCTGGACAGCCTGTGGCGCGGCTATCCCATCGGTACCCTGCTGTTCTGGGAAACCAGCGCCAAGGCGGGCGAGGTGACCTTCGGGACGGTTCACGTGGGGGGCGGGGAGCGCAACGATGCCCTGTGGGTGGTGGACGGACAGCAGCGACTGATGTCCCTGGCGCGGGTGCTGCTGGCTCCGGAACCGGACAGAGACGAATTCGCCCTGTATTTCGACCTGGACGAGGAGGAGTTCGTCTCCCCGCCCAGGGATCGTGCCGCCGATCCCTCCCGTTACCTGCCCATGACCGAGGTGCTGGAGTCGGAACGGCTGATGCAGTGGGTCTTCCAGCATACGATCGATCGGCCCGAACGGCGGGAGCGGGCGTTCACCGTGGGCAAGCGCATTCGTGAATACGAAATCCCAGCCTATCTGGTGCGTACCGAGCGGGAGCAAACTCTGCGGGAAATTTTTGGACGCACCAACTCCAGCGGCCACCCGCTCGGCGTATCACAGGTCTTCGACGCTCTGAACGGCGCACGCGGCCAAAGCCACCCCGCTTCCCTGCGCCAGATCGTTTCTGAATTGGCGTCCATGGGGTTCGGCTCGGTCGAGGAAAAACTGCTGTATCGGCTGTTGCGGGTTTTACAAGGCAAGGATGTCACGGAGGGCAAGGGCGGGGGGCCGCTCCGCCTGGACGATGCCGACGCGGAACGCGCCTATCGGGAGACGGCGGAGGCCGCTCGGCGGGTCATCCAGTTCCTGAAGAAAGATGTGGGCATTCCGCGCTACGATCTGTTGCCTTACAAGCAACCCTTCGTGTTGCTGGGCAAGTTTTTCCATTTCTATCCTGATCCCGGAGCGCGCTCCCGGCAACTGCTGGAGCGCTGGGTGTGGCGCGGCGCCCTGACCGGCATCCACCGTGGCGACACCGTCTCCACCCGAGCCACCCTGGATCGCATCGTCGAAGGGAGCGAGGAGGTTTCCGTGCAGAGGCTGCTGGAACTGGCCAAAGGCCCTCCCGCGGCTTTGCCGGACGTCAATGTGGCCTTCAATTTTCGTTTTGCCACCGGCAAGCTGCTGGCCCTGGCGATCCTGGCCCTGAAACCACGGGACCTGGATAGCGGCGCGCTCATCGACATCGATCAGGACGCTGGTGCGGAGGAGCAGGATTTTCCCATGCCCCCCATCATTGCCAAGCACGGCACAGCGAACGGCGCCTTGCAATCCACCGCCAACCGTCTGATCCATCCTCATCGCCCGAGGCTCCGCCAGCGGTTGGTCGCGATGCGGGACTCAGAGGTGCTGGCCTCCCACGGCATCCCTGAAGCTGCCGCTCTGGCTTTACACGATGGAAACGTCGACGGCTTCCTGAGGTTGAGAGCCGATTTCCTGCGGCACCATTGCGACCTTTTCTTTGCCCGGCATGCGCGCTGGGAAGAGAGTGACCGGCCCTCCATCGCGGCGCTTGTAGCCGAAGACGAGGGCGCGTGAATGGCCAGGGTCCTCAGCGTTCTGCTCGGCGACCTGCCCGTGGGTCGGCTCACTCTCAGCGCCAGCGACGGCAGCGATTTCCGTCTCCTGGAATCCTACAGGCAGGCCTATCCCAGGCCGGTGCTGGGGCAGACCTTCCTGGACGACCCCAACCATGTCTGGAGCACCCGCGCCCGGGTGCCGCCCTGGTTCTCCAACCTGCTTCCGGAAGGCCCTCTGCGCGAGCTGATCGCCAAACAGGCTGGCGTGCCCGCCACGCGGGAGTTCTTCCTGTTGCGTCATCTCGGTGAAGATTTGCCAGGTGGGGTGCGCATCATCCGTGATGACGCCGAGGTGGGGGCGCCGGAGGATAAGGAGGAACTGGCGGAGCACGCGGGGGGCGAGGCCACCGACGCTTGGCATTTTTCCCTGGCGGGAGTGCAATTGAAGTTCTCCGCCCGCCGCTCGGAGCGCGGCTTGACGATCCCGGCCACTGGCCGCGGCGGCGATTGGATCGTCAAGTTGTCCGATGCCCGCTTTCGCCATGTCCCGCAAATCGAGTACGCGACCATGCGATGGGCCGGGGCCAGCGGCATCGCCATTCCCGAAATGGATCTCGTTCCCATCGCCGACATGACGGGCTTGCCGTCGTCATATGGTGATTTCGTCGACCCCCTCGGGCTGGCGATCCGCCGTTTCGACCGCCCCGCTCCCGACACGCGGGTCCATATGGAGGACTTTGCTCAGATTCTTAGCCTGTATCCCGAAGAAAAATATAGGAAATATAACTATGAAACCCTGGCGAAATTGATCGGAGCCTTGGGGGCGGAAGGTGATCTGGCCGAATACGTCCGCCGTCTGGTGTTCATGGTGGCTTCCGGAAATGGCGATATGCACCACAAGAACTGGAGCCTGATCTATCCAGATGGTCTAAAGGCGAGGCTTTCTCCCGCCTATGATTTGGTCTCCACCATCCAGTATCACCCGAATGACACGCTGGCGCTGAATCTCGGGGGGTCGAAGCGATGGGAGGACGTGACCGAGGAGACCTTCCGGGGCATGGCCCGGAAGGTCGGCGTCGAGGGCGGCCTCATGGCCTTTTGGGTGGACCAGGCCCGGACGGCTATCCTGGACGCCTGGCAGAACAACAGAAACGATTTCGGATACGACGCGGAGGCGCGGAAAAACATTGAACGCCATTTCACCCGTGTCCCCCTGCTGGGTCGGTGACCCTGCCAGGACGGTCATGTCCGTGCGAGGCATACGCTCAAGAGTTCCGCAGTCCAAGCGCAGCCTGGCTACCCTGAGTTCTTTCTTATTGTCCACTATTGCCGGTCGGTACGCTTTCCGCCGTTGATCGAGGAATACGGATTTTCAGTGCAGGGTCTGGATGTCGATGGCGGACAGGGCGGAGCGACGTCCGTGGCGGCCTTCCCAACCATAGAGCGCATGCGTGTAGACGAAGGGACGGTCAATTCCGGAAACCGTCACCCGGTTGAAGACCGGTTCCCCGGTGCCGATGCAATCCGCATATTGGGCTCCGACATTCTGGGCGAATTCGAGATGGGGATCGGCGGCGTCCGGCCGGATCAGGACCGCGCGGCCCCAGGTCGGTTCAGCCATGAGAGGGCCCCGCTTGTCCGGATAATGGAAACTCAACGGTTCGTTCGGCCCGTCGCTGGACAGGAACGCGCAACGGGACAGCAGGCCGTGCGTTTGCAGGAACCCGATCAGTCCGGGGGTCAAAGTCCGTTGCCGCCGACACTCGGTCATCACGGCCGCCTGCCAATCGGCCGCGTCGGCGACGGTCAGACGGCTGATCTCGATGACCGGGAACGCGGGATACTGGGCGCGCCGGTTCCTGATCGGGAAAGCCATGGTGTTCATGTCCTCTCCCCGCTTTTCATGGCCTTGCCGGAATGGACACGGGGGCGGAACGCGCTGCCCAGGATGACCTCGTCGCGATCATAGACAAAGAAAACATCCTCCAAGGTCGCCGATGATCGAGGAGAGGTTGTGAGAATATTTTCAGACATCATCACGCTGTGCCGCAGTATCGGATTGCATGGGGAATCGACATATGGAGAAGGAAGCACACCCGGAAAGTGTGCCATCGTTGGCTTCATGCGCATAACAAAAAAATGCTACGTCTTGTGTCGTCTTTTGACACATGGGGCACAGGCAGTCATTTGGTTCAAATTTTCAATTTTCTCACCGACTCGCCGTTGAGGCCGGTCTCGCCCGGCAGGGCGCTCGCCAGGTTGCGATCCGACCGATGGCAAGCGTTCAGGGCGCCGTGCCGCCGCCGAGGGGCTGTGACGAATTTCGGGTGGTAACGGATCCTTAGCCCGATGGGCTGGAGGCTGGGCCGGACCTGACGACAGCGGAGCGTTCCGTCTTGACCCCGACCTCCTCCTGGCTGCACGGCGCGGCCTTGTACCAGATCTATCCCCTGAGCTTTCGCGACCGGGACGGCGACGGCTGGGGCGATCTCGACGGCGTGTTGGATGGGCTGGAGCATGTCGCGTCGCTCGGTGTCGACGGCGTGTGGATCAGCCCCTTCTACCCGTCGCCCTGGAAGGATTTCGGTTACGACGTCGCCGATCATCGCGCGGTGGATCCCCGCATGGGCAGCCTCGCCGTCTTCGATCGGCTGGTGGAGCGGGCGCACGGGCTGGGACTGAAGGTGCTGGTCGATCTGGTCTGCGGCCACACCTCCGACGCCCATCCCTGGTTCCTGGAGAGCCGGCGATCGCGGACGGAAGAGCGGGCGGACTGGTATGTCTGGGCCGATGCCCGGCCGGACGGCACGCCGCCCAACAACTGGCTGTCGGTCTTCGGCGGTGCCGCCTGGAGCTGGGAGCCCCGGCGGCGGCAATATTACCTGCATCATTTCCTGTCGAGCCAGCCCGCGCTGAACCTGCATTGCGCGGCGGCGATGCAGGCGGTGTGCGATACGGCGGCCTTCTGGCTGGACCGCGGCGTCGACGGCTTCCGCATCGACGCGGTGGATTTCCTGGCGCACGATCCGCAGCTCCGCTCCAACCCGGCCGCCCTGTGGGGACAGGCCGAGCCGCCGTTGAAGCCGTTCGCCCTGCAGCGGCATCTCCACGACATGATGCACCCGTCGGTCACGGCGGTGCTGGCCAGGTTGCGGGCGACGGTGGACCGCTACCCCGGCCGCGTCCTGCTGGGTGAATTGTCGAGCCAGCCCGGCGCCGGCCAGCGCATGGCCGCCTGCTGCACGCCGCAGGGGCTGGACGCCGCCTACACCCTGTCGCTGGCCAAGCAACCCTTCACCGCCAAGGGCTTCGCCCAGGCCCTGACCGGAACGCCGCGGCCGGAGGCGATCGGGTGGAGCCTGTCCAACCACGATGTCGAGCGGGCCGCCAGCCGCTGGCTGCCGCCGGGCGCCGATCCGCAGGCTTTCAACGCGCTGCTCGCCGTGCTGGTCGCCGCCCTGCCGGGCACCGTCTGCCTCTACCAGGGGGAGGAACTGGCCCTGCCCAACGCCGTGCTGGACCGGCATCACCTGCGCGACCCGTTCGGCATCACCTATTGGCCCGACTTCACCGGCCGGGACGGCAGCCGCACCCCGATGCCGTGGCGCGGCGAGGAGGAGAATGCCGGCTTTGGAAGCGGCGAGCCCTGGCTTCCGGTGGCCGACGCGCACCGGCCCCTGGCCGTGGACCGGCAGGAACGCACCCCCGGCAGCCCGCTGGCGGTCTGGCGCGCCGCGCTGCGCCTGCGCCGCAGCCATGCCGCGCTGTCCACCGGTTCGGTCGGCGCGGTCGAGGATCGCGGTGGCGTGCTTGCCTTCGAGCGCATGAGCGGCGACGGCATGGGTGGCGATGGGCGGCTGCTGGCGGTGTTCAACCTGACGGACCAACCCGCCGAATATCCCTTGAGGAGCCGGGGGCCGCTTGCGCCGCTCGTGCTGCCGCGCGCCCCGGGCGCCGCCGCGCCGGAGGTGACGGCGGACGGCCGGACGCTGGTCCTGCCGCCGCTGTCGGCCTTCCTCGGCGCCCGGACTTCCGCCGGCTGAGCCGTCTCCAGGCAGATTTCGCCCCAGGGGCCGGTCGCGGAAGGGCGGGAACGCCAAGGCGCCGAAGCGTCTCCCATCCACCGTGGGCACTCACGCCAGATAGTTCAGCAGCGACAGCTTCTTCGTCTGCCCGGCCACCGTGTAGGCGGCCTGCAGCGTGTTCATCGCGCTGGTCAGCCGGGCCGCCACTTCCGTCTGGTCGACGCCCTCGATCTTGGCGATGCGGTCGGTCAGGGTGGCGTTGGCGTCGGCGTGGGTGGCCTTGGTGCTGTCCAGGGTCGCGAGGTCGGAGGCGACCTTGGCGTGGATGGAGCGGATCTGGTCGGTCGCCTGCGCCATCAGTTCGCGCGACTTGTCGATGTAGTCGCTGTATTTGCCGGGGTTGGTCGCGGCGACGCGGGCCATGCGGAAGGCCTGGACCAGGCTCTGGAAACCCTTCTCGTCGGCGCTGACGCCGTAGGTCAGGTTCAGGCCGTCGTCGATGCTGACCTGCGATTTCCGCCACGCGTCGGGGCTCTGGCGCTTGGTCAGGTAGTCGGTGTCGTAGAAGGGCAGGTCGGGGGGATCGACATAGGGAATGTCGGTCAGCGGATCGGCTTCCGGCGGCAGGGTCGCCACCGATATGGTGTTGTCGATCGACCCGTTCGTCACCTTCGCCGTCGTCGTGAACAGTTGGTTGCGGTTCGGGTGGTTGGGATCGAGCATCGCGTTGCTGGTCAACGCGATGCCGGGACCGTTGCCCAGCGCGTCGATGGTGATCGGCGGCTGCGGGATGGCGCTGTTGAATTGCTGGCGCAGCTTGTCCGCCACGGCCGTCACGGTGGTGGTGCCGGCCGCATAGTCGGTGTCGCTGACCGTGTATTTGAAGGTGTAGCTCTGGTAGGCCGGGAGGTCCTTCGGCTCGGTGGGATACTGGGTGTAGTATTTCTGATTGTAGGGATCGGCGGGGTCGCCGACCTCCACCGTGAACTCGAAGGTGTCGCCGATGTCGACGTTCGCCCCGTTCAGGGTGAAACGGTCGATCTGGGGCAGCGTCGCCGTCGTCGTCTGGGTCGTTTGCGCCTGGTCGACCGAATTCTCGACGGTGGCCGAATTCTGGACGCGGGACGACACGGTGAAGGTCTGGCCCGGGTCGTCGCCGACCAGCGTGATGATGCCGTTGGCCGTGGAGACCGTCATCGGCAGCGTCGGGCTGGCGGCGTTCATCTGCGTGCTGAGGGTCTGCGCCAGGAAGGTCAGCGTCTTCGGGTCGGCCGCCTGGATCTGGTAGCCGAAGACCTGGCCGTTGACCGTCACCTCGTAATAGTCGTCGGTGTTCACCAGGGCGC
>FTCF01000074.1_pt1 | contig 11769 bp, 9 predicted proteins | sample 1639631 | NCBI WGS metagenome assembly FTCF01 (sample SAMEA3914864, study PRJEB12502) | metagenome | biome: forest; material: soil | place: USA | collected 2012-03-12 | depth 0.3 m
CGGAACTTCGCGGGTGCTGCCGTCGCCGCGGAGGGACTCGGTGGCAAGCACTCCGGCGGCGACGGCCTCGCGCGCCGCGATCGGCGAAGTCGCCGTGGCGCCGCCGTCCTTGGCGAACCGCAGGAACTCAGCTATGAGCAAGGGGTCCGCACCCCCGTGGCCGCCTTCTCCGTCCCGGACCAAGACCTTCTGGTCGGGCTCGGCGAAACCGGAGGTGGTCCTGGTGGTCCACACGTAGATCTGGTCGCCGGCCCCGTCGCCGAAGTTCTCGATCCTGCCCTTGGTGCCGATCACCGTGTAGTTCCGCCAATAGTCCGGGGTGAAATGGCACTGCTGGTACGAGGCGAGCACCCCGTTATCCAGGACCATGTTCATCATCGAGATGTCCTCGACGTCGATCGTCTCGGCGAGGTCCGTCTGTTCCGTGGGGGGCCAATTATCCACGGAGAACCAATCCCCCATGCGGCGCGCCGTGTTGTCGCGGCGGGAAGCGACGTCCCCGTAGACGGCCAACTCGCCGATCGCCTGCACCTTGGTGCTGTACCCGCCGGCAAGCCAGTGGATGACGTCGATATCGTGCGCGCCCTTTTGCAGCAGCAGCCCTGTGGTGTTGGCACGCTGGGCATGCCAGTCCTTGAAATAGTAGTCTCCGCCGTTTCCCACGAAGTGCCGGCACCAGACTGCCTTGACGTCTCCGATGGTCCCGGCCTGGATGATTTCGCGCATCTGCACCACCACCGGCATGTGCCGCATGTTGTGGCCCACATAGAGTCGCGTTCCGGTGTCGAAGGCCGTCTGGAGGATAAGGTCGGCTGCTTCCAGCGTGACGTCGAGCGGTTTCTCGCAGAAGGTGGGAATGCCCGCCTTGAGCGTCCGGACGGCGACGGCGGCGTGCTGGTTGTCAGGCGTCAGGACCAGGACCGCGTCCAGGCCGGAGGTCAACAAGACGTCCAGATCGTCGGTGATGACCGCCGTCGGGATCTTTTCGGCCGCATCCGCCCTGCCGCGCTCGCCCAGATCGCACACGACGGTGACTTCCGAACCGTGGCCGGGCTTGTGCGCGTGGCGCCACAATGACGACCGCAAGCCGAATCCGACGATGCCTACTTTGAGGTCCATAAATACTTTCCTAACTAGATACGTTGATGCGCCGGCGTGTTTGACCCACGCGCTGCGCGATTCCCTGGTTGACCAGCTCGCGGACCCTTCGGTAATGAAGGGGGTCGTAGCTGAAGCTGTCCATGGCGAGGCTCCCGCCCGAGCCGTTCGAATCGATGAGGGCCAGCACCTCCTCGCGACCGGCCAGCGTGGCCAGGAGCGAGAGTGCCCGGTGGTCCCACATGGCCTGGGCGAACACCTTGTAACGGACCGACTCCCACGGCACCCCATCCGGTCCCGGGTAGACCATGAAGGCGTCGCCGCCCGGAAAAGCCCCTCCGGCACACGTGTCCTTGAACGGGTCGACGGGCGCCAGCGAGTGGGCTGTGTTGTAGAAGTTGAATCCCCAATGCAGGAAGCCCGCACATGCCAGGGCGAAGAGCTGGTGGCCTAACACCCGGTTTCGCACTGAAGGCATGGAAATGAACCGGTTGGCAACGCCGGTGTCCTGCGCGACGCAGTAATAGACCCACAAGCCCTTCACCCCGGCGGCCAGGAACGGTGCCACGGCATCGCTTGCCACAACCGGTGTCGGCACTGCTCCGCTGCGGTAGAACTCAAAGTCGCTCAGGGCGTCAACCACCGTCAGACCATCCAGGAGATCCGCGACGCCGTCCTTTGCCAGCTGGTACCCCGCCAGGGCTTCGGCACCCTCGGGTTCATCGGAAATATGGAAAATGACCCGGTCAAGGGACCAATGCTCCGCCAGGAATGAACGCAAGGCCGGCAGCAGCGCGGCCATGAGCTCCCGGTAGGACGGCGACGTTGCCGGCACGTCCCAGCCAAAGCGCCGTTCCAGGCCTTGCGTGGTCTCGACATAGATCGCCGGCGTCGCCTTGGCACCCCATTGTGTAAACAAGTGGGCGATTTCCACGTACTGGATGCCGTGTTTGGCACAAAGGCCCAGCCAGCGCAGCAGCTTGCTGAAATCGAAGTGGTAGCCGGAGTCTTCGCGGATCCCGATCAGCTGGGTGGGCAGCCGTGTTCCCCCGACGGCTGTGTCCAGCGGCGGAGTCCACGTCGGTGTCAGGAGCGAGTTGGCTCCCATCCGTGCCGCAGACCCCATGAAGGCATCGATGATCGACCAATGCTCCTCGCTGAAAACGCCGACGCCGTAATGGCTCGCCAAGCCGTCGCAGTGGAACCAGTGCGCGTTCACGATCTCCAGTTCCGGGGCTCGAGTCGCAAGGACCGTGACGTGGATGGTCGTGGCGAAGAGTGTCTTGCCTTCCGTGTCCCGCACCGAGATCCCGAGTTCGTGGTCGCCCGAGTGCTCCACGGAAGGCACCACGAGGTCGATCCATGCAGCCGTCCATTGCCCGTAGAGGGGCTTGATCAGACCATCCGGAGCAGGCCGCAAAAGGTCGGGATACAAACCAGGAGTGTCCCGGTCATAGCCGCCATCATGCTGCGGGAATGCCGCCAAGGAACAAGGCACCAGCTCAACCTGTGAAATGGAGGCAAACCCTGCCGCCGGACCATCGATTGCAACTTCCAACGGCCCCGACAGCCGAAAATCGTGTTTCATGGGCGGCCTGAGGGCCACCTGGACCGACGCGGTCTCCCCGGGAAAAACGGACATCGGGATGGTCCTGTCGAAAGGCCGTGGTGGAGCGTCCGGGTAGACCTTTTCCAAGGAGTCCGCCAGCACGAACGACCAGCCGTCCTGTGGGACCGGGTTCTGTTCCGTCAAGGGCTGCGATCCTTTCCTGTGTGAGTCTCTACTTGAGTCCGGAGCGGCCGATGCCCGCCATGACGCGCTTCTGCATGAGCAGGAACATGATCAGGATCGGCGCCATGGCCATCAACGATGCCGCCATGAGGATCGGGTAATTGTTGGCGTGCTCACCCTGGAGATTCGAAAGCCCGACACTCAACGGCGCGGCGTTCGCCGTCGACGTCACCACCAAAGGCCACAGGAGGTCATTCCAGGACCACAGCACGGTAATGATGACCAGTGCCCACAGGCCGTTTGCCGCGAGGGGCAGCATGACCCGGAAGAAGATCTGGAAGGGATTGGCACCGTCGAGCCGTGCCGCGTCTTCGAGTTCGTCCGGGAGCCCCATAAAGAACTGGCGCATCAGGAACAGGCCGAAGGCGCTGAAGATGCCCGGAGCCACGATGCCGGCGATGCTGTTCAGCCAACCCAGGTTTTGGATGATCTGGTACTGCGGGATCAGGAACAATTGCGACGGCACCATGATGATCGACAAGACAATGGCCAGGATGGGCCCTTTGAACCGGAACTGCATCCGCGCGAAGGCGTAGCCCGCCATGGAACAGAGGAGCACCTGGCCGATCACCCTGACGACAGTGATTGCCACCGTCACCCAGAGCTGTGAACCGAAATTCATGGAGGTGAAGACGTCCGCGAAATTGTGCCATTGGACGACGCCGGGCCACAGGGTGGGCGGCGTGCTTTGGACTTCGGCGTTCGTCGAAAGCGACATGACGATCTGGTACAGGAGCGGTGAGATCATGGCCAACCCGCCAATGGCCAGTACACAGTGAGCCAGGACGTTCGAGCCCTGCTTGCCACCCTTGGCGCTGCGGCGTTTGGCGCCTTCGGCGCCGCGGATCTTGCCGTCGCGGCCCGCGGGTTCCGAGGGTTTGCCTCCAGCGTGAGTCGGGCTGGTTTCAGCCGCTCCGCTCTGCCGCGATTCGACGCCGCTCTTAGTTGAAAGCATCGATTCAGACATAGTTGACCCACCTCTTCTGGATCCGGAACTGGAAAGCGGTCAGAAGAGCGATGATGACCAGGATCAGGATCCCGATGGCTGCGGCATAGCCCTTGTCGTTCTGCAGGAAGGCCTGGTTGTAGAAGATGTACACGAGGCTTTGCGTCTGCGGCATCGCCAGGTTGGCTTTGCCCATCATCACGTACAGGAGATCGAACAGCTGGAAGCCGCTGATCACGGTGACGATCGTGACGAAGAAGATGCTGGGCGTCAACAACGGAACGGTAATGCTGAAGAATTGGCGGACCCGGCTGGCCCCGTCCATTTCCGCGGCTTCGAAGAGCTCCCGCGGGATTTCGCGCAGTCCCGCGCTGATGATGATGAGGTTGAATCCGAGCGACATCCAAAGCCCCACGGTAGCCACGGCGAGCAGCGCGAACCCCGGCGTCGATGTCCAGTAGGGGCCCTGGATCCCGAACAAGCCCAGGAACCAGTTGATGGGTCCGAAGTCACCGTTGTAGATCAGCCTCCACACGATCCCGACGGCGGCCGGCATCGTGATGTAGGGAATGAAGTACAGCGTCCGGTACAGGGCTGCGAAGCGCAGGCCGGGACGCTCGATCAAGGACGCGAGAATGACCGCGATGGGAATCCCCAGCAGCACGACGACCGTATAGATCAGCGTATTGAGGATCGACTGCGGAATAGTGGAATCCGCGAACATCCGAACGTAGTTGTCCAGGCCGATGAACTTGGTTCCGCCGAAGACTCCCCACTTGGTGAAGCTGTAGTAGAACGTCTGGACGATCGGCCAAAGGTAGAACACGCCGATGCCCGCGACGGTAGGCACCACGAACAACCATGGCCACCAGCCATCCGACTTGGATTTTCCTTTGCGGCGATCCCCTGTTGCTTGGGCGGCACGGCCGCCCTTGGACGCCGGCGTCAGGGTCTGGGCTTTCATGATTCTTTGGCCAGCGCGGCATTCATCTGGCTGGCAAGGTCCTTGGCGATGTCGGCAACCGGCTTGGTCCCGGCGAACGCCTGCGGCAGCAAGGTGTTCTCAAGTTCGTTCCAGGCGGCCGTGTTTGCCGACGCCGGGTAGGGCGAAGCGTCCTTGGCCAGTTCAAGGAAGACGCTGAGGTCAACAGAGGGAACAGACTTGACCCAGGCATCCTGCGTGCCGTTGAAGGCCGGAATGACGGTTCCGGTTTCAGCCTGGATCTTGGCGGCATCCTGGGTTCCCAGGAAGGCCACGAAGGCCTGTGCAGCGGCCGGGCTCTTCGCATTGGCGGGAATCACGTTGGCAAGTCCGTGGATCACGCTCTGGTTGCTCTTCGGCCCCTTCGGGAGGCTGGCAATGCCCAGATCGTCACCAAGCGCTTTTTGGGCCGGCCCGACGGTCCAGGATCCGTCCATGGTCATGGCCAATTTCCTGGACGTGAACATGTCGCTCGAGGCGGTATCCGTCAATTGCTGCATCGAGGGAGATACGCCGGATTCGATCAGGTCGCGCCAGAACTGGAGGCCGGCGATTGAGCCGGCGGAGTCGTATCCGGACTTCTTGCCATCAGTCGAGATGATGGTCCCGCCGGCTTCGATCATCGTGTTGTAGTAGCTGGTCTGGCCGCCTGTGAGGTCACCGGCATACCCGTAGACGCCCTTGCCCTGATAGAACTTGGACAGCTTGGCGCCGGCGGATTTCACATCGTCCCATGTCCAGTTGGACGTCGGCTCGGACACTCCGGCTTCCTTGAAGAGGGCCTTGTTGTAGAAGAGCGCGCTGGTATCGAAGTCCTTGGGAACCCCATAGAACGCCCCGTTGACGGTGTACAGATCGACCAACGCCTTGGGGTAATTGGCCGTATCCACTGCCTTGCCGGACACCAGGCCGTCCAAGGGCATCAGCTGGTTGTTCTGCGCGTAAAGCTTGATGTGCGGGCCGTTCATCCAGAAAACGTCCGGCAGGGTGTTGCTGCTTGCCTGGGTTTGGATCTTCGTCCAGTAGGCCGACCCCTTCGACGGCGTGACGTCGATGGTGACTTTGATGTTCGGGTATTGCTTGTTGAACTCGGTCACGATCTTCTGCATCGCGGGCTTTTGCGCCGCGTCCCAGATGGCGTAACTCAGCTCGGCGCTCAGGTCCTTGGCGGGAGCAGCGTAGGCGGCCTTGGCTGCGCTACTCCCGGCGGCACTGTTCCCGCCGCAGGCGGCGAGCGAAACGACGGCGGCACCGGCAGCCGCAAAGGAAAGGAATGACCTGCGGGTCACGTTGTGGTTCATAAGAATTCTCCGATGTCTTGGTCAGAAGACCGACGGTCCTTCGGGGGCGGGCCCGCATTCGGCGAACAGCCAACCCAACTGGTGTTGTGCAGTTGATCACATCATGTTAATCGTTTAAAGGCAAGACGCAGAATGATTTTTCTTTAACTTTTACGGGCAGAAAACGTCATCAAAGTGCACGAAGGGCGATCCGGACGATCACTGGGCGCGGGCCTTGGCACGCCGCGGGGATAGCGCCGTGGTTCACATGGAGGGCGCTGATTCCCTCACGATGAGCTTCCACGGGAATTCCAGGACGCTCGCGGGTTCATCGGGATTCTCTGCCCGATCGAGCAAGAATGCGGCCAGTCCATCGAAAAAGCCCTCGGGACCAACGGTGGTCAACGACGGCGTCATGCGCTCGCCTTCGGTGGTGTTGCCGATACCGAGGACTTCGATGTCTTCGGGAATGCGGAGTTGCAGCCGTTGGGCCGCGTGGATGGCTGCGATCGCGGCGAAGTCGGTGGTCGCATAGATGGCCGTCGGACGGTCCGCCCGCTGCAGGAGCCGCAGCGCTGCATCGAAGGCGCTGAGTTCGTCGCGGTCATACCTCTCGACGTAGTCGTCCCGGTAATCCAATCCAGCCCTGGCCAGGCCACGGGTGTAAGCGCCCAAGCGGATGTCCAGGGTGCTCGTCGAATGCCTCGAGGAGATCAGGCAAGCTACCCGGCGGTGCCGCCCGGTGAGGTGATCCACCGCCTGTTCGCAAGACGATCCCGCCAAGGGCCGCACGACGTCGAATCCTTCAGGTTCCATGGTGTCGCTGAAAACCACCAGGCGCTGCAGTCTCGCCGCCTGCGCCAGCAGTTCGGCATCCCCGGGCTCTTCGGCGCCGTCGATGAAGGTCACGTCTGCGTTTTGCCGTTTCAGCGCGACCCGCCAGTCGGTGTCGGCCAGGATCATGGGCGTAATGCCGCGTTGGGCAGCAGCCGCACCGACGGCGCGGCTCACATCCAGTGCCCACGGATCCGAGATCATGGTCAGCGACAACATGAGCAGGTTCGTTCGTCCAGTGCGGATCGCCCTGGCCGATTGGTTGGGGCGATATCCGAGTGCAAGTGCAGCCTCTTGAACCCGCAGGACGGTGGCGGGGGCCACGCCGGACCCGCTCCTCCTGCCGTCTTTGCCGCTCCTGCCTGAGAGCACGTAGGACACAGTCGCCGTCGAAACCCCGGCTGCCGCCGCCACGGACTTGATCGTGGGGCGCATTCGTCTCCTTCTTGGCTAAGCCGCCGAACCACGGGCGTGGTTCGGCGGTAGTAGCATCATAGCCAGACGAGCGGGCGCAGGGTCAGGAAGAGACGCTCCCGTAGCCCAGCCGTCGGCCGCCACCATTGGGCGCCGCGGGCAGGGTACCCCCGATAATGCGTGAGGCCGTGACCGTGGTGCCGCTCTTCGTACCGGAGACTGCGACGGTGTCGCCCGCCTTCAGGTCGGTGGCCTTGATGGTTTGGGGCGATGGCCGCCGGCCTTGCGTGCCAGTTCCGGAGGCGGGGAGCTTGACGATCGTGGTAGACGATGTGATCGCGTAGCTCTGCGTGAAACCGTCATCGCTCTTCACCGAAATGCTTGAATCGCTGACGGACTGCACAGTGCCCCGCTGCGTCACCAGGGTCGTGTAGCTGCCGTCGTTGTTCTTGACCGTGAACTCGCCGTGGATCCCCGGGCCTGCGAGGCCGCGGGGAAGTACCGGGAACGGCCGGCCCTTGCCGGGCGACGGGGTAGCAGGCGAAGTACCCCCGGGCGACGGAGTGGCCGGCGATGCCGTGCTTGTAGGCGTCGCACCCACTACGTACGAGGGGATGATCTGGCCGGCAGCCCAGACTGCGGCCACACCACCGCCGCTCAACACGACGGCGATACCGCCGGCGATGAGGGCCTTGCGAAGCCCCGGAGTCATCGTGGACATGGCCGAATCCTTCCTCCGCTCCTCCCCGAGCCGGTAAGGGGCGGGCAGCAAAGAACTGATGCCTCCATAATGATCGTTGAAGCTGTGTGGCGGCTGTGGATCCAGACACAACCAGTCCCCACCGCCTCCCTAACCTCGCTTCGCTCGGCCAGGGAACCCGGACGGCGTGGGCCCCCGCAGTTGTTGTCGTTATGACGGCTCATAACGACAACAACTGCGACCTAGTTGGGTGGCGGTGGGGACTAGCCTTCGACGCCGAGCCTCTCCAGGATCAGCTCCTTGACGCGGCCGGCGTCGGCCTGCCCGCGGGTGGCCTTCATGACTCCGCCGACGATCGCACCAATGGCCTGAAGCTTGCCGCTGCGGATCTTCTCCGCAACGTCGGGCTGGGCCGCCAGTGCGGCGTCGATCGCTTCCAGCAGGGGGCCGTCGTCGGACACGACGGCGAGGCCGCGCTTCTCGACGATCTCCGCCGGGGTGCCCTCGCCGGCGAGGACGCCGTCGAGCACCTGGGAAGCCATCTTGTTGTTGATCTTCCCGCCCTCGACGAGCTTGTTGAGCTCCACGATGGTTTCCGGCGTGACGCCGAGTTCGGAGGGATCGACGTCGGCCGTCTTGGCGCGTCCGACGATCTCGCCCATCCACCATTTGCGGGCCACGGAGGCGCTGGCACCGGCGGCGATGGTTTCCTCGATGGAGTCCATGACGCCGGCGTTCACGACGTCGCGGAACTCGAGGTCCGAATAGCCCCAGTCGGCCTGGAGCCGCTTGCGGCGGGCCGCGGGCGGCTCGGGCAGCGTGGCGCGGAGTTCTTCAACCCATTCACGGGACGCGAGGACCGGAACGAGGTCCGGCTCCGGGAAGTAGCGGTAGTCGTCGGCGTCGGACTTTGCCCGGCCCGACGTCGTCGTGCGCGTGTCCTCGTGCCAGTGGCGCGTTTCCTGGATGACCGGCTCGCCGGAGTCCAAAACGGCGGCGTGTCGCTGGATTTCGTAACGGACGGCGTGCTCGACGGCGCGCAGCGAGTTCACGTTCTTCGTCTCGGAACGGATGCCGAAACGTTCGCGGCCGTGCGGGCGCAGGGAGACGTTAGCATCGCAACGGACGTTGCCGCGTTCCATCCTGGCGTCGGAAACGCCGAGGTTCTTCACGATTTCGCGCACTGCGGCAACGTAGGCCTTGGCGAGCTCGGGTGCCCGGCTGCCCGCGCCCTCGATCGGCTTGGTGACGATTTCCACGAGCGGAACACCGGAACGGTTGTAGTCCACCAGCGAGTAGTCGGCGCCCTGGATGCGTCCCGTGGCGCCCCCCATGTGGGTGAGCTTGCCGGCGTCTTCTTCCATGTGTGCGCGCTCGATCTCGACGCGGAACACAGTGCCGTCCGAGAGTTCGATGTCCAAGTAGCCGTCGTAAGCGATGGGCTCGTCATACTGGGACGTCTGGAAGTTCTTCGGGGTGTCCGGGTAGAAGTAGTTCTTCCGGGCAAAGCGGCACGACTCGGCGATCTTGCAGTTCAGGGCTAGGCCGATCTTGATAGAGGACTCCACAGCCGTCTTGTTCACCACGGGCAGGACGCCGGGCATGCCGAGGTCAACCTCGTTGACGTTGGTGTTCGGCTCGTCGCCGAAGACGTTCGGGGCGGAGGAGAACATCTTGGTCTTGGTGTTGAGCTCCACGTGGACCTCGAAGCCAAGGACGGGATCGTACTTCTCCATGGCCTCTTCGAAGCTGAGGATGGCGTCGGTAGACATCAGTTGGAACCTCCGGCGATGGTGGAGCTGGAATCGAGAACGGGGGCCTGCAGTACGGGTGCACGGTCCAGCAAGGGGCCGCCCCATTTCTCTTCGAGCAAGGATTCAAGGACGGCGCCCACGCGGTAGAGTCGGGCGTCCTCGCGGGCGGGCGCCAGCAGCTGTATGCCGACGGGCAGGCCGTCTTCGTCGGCCAGGCCGCCAGGCAGGGACAAGCCCGGGATACCGGCCATGTTCGCCGGGATGGTGGCGACGTCGTTGAGGTACATGGCCAGCGGATCGTCGAGCTTCTCCCCCAGCTTGAAGGCCGTGGTGGGAGCCGTCGGCGAAATCAGGACATCGGCCTGCGTGAACGCGGCGTCGAAGTCGCGCTGGATGAGCGTGCGGACCTTCTGGGCCGAACCGTAGTAGGCGTCGTAGTAGCCGGCGCTCAGGGCGTAGGTGCCCAGGATGATGCGGCGCTTGACCTCATCGCCGAAACCAGCGGCGCGGGTAGCGGCCATGACGCGTTCGATTGTCATGGGGCCGTCCTCGGGCAGGACCCGCAGACCGTAGCGCACGCCGTCGAACTTGGCCAGGTTGCTGGAAACCTCGGACGGCATGATCAGGTAGTAGGCGCCCAGCGCGTACTTGAAGTTGGGGCAGGAAACCTCGACGATTTCCGCGCCGGCCTCCTTGAGCAGCTCAAGGGACTCGTTGAAACGGTTCTCGACGCCGGCCTGGTAGCCCTCGCCGTGGAGTTCCTTGATGATGCCGATCTTCATGCCCGTGACGTTGCCCGTCTTGGCTGCGGCAACGAGGGCGTCGAAGGGGTCCGTCAACGAGGTGGAGTCGAAGGGGTCGTGGCCGCCGATGACTTCCTGCAGCAGGGCCGAGTCCAGCACGGTCCGCGAAACGGGGCCGATCTGGTCCAGCGACGACGCCATGGCAATGGCGCCGTAGCGGGAAACCGCACCGTACGTGGGCTTCATGCCCACCGTGCCGGTGACGGCGCCGGGCTGGCGGATGGATCCGCCGGTGTCCGTGCCGAGGGCCAGTGGAGCTTCGAAAGCTGCGACGGCGGCCGCGGAGCCACCGCCGGAGCCGCCGGGAATGCGGTCCAGGTCCCACGGGTTGCGGGTGGGGCCGTAAGCCGAGTGTTCCGTAGAAGAACCCATGGCGAATTCGTCCAGGTTGGTCTTGCCAAGGATGGGCATCTTCGCTGCGCGCAGCTTCTTGATGACGGTGGCGTCATAGGGGCTGTGCCAGCCCTCGAGGATCTTGGAACCGGCCGTGGTGGGCTGGCCAATGGTGACGATGAGGTCCTTGACGGCGATCGGTACGCCGGCGAGTTCGTGCAGCGCTTCAGCTTCAGCACCGCCGGCGGCGCGGATCGCGTCCACCTCGGCGGCGACGGCGAGCGCTTCTTCGGCGTTGACGTGCAGGAATGCGTTGACTTGCCCATCAACATCCGCGATGCGGTCCAGGTATGCCTGGGTGACCTCGACGGACGTGACCTCGCGCGCGGCCAGCTTGGCGGCCAGCTGTGCTGCGGACAGGCGGATGAGTTCGGAGTTGTTCAATTCAGTCATTCGCTTAGTCCTCATCCAGGATTGCCGGAACCTTGAAGCGGCCCTCGAAGGAATCCGGGGCCCCGGACAACGCCTGCTCGGCCGTGAAGGTGTGGCCCACGACGTCCTCACGGAACACGTTGCTCAACGGAATCGGGTGGGACGTAGCCGGGACATCGTCCCCGGCGGCTTCGCTGACGGACTTCACCGAGTCCACGATGACGGCAAGCTCGCCGGCCATCCTGTCCAGCTCTTCGGCACTCATTTCAATGTGAGCCAGACGCGCAAGATGCGCGACGTCGTCACGGTTGATCGCAGCCATGGATCTCCCCTGCAAAGTTCAAATGGTTTTCCGGACTAGTCTACGTTGGTTGGACGACGAACAACGCGGGGTCACTTAC
>FTCF01000486.1_pt1 | contig 11721 bp, 12 predicted proteins | sample 1639631 | NCBI WGS metagenome assembly FTCF01 (sample SAMEA3914864, study PRJEB12502) | metagenome | biome: forest; material: soil | place: USA | collected 2012-03-12 | depth 0.3 m
CTCGGCGCGGCAACCCTCGCCCGCGCCACGCAGGTCATTGCAAGCCTCGACCACGACGAATGGCACGCCCACGAGGCCGCCATCCGAACGCATCTGGTCGAGGGCCTCAAGGAAATCGACGGCGTGACCGTGCACCAGATCTTCAGCGACACCGATCCCCGGGACACCATCGGCGTCGTGAACTTCTCGCTCCAGGGCTACGACGCCGGACTCGTCGCGGCCTACCTTGCGGCCGAGCACGGCATTGGCCTGCGCGACGGACGCTTTTGCGCCCACCCGCTGCTCAAGCGCCTCGGCCTTCCCTCCGGATCCCTGCGGGCCAGTTTCGGCGTGGGGTCGCGCCTGGAAGACGCCACCCGGCTCATCGCGGGCATCCAGGCCCTCAAGAGCAATGGCCTCGGCTGGGACTACGTGGTGGATGCCGGCCGGTGGGTGCCGGCGAACGACCACCGGAGCTACCCGGAGTGGGCTCCCAACACTCCCGGGACTGCCGGCGCCGCTCCCTGCAGCACCGACTGATTGCGGTAGATTCGTAGGGTATTTTTCCTGTCCTCCGAAGGAGTTCCTGCGTGGCCCCGCGACCCCCCAAAGGCACGTCAGCCGGCCCGAAACTCTATGCGGAACGGCGCCTTGAACTCGGCCTGAGTTTCCAGGACGGCGGAGAACACTATGACCGTGTCCGGCCCGGCTACCCCGCGGATTCAGCTGACTGGCTGCTGCCTGAAGGCGCACGGGACGCGGCAGACATCGGCGCGGGCACCGGAAAGTTCACCTCGCTCCTCGTCGAGCGTGGGCTCACGGTGTCCGCAGTGGACCCTTCCACGGACATGCTCACTCAGCTGCGCAAAACATACCCCCGGGTAATCGCCTTGGAGGGCACGGCCGAGGCAACCGGGCTGGCGGACTCAGCATTCGACGTCGTCAGCGTTGCCCAAGCCTGGCACTGGTGCGATCCCCTCGCCGCCAGCACCGAAATCGCCCGGATCCTTCGGCCCCACGGCGTTATCGGCTTGATCTGGAACCAATTGGACACTTCAGTGCCCTGGGTCCATCGCTTGTCCCGCATCATGCATGCCGGCGATGTCCACAAGCCGGACTTCCGGCCTGTGGTGGGCCCGGAGTTCGCCGGCCTCGAAAGTCACCTGACCCGTTGGGAGGATCCCGTGACTCCGGCCGACCTGCTCGAACTCGTGAAGTCGCGCAGCTACTATCTGAGGGCGAATGACGCCACCCGGGCCAAGGTCATGGGCAATCTTCAGTGGTACCTCTTCGAACATCTGGGGCGTGTCGAGGGCGAGCTCATCCCCTTGCCTTATCTCACGCAAAGCTGGCGGGCGCGCAAAGTCTGACTCGACCGGTTCACGATAGGCTTGGAAGCGTGAAGACCAGTGCGCCCTCCTCCTCGATCGAGGACTACGTCAAGGTCATCTACTCCTTCACGGAGTGGCAGGACAGACCCATCACGTCCTCGCAGCTCGCGCAGCGGCTCGGTGTCGCCAATTCCTCCGTCTCGGAGATGGTCCGCAAGCTCAAGGACCAAGGCCTGGTGGACCACCAGCCCTACAGCGCGATTACCTTGACCCCCCGGGGAATGCAGCTTGCCCTGGGCATGGTCCGCCGGCACCGCCTGATCGAGACCTACCTCGTCAGGGAGCTGGGCTACAGCTGGGACGAAGTCCATGACGAGGCGGAGATGCTGGAGCATGCCGTCTCGGACACTTTCATCGATCGCATGGCCGCCAAGCTGGGCAACCCCGGACGCGATCCCCATGGTGATCCCATCCCCGCCGCGGACGGTTCGGTGAGCCTGCCGCATGCGCACCGCATGATCGAGCTCGACGACGGCCATTCCGGGAAGATCACCCGGATCAGCGACGAAAACCCCGAGCTGCTGCGCTACCTGTCCGCCGAGGAAATCGACCTTGATGCCAGCGTCCAGGTGATTGGCCGCAAACCGTTCGGCGGTGCGCTGGTTGTCCGGATCGGAAAAGGTCCGGGCAGCCGCGACTACGATCTCGCCGATGAGGTCACCTCGGCGCTCTGGGTAGCCACGGACACCGTCCACGAAGGCTGCGTCCTCGCGGAGCGTTGACGAAAACCGTCAGGCGCGCTGGGCGGCCGTCCCGCCGTCGTCGGGTGCTGGACCTTCCGGAGAGTCCACCACTGCATCGCCCGGCACCGGGTTCCGGATCCCGACGGCGGATGCCGCCGCCCCGAGGAAGAACAGCACGGCGGTGACCACCACGGCATTCATGAGGCCTTGGCGGCTGAAGACCGGGCCGATGATGAGCCCGGCAAATGCTATGCAGATCAAGCCGGCGATGCGGGCCACGGCGTTGTTCACTGCGGAACCGATCCCGGCCTCCTCAGTGGGTACTGCGCCGAGGATGGCCGCCGTGAGGGGCGCCACCAAGGTGCTGAGGCCGATCCCGAAAACGATCTGCCCGGGCAGCACCTGGGTCCAGTAGTTCAGAGGCTCCTGGACGGCCAAGGTCATGAGAAAACCGATTCCACAGATGAACGGCCCGGCCGTCATGAACCATCGCGGACCGTACTTGCCCGCCAATCCACCGAAGAATGAGGCCGTGAGCATCAGCAGGACCGTCGCGGGGAGCAACGCGATGCCGGCGGTCGTGGCTTTCATCCCTCCCACTTGCTGCAAGTAGATGCCTACGGCGAAGAAGCCGAGGGACAGGGCGCCGTAAATGGCCAGCGTGGCGATGTTTCCCCACCCGAAATTACGGATGCCGAAGAGCCGCAGGGGCAGCATTGGTTCCGGGGTCCTGGCTTCGTGGATCAGGAACAGGACCAGGCCAACGGCTCCGACGGCGAGCGGCATCCAGACCACCATGTTTTCCCAGCCCATGCGCCCTTGTTCGATGAAAGCGTAGACCGGGCCGCCAAGTCCTACCATGGCCAGGAACGCGCCCAGGTAGTCGATCTTCTTGCTTGTGTCCGTCGCGGCATCGGACTTCCGCAGCCCGGCGAGGATCGGCCAGACGGCGACGGCCGGAACCACATTGATAAAGAAGATGACGCGCCAGGACAACAGGTCGACCGATGCCCCGCCGATCAGTGGGGCGACGATGGCGGCCGCGCTCGTCCAGCCGGACCATTGGCCGATTGCCTTGGACTGCGCGGGCCCGGAGAAGAAAGTGACGATCATGGCGAGCGAACTCGGGACAAGCAAGGCGCCGGCGATCCCCTGGAGGGCCCGCGATACCACCAGCACCTCCCCGTTCCAGGCGAGGCCGCATGTGACGGAGGTGAGGGTGAAGCCGGCGAGTCCCCATTCCAGGATGCGCGCGCGGCCGAAGTGGTCGGAGAGGGATCCAGCGACCAGGATCAGTGCGCCGAGGGTCAAAAGGTAGGCATCCACCACCCATTGCTGGATGACAAGGCCACCACCCAGTTCGCGGCCGATCGCCGGGAGTGCGAGGTTCACCACGAAGCCATCCAAAATGGCGATGAAGGAAGCCACAATAGCTACAACAAGGACCCGCTTCTGGAGCGGGGTGCTTGGCAGCAGGGCCGCTGCGTCGGTCATGAGCACAGCCTACGCCTGCTTGTCCGCTCCCGCCCGGATTCCTGCCCGCTCCTGCCAGGACGAAAGTCCCGTATCGTTGAATGGTGATTAGCAGACGTGACGCCGCACTGGCCCTTGATATTTCGATGGAAATGGCCCAACGCCACGGCATTCCCCCCAGGCTTTCAAAAGCCGAGCTGAGCGAGCTGCAAGACAATCCACCGCAGTGGCTCGTCCAGTCCCGCGCCAACCGCACCGGCAAACGTCCTGTGTGGGTGCACCTGAGCTGCGTCGTCTGCGGTTACACCGAGGCTGCCCGTCCCAAGAAATGGTGGCCGGAGTTCACCTACGTTTTCTGTGGCCACCACCGGAACAGCGAGGTTCCCGGACTCCTGCCCGGAGAGGTCCGCAGCGAGTACGAAGGAATCGGCTCGCGGTTCGTGGGGATAGTGGATGTCCCGGCTTCCGAGGCCTGATGACTTGAGCGTTTCACAGCCGGTTGCTTTCGCCTGAAACAGGCGTAGCTTACAGAGAGAGGGCCTTTCAGGACCCTCTTTGCAGGATCTTCAGGGAAGATCCGGAGTTAGGGAGCAAGACATGCCTGACAAAGCGCCGCACCAGCACGAGACGAAGAAGAGTATCAAGTCCATCAAGGAGAAACGGGCAGTGAAGCGTGCCAAGCACGAATCCGATGCCGCTGTGGATCCGGTGGCCCATTTGAGGATGAGGAAGAAGTAGCAAAAAGCCGGAGCCGTCTTGGCCCCGGCTTTTTAGCGGACTGGTTCCGTCGTGACCCGGGCTCCTCATGAATCCGCATCAGTCATTTCACTGGGCACGGCGACTATCGCGTGGATCTTGCCGTCCCGGAGGACCGTCAGGAGGAACGGCTCCCCTATGGCCTGCGAGAACAAGAGTTTTTGAAGGCTCTCGGCACTGGAAACGGCCCGCGATTGGGCACTGAGGACCAGGTCGCCCGCCAGCAGTCCGGCACGCTCCGCCGGAGATCCGGCGATGACTTCCACCACCCGGAGCGCTTCCTTCTGGCCTGTCCGGATCACCGCACTCGCGTCCAACGGAATAGGGGTGCTCACCAAGCCAAGGTATGCCCGGCGGACCCGGCCGTCCTTCAACAGGGCGGCGATGATCCGTTGCGTGGTGGTGTTGATGGGCACGGCGAGTCCAAGGCCCAAGCCAGCCACGGCGGTGTTGATTCCCACAATCCGTCCTTTGGTGTCGGCCAAGGCTCCGCCGGAATTGCCCGGGTTCAATGCGGCGTCGGTCTGGATGACGTCCTCGATGACCCTGCTGTGCCTGCCGGACCTGACCGGGATGGAACGTCCGAGCCCGCTGACGACGCCCGCGGTCACTGATCCTGCCAGTCCCAGCGGGTTACCCACGGCGATCACCAATTGGCCTACGTGCAGTGACTCCGCATTGCCCAGGATGGCCGGCGGCGGCGTATGGTGCCCGCGGACGATTGCGAGATCGGACAAGGGATCCGCACCGACGAGTTCGACGTCGGTATGGGTCCCGTCGGCAAAGATTGCCCGCCCGGAGCGGAGACCCGCGACTACGTGGGCGTTGGTCAGCATATAGCCATCCCCCGTGAACACGACGGCCGATCCACTTCCGATCCTGACCTGGCCGTTTCTGCGGGCGCTGCTCATCTCCAATGCTGCAACATGCGGCGTGACCGTCTCCGCGACGTGCATCACTGTCCGCGAGTAGGCGTCCAAGGCTTCGTCATCCGACGGGGCGTCAGGGATGTCCTCGGGAAAAACTTGTTCCGGCAACGTACTCATCGTGCACCTCCTGTAACCGGTGGTGTCTATATCAACGAATACGCTGCTTCGGTTAGTCCGTTCCGTCCTACGCCGTGGGTGAACTCCGTCACGCCACTGATGATTGGGAAAGCAACTCCACGACGCTTAACCCCACAACGCTTTGCGCAGCAGTGCCTTGAGTTGGGCGGCTTCCCCGTCGTCCAGCGCGGCCAGCACTTCGGCCTCTGCGCGGCGGGCCGCGATGGCTGCTTGGGCGAGCAGCTGGCTCCCCTTCGACGTCGCAGTCACCGTCTTGGCCCGGCGGTCCTGCTTGCCTGGTGCCCTGACCACGAGCTTCCGCTTTTCAAGCTCGTCCACCAAGGCGACGATCTGGCTGGGGTCAAGGCTGAGGAAGTCCGCCAATTCCCGCTGGGTCGGCTCCAGGCCGCTGTTGGCCAGGATCAGGACCGAGTAAGACCTCTCCTTGAGGTCGAACTCAGCAAGCGCCCGGTTGTTCAGGACCGAGCCGCCGGCATGGAGCTTGGCCAGCAGGAAACCCACGTCCCGGCTGATGGGAGCGTCCACCAGCCGGTCCTTCGTGGCAGCCTGTTGCTCGTCCTGCGCCTCGATCGTCATAACAAACTCCAATAATCTTCAAAATCAATCGTTGACATTTTCAACTATACGTAATTTCATGGATACAGAACAGCATCCCACGCCGCAGGCCTGGATGCACGGGGATCGAGCAAAGGAGCAGCGATGAGCCTGTCAGGAAAAGTAGCGATTGTCACCGGAAGCGGCCGTGGCCTGGGACTGGCTTACGCCCGGGAACTCGCCCGTCAGGGCGCGGCGGTGGTCATCAACGACGTCGACGCCGGGGTGGCCGGCGAAGCCGTCCGGACCATCGAGGCCGACGGCGGCCGGGCAGTCGCCGTCGTCGCGCCCGTAGGCAGCACGGAAGCAGCAAAGCAGCTGGTGGAGGCGGCTGTCACGGAATTCGGCCGCCTGGATATCCTGGTCACCAACGCCGGGATCCTGCGGGACAAGAGCCTGTTGAAGATGACGGACGAAGACTTCGACCTGGTCATCAACGTCCATCTCCGCGGCACCTTCACGTGCGCCCGCGAGGCCTTCGGCTACTTCAAGGAAAACGGGATCGGCGGCCGCATCATCGCCATCGGCTCCCCGACCGGGCAGCGCGGCAACTTCGGGCAAACAAACTACGCCGCCGCGAAGGCCGGAATCGTGGGCATGGTCCGGACCTGGGCACTGGAAATGAAGAAGGCGGGCGTCACTGCCAACGCCGTCATCCCCGTGGCCGCAACGGCGATGACCAAGACCATCCCGTACTTCCGGAAAGCGGTCGAGGCGGACGAGCGCGGCGAGGCCATGCCGCATTTCTTCCGCCACGAGCTCGGCTTTGGAACGGCCGACGACGTCTCCGGGCTCATTGCCTTCCTCGCCTCCGACGAATCCGCCGGAATCACCGGCCAGGCCATCGGCGCCGGCGGGGACCGACTGCAGCTCTGGACCCACCCCGAAGCCGCCGCCACCGAATACCGTGAGGGCGGTTGGGGTTACCAGGACCTCGTGGAGAACTTCGACCTGTTGTTCGGAGACAAGCTCCAAAGCGTCGGCGAGGAATTCCTGCCGCTCCCGGCGGAACTGCAGCCCGAAGCCGCCCCCGTTGCACAGGTCCGCTGACATGGCCGCACCCCGGCGCTACGAACTCGGCATCGACGCCGCAAACCTTGACGCGATCGACATGCACGTCCACCTCGAAGTGGACGGCCACGGCCACGAATCCCTGCCACCGGCCCTGACGGAAGCTTCAGCCAAGTACTTCAAGGCCGAGGACCGCACACCCTCGCTGGACCGGATCGCCGAGGTCTACCGCGGACTGAACATGGCCGCCGTCGTCTTCAGCGTGGACGCCCGCACGCAACTCAAGCACGAGCCCAACAGCATCCCCGAGCTGATCGCGGGAGCCGCCAGGAACAACGATGTCCTGATCCCGTTCGGCAGCGTGGATCCCCACACCGGCGCCGAGGCCATCCAGGGCGCCAAACATCAGGCAATTGACCTGGGCGCCCGCGGCTTCAAGTTCCACCCGAGCCTGCAGGGCTTCGACCCCTCCAACGAGCAGTTCTATCCGCTCTGGGAGACGCTGCAGGAACTGGGCCTCCCCGCCATTTTCCACACAGGCCAGAACGGCATGGGCGCCGGCCTGCCCGGCGGCTACGGCATCAAGCTGGCCTACTCCAACCCGCTCCTGCTCGACGCCGTGGCCGCCGACTTCCCCGGGCTGCAGATCATCATGGCCCACCCCTCGGTCCCTTGGCAGGACGAAGCCAACTCCATCGCCACCCACAAATCCAACGTGTTCATCGACCTCTCCGGCTGGTCCCCCAAATATTTCCCCGAGTCGCTGGTGCGCCTGTCCAACTCGGTGCTGCAGGACAAAGTCCTCTTCGGCACGGACTTCCCGCTCATCACTCCGCAGAAATGGCTGGCCGCCTTCGCCGAGCTCCCGCTCAAAGACGAGGTCCGCCCCAAGATCCTCAAGGACAACGCGGTGCGCCTACTCGGGCTGGGCGGCTGAGATGAGCCTGGAGATCCGCGTGGAGACAGCCGCGGCGGAGCGCCTCTACGGCGTCTGCGACTATTACGACGCCGAGTCCCTCCTCACCGAGGACGAGCGCCGCGTCCTCGGCCGCTTGCGCGACTTCCTGGACCGCGAAGCGAAACCACTGTTGGCCGACTACTGGGAGCGGGGCGAGTTCCCTGCCCAGCTGGCCCGGCCACTCATCGATCTGGACCTCATGGAACCGGCGGAGCTGACTGTTCACGGTCCCGCCCGGGGCATCTACCAAGGCTTCAGGATCTTCGAACTCGCCCGTACGGATGCTTCGCTGGCCACGTGGTACACGGCGCAAGCCGGCCTGTTCCGCACCGCCATCCGGGTGGGCGCCTCGGAGGAGCAGCAGCGCGAGTGGATGCCGCGTGTGATCGATTTCTCGCTCAAGGGCGTCTTTTCCCTCACGGAACCGGAGTCCGGATCGGACATTGCCGGCGGACTCTCCACCACCGCGCGGCGCGACGGCGACACCTGGATCCTCAATGGTGCCAAGCGCTGGATCGGGGGCGCCTCAACGGCGGATGCCCTGGCCGTGTTCGCCCGGGATGTCGCGGACGGACAGGTCAAGGCGTTCCTCGTGGACCGCGAAGCCCCCGGCGTGACCTTGGAGAAGATCCACCGGAAAACCTCCTTGCGGATGATGCAGAACGCCCACATCACGCTCGAACGCGTGAGGGTCCCTGAATCCATGCGCCTGCACAAGGTGAACTCCTTCAAGGACGTGGCGGCGATGCTGAAGGCCATGCGCTCCGATGTCGCCTGGATCGCCACCGGCATCCAGGCAGGTGCCTTCGAAGCAGCCCTCCGCTACGTCCGCGAGCGCCAACAGTTCGGCCGCCCGCTGGGTTCCTTCCAACTGGTGCAGGAGAAGCTGGCCCGCATGCTTGGCAACCTCACGGCAAGCTTGTCCCTCGTGGTCAGGCTGACCGAACAGCAGGCCCGCGGGGTCTACCGCGACCAGGACTCCGCGCTCGCCAAGATGCAGAGCTGCCTGGCCATGCGGGAAACAGTCGCCCTGGCGCGCGAACTGGCAGGCGGCAACGGAATCACACTCGAGAGTGACGTTGCCCGGTTCCACGCCGACGCCGAAGCCGTCTATTCCTACGAAGGAACGCACGAAATCAACGCCCTGATCGTCGGGCGCGCACTTACGGGCGAAAGCGCCTTCGCACGCTAAGCCACACACCCTCTTTACCCACCATCATCACAGGAGGCACTGATGCCCAATCTCGTCGTCGACTTCGACAAACTGCTCACCCTCGCCGGAACCGATCTCGGCGTCACCGAATACCGCGAAATCACCCAGGAACAGATCAACAAGTTCGCGGACGCCACCGGGGATGACCAGTGGATCCATGTCGATCCGGAACGCGCCAAGGACGGCCCGTTCGGCGCCCCGATCGCCCACGGTTTCCTCACGCTCTCGCTCATCATCCCGTTCTGGGGCGAGCTGTTCGACGTCGAAGGCGTCACCACCAAGGTGAACTACGGCCTGGACAAGGTCCGTTTCACGTCCCCGGTCAAAGTGGGCGCGCGGATCCGCATGCAGGCCACCATCGCCGAAGTCACCGAGGTCAAGGGCGGTGCCCAGATCAAAGTGTCCAACACCATCGAAATCGAAGGCCAGGAACGCCCCGCCGTCGTTGCCGAATTCCTCGCCCGTTTCTACAAATAGCCGCTACAAGGCACTCTCCCCCACCCCCTGCTTTAAGGAACAACGATGTCCCAAATATCGCAGCTTCAATCCATGGACGCCACCAAACGCAAGGAAGCACGCACCGTCATTGCTTCCAGTTACCTGGGCAGCACCATCGAGTACTACGACTTCCTGCTCTATGCCACAGCCGCAGCCGTGGTCTTCCCCAAGGTCTTCTTCTCGGGAATGGACGATTGGGTGGGCGTCGTGGCCGCCTACGGAACCTTCGCCGCAGGATATGTGGCGCGCCCGCTGGGTGGAGTCATCTTCGGGCACTTCGGCGACAAGCTGGGTCGCAAGGGAATGCTCATAGTCTCCATGTTGGTCATGGGCTTGGCTTCCGCGCTGATCGGCCTGGTCCCGGGCGCCTCCGTGGCTGGTCCTTGGGGCGCGGTGATGCTTGTGGTGCTCCGGGTCTTCCAGGGCATCGCGGTGGGCGGTGAGTGGGGCGGAGCCGCCTTGATGGCGTTGGAGCATTCGGAATCGGGGAAGCGCGGCTTCGCGGCCTCGTTCGTCAATGCCGGCGCGCCCTCGGGTGCCGTGCTGGGCACCCTCATCATGGGCGCCTTCTCGGCCCTGCCAAACTCCCAGTTCCTTGCCTGGGGCTGGCGCGTTCCCTTCCTGATCTCGTTTGTCTTGCTTGCAGTGGGCATGTTCGTCCGGCTCAAGGTTTCGGAGAGCCCCATCTTCAAAGCCGCCATTGAACAGGAGAGGATGGCCCGGAACGCTGACAACCGTGCAGCCGCGAACAACAGTGCCGCCGCGAAGCCGGCCATCCCGCTCCTCCAGGTGCTGCGCCGGCCCAAGACCTTGATCTTCACGATGCTCGCGGGGGCCGCCGGTTTCGCCCTCCAAGTGGTGCTGGCAACGTTCGCGGTCACCTATGCCGTCTCCAAGGGCGCCGACCGCCAGGGCGTGCTCTACGCCTTCGCGGCTGCATCGTTCATTTCCATCGCTTTCGTGGTCCTGGGCGGCAGGCTCTCCGACAAATTGGGCCGGAGGCCCGTGATGATCGGCGGGCTCGTACTCTTCATCGCCTATCTGATCCCGATGTTCCAGCTGTTGTCCTCGAACAACATCCTCCTGGTCTTCGTCGCCTTCACCATCGGCCTGATGATCCACTCAACACTCTTCGGGCCATTGGCTGCCTTCGTGTCCGAGCAGTTCGGCACCACTTCCCGCTATACGGGAGCCTCGCTCGGCTACCAGCTCGCGACGCTCCTCGGTGCGGGCTTCACCCCGGGGATCGTAGCCCAGATCTTCAAGGATTCGGGCCAGAACACCGGCTCGGTGGTCTTCTACCTGGCTGCGATGTCCGTCGTCTCCATCATCTTCATCCTGTTGACCCGGGAACCGAAGGACAACGATTTGCAGACCGTCCGGCTTTGAGGCCGGGAAGGGTCTAGCTTGGGAATCAGAAAGGACCGTCATGGAGAATTTTGGCATCGGTTCGTGGCTGCAGCGCCGCCGCCCGAAGTCCGGAAGCAAGATCGCGCTGATCTCCGGAGACCGCCGACTCAGCTATGAGGAATTTGCCGAACGATCGGACAGGCTCGCCAACGCCCTCAAATCAGGGGGCGTGGCCAAGGGCGACAGGGTGGCCTATCTCGGGGAAAACCATCCGGCTTTCCTGGAAACGCTTTTTGCTTGTGGGCAGCTCGGCGCGATCTTCGTGCCCCTCAACACCCGGCTGGCGCCGCCGGAGATCAATTTCCAGCTTGAGGACTGCGGTGCCGTTGCGCTGATCCACTCAGCGAGCCTCAACGGCCTTGCGGCCAGCGGCGCGGAAGGCACCCGCGTGGGCCGGCGCGTCGTCGTCGGCGATTCCTTCATGGGCGACAGTAGCGCCGCTTCCGGAAGCGAAACCCCGACGGCGGCGGAAGACTATGAGGACGTCGTCGCCTCGGGAGCGGCCCGGCATCTGGATGAGGAAGTCGGACTCGATGACGGCGCCATGATCCTTTACACTTCCGGAACCACGGGACGCCCCAAGGGTGCATTGCTGACCCACGGGAACATCACCTGGAACTGCATCAACGTGATTGTCGACTTCGATTTCTCGTCCAGCGATGTGGCGCTCATGATCTCGCCGATGTTC
>FTCF01000183.1_pt1 | contig 11661 bp, 8 predicted proteins | sample 1639631 | NCBI WGS metagenome assembly FTCF01 (sample SAMEA3914864, study PRJEB12502) | metagenome | biome: forest; material: soil | place: USA | collected 2012-03-12 | depth 0.3 m
CCGAGCTGGCGGGCCCTGCCGAAGTCGTCCGAGCCCGGAACGGTGTGCAGCATGGACGTCATCCAGTAGGAGAAGTGCTGGGCCTTCCAGACGCGTTCCAGGGCGCGGTCGCTGTAGGACTCGAGCAGGGAATTGGAACCGTTCGAATAGAAGGATTCGAGTCCTTCGAAGAGGACCTTGACATCGTGGAGGGCCAAATTGAGGCCCTTGGCACCGGTCGGCGGGACCGTGTGGGCTGCATCCCCGGCAAGGAACAAGTTCCCGTGGCGCATCGGGGTGTGGACGAAGCTGCGGAACGGCAGGACCATCTTCTCGAGGACCGGCCCCTCCTTGAGCTCAAAGCCGTTTCCGTTGACGCGCTTGCGGAATTCGGACCAGATGCGCTCGTCGTCCCAGTCGGCCACGTTTTCCTTGGGGTCGCACTGGAAGTACATGCGCTGCACCTTCTCCGTGCGTTGGCTGATCAGGGCGAAGCCGTTCTCGGAATTGGCGTAGATCAGTTCATCTGAACTCCGCGGGGCCTGGGCGAGGATGCCGAACCAGGCGAAGGGGTATTCGTGGAAGTACCACTTGCGGTTGGCCTCGGGGATCTGGAAGCGGCAGTGGCTGCGGGAACCATCGGCGCCCACCACGAAGTCCGCCTGGATCTCGAATTCCTGGCCCTCGGCGTCGGTGAACCAGACTTTCGGCTTGCCTTCGATGTCGTGGATGGTGGTGTCCGTGACGCTGTACCGGACGTCGCCGCCGTCGTCCTTGCGCCGTGCGGCGAGGTCGAGGAAGACATCCGTCTGCGGGTAGAGCCACACCGATTCCCCCACAAGCTCTTTGAAGTCGATCCGATGGCTTTCACCGTTGAAGCGCAGTTCGATCCCGTCATGCCGGTCGCCGTCGCGCAGTACGCGGTCGGAAACACCGCTTTCCACGAGTAAGTTCACGGAGCCGTGTTCCAGAATGCCCGCACGGACGGTTTCGGCGATCTGCTGATGGCTGCGGACCTCGACGACGGTGGATTCGATCCCCGACTTCGCCAGCAGGTGGGACAGCATGACGCCGGCCGGGCCTGCGCCCATGATGGCCACTTGGGTGGTGATGGTCTTACGTGCCATGGTGTGCCTCGCTTCATTGCGGAACCGCGCCTGAGCGGCTGCGGAGGGTCTGCTGACCAGTGTGACCCGCACCGCATGATCGGCGTTAGACGAATTCCGTTCAACGGAAAACCTTAGGCGTTCCGCTGCTCCCCGAGCTGGCGAGCGATTCCGCGGGCCGCCGTCTGCAGGGCGGGCACCAACGCCTGCAGGCGCATTTCAGCGAGGGGGACCACGACGCCGAGCGCAGCTACCGTACGACGCTTGCCGTCCGTGACCGGAACCGCGATGCCCCATGTATCCGGATCCACCACACCGGCGAGCTGCGCGTACCCTTGCTGGACGGTTTCGGCCAAAAGGCGGCGGACGACGTCGGCCGTCACCTTTCCCGCGGGGTCGCTGAACTGTTTGAGGTACTCGGCCTGCAGTTCCCGTGGTTGGCTAGCCATCAACGCCAACCCGGCCGAGGAGATGTGAACCGGCATGCGGCCGGCAACGCGGGCGCGGTTGGCCACGGATCCGCGGCGGGACAGCCGCTCCACGAACAACGCCTCCCAGCCGTCGAGCACGGCCAGGTTCACGTTCTGGTTCAGGACCTGCTGGATGTCCTCCATGAACGGCAGCGCCGCTTGCCGGAGGGCCAGGGTGGGTGAATTCCGGTTGACGAGTTCCCACAACCGCAGGCCCAGGCGGACATTTCCGCCAACCCCGAGTTCGAGGAGTCCGTGTTCGGCGAGCTGCCGGACCAGGCGATGGGCGCTCGTGAGCGGCAAGCCGGCGGTCTCCGCGAGTTCGGAAAGCCGCAGGGAAGTAGAGCCTTCGGGGAAAGCTTCGATGATCCGGACGATGCGGTCCACCACGGAATCACCGGATGACGAGTTGGCCACGGAGCGCTTCCCGCCTTCCTGTGGATTCCATTGAATGGCCGCTCCAGCTTACACGGGCTGCTTACACGGGCTCGGCCGGAGTGGCGGGCCCGCTTTCCGTAAGGGTCTTCTCAAGGGGATCCGCCTTGAGGTCCTGGCTTTTCCGCCGCGAGATTTCCATGCCAATCGCGTCGTAGTGGGCAAGCAACTCCGGGCCGGCATAGGTGGTGGGCTGGTCCAGCAGCCCAAAAGCGAAATCGCTGGCGGCGAGAAGTTCGTCATCGGAGTACTTGTCCAGCGGCTGGAAGCCGCCGGCATCGATCGAGGCTGCGAACTCGCCGGTGATCTCGACGAATTTCGACCCTGCAGCGGCCTCGACGGGAAGGGCGGCAGGCCGATCCATGAATTCCAGCGAAACTCCGGAGCCTTTGGCTAGTCCTACTTCCGTGCCGCCGCCGTCGATCGAGTTGAGGTCGTTACGGAGTCCCGCCAAGGCCTGCGATTCCACAAGCGCCGCGCGGGAAAACCCCACTCTGATGTGGGAAGTGATCCCCATTCGCCGGATCCGGCGGACGATGTGAACGAGGGCGGGGCGGGAATCCTCGTTGAGGCTCCCGCGCACGTCTATCTCAACTGCATCCGTAGAGACATCGAATTTTACGAGAGCGTGCAATCTGCGGTCCATAGGTACTCCAAAAAAGGGTGTCTATGGCCGACGGCTCAACCTCAAAAAGCGTAGCCTCTGGAACCCTCGTTGTACACCCGGCTGGTTGCCCCGCAGCCGGCCGCGCTCACCCGGCCCGGCTGCGGCCCGGGTCCTGGACCGGCTCTTCGAAGTGGGTCAGGGTGCCCGCTGGGTCGACGGAATCCACCACGGACTTGGCGATATCGCGCAATTTCACGTTGCGGTTGCTCGAGGCTTCCGTCAGGATCCGGACAGCGTCCTCCTGGCTGCAGCGGCTTTGTGCCATGACGACTCCGACGGCAATGTCGATAATCGTGCGGGACTCCATTGCCGCGCGGAGATTGTTGGCACTGTCCTTGTGAACAGCGAACCTGACGGCAAGACGCAAGGCCTGCGATACCTCGCGGGTGTAGCCCCGGGCCCGGTCCGCGGCCCTTTCGTTGAACTTGTATGGGGCATCCGAGTACAGATTGAGGGCCGCCTTGGCCTCGCCCTCAAGGTTGAAAGGCAAGGAGAGGACTGATCTCAGGCCGTACGATGCAACGGCAGTCGCGTAGTCGGGGCCCCAGCGGTTCTCCTCCAGGAGATCCGGAACGTAGACTTCCCGCTCCTCCTTGGCAGCGGTCAGGCATGGTCCCTGGGCCAGGGAATACTGGATCTCGTCCACTTCGCGGGCCACATCACTGCTCCACCCAATCGTGAGTGCCTTCCGCTCGCGCAGCAGCGTGATCCCACAGAGCGCGTCATCGCCGTCGCCCGCCATTTGGTGGGCAGAAAACCGGGCCAATTCGTTGAGGAATTCCTCAAAATCGGCACTTTCCAGGATCAGGTTCTGGATTTGGTCATTGGTGGTCGGGGCGGAATCTTCAGGGAGCATGGCGCGTTCTCCAGGTGAATATGCTGACGGGGGCATATGGAAATAATAAGTCCCTTCCGTACACCGTCCCATACGGCGGCCCAATAGGATACGCCTAGCGGAAACCGGGACGTGCCAGGCAGCGGGCAAGGCCTCCGAAATCTGCCCCAGCGCCGCGTCAGCGTCGCGCGCGCTCCGCCCGCAGCCGGGACCATGCCGCGGGCGCCAGTACCACCGCAACGCCGACGGCGGCCCCGATCACCGTCTCGACGATGCGGTCCCGCAGCAAGAGTCCGGGCGGGACGTTGGCAACCAGCAGAGTGGAAATGAGCGCCAGTGGCGTGACGAAGATCTGTGCCACAAGATATTGGCGCACAATGAAGAGCTCAGCCCCGAACTGGCATGCGGCAATCACCAACACCATTTGCCATGGCGCTGGGCCCAGCCAGAGGATTCCTGCCAACACCAGCAAACCGAGCAGCGTCCCAACGATCCTCTGGATTCCCCGTTGCACCCGATGCCGGGTACTGCGCCCCACCAAGGGAACCACTGCCGCCACCATGGCCCAATAGCCGTGTCCGAACCCGAGCCATTGCCCAGCCAAGGTGGCAAGGGTTCCGGCCAGCCCGGCGGCCACGAAGTAGCCCAGGCCTTCCAGCCAGGCAGCCCGGATTTCCTGCGGAAGCAACCGGTCCGCTGGCGGTCGCTTCCAGGGCGTACGGCGGCTCGGGACCACCCGTGCCGACATTCCGATCAGCAACCCCAAGACAACGGTCAAAACGGCGGCCAGCATTCCTTCCCAGAGCGGCGGCTGCTGTGGCACGGAGGCGATCGCGGCGAAAGCGAAAATGTGGAAGAGGGAACCTGCCGGACGGAGTCGCCATAGCGCAGTCACCACGGAGCAAAGCGCAGCAACCAAGGTGGTGCCCAGCGTGAGGATCCATACGTACACGTCCGAGCCCTGTCCAAACCTGGCCGTCAGGGTGGCGAGCAGGATGATGCCCAGCAGCAGCGAACCGGCCCGGAGCTGGCTTCGAAAACGGTGGCTGTGGGGCTCGTTGCGGCCATAGATGTTGGTGAACGCAGCAAAGCTGGCGAAAACCACAAGGTCCAGCCGTCCGAACAACACGAGGGTGATCAGCGGCAGGAAGACGCCCACCGCGCAGCGGACAGCCGGGTGATGGTCCTTGTTGCCGGGACCGATCCTGAACATCTCCGCCAGGGCGTTCAATGGACTGCCTGCCTCCGTTTGCTTCTCTTGGGCACTGTACTGCTCAACTAATACTGCCCGACGGCGGCACTGGCATCCGCTACGATCTTACGTCGGGCGGTTCCAGGCAGTCCGATCAGCTTCCGTTGAATGGCAGACCCCAGGGCGCAGATCCCCTTGGCAATGTCGGCGTCGTTGGACAGGATGATCCGGCCGCGCGGCCCGGCAAGGGTCTTGCGCGTCGTCGACGTCAGAGTCGGGGCAACATCCGGTATCGGAAATTGCTATCGGCAGCGGGCTTACTTGTGCATGGCCTCGTGGATCTGGAGTGCAAACCAAAGCTGGGCCAACGTCGACGTTTCGGTCATGTCGAGCCCCGTCAACTCGCTGATTTTCCGGATGCGGTAGATGATGGTTTGGCGATGGGCGAAGAGCGCCGCGGCAGTCTTTTGCCACGACCTCTGAGTGTCCAAGTAGGTCTTCAAAGTCACGATGAGATCGCCTTCCTGGCTCTGTTGATACGTGAAGATCGGGCCGAGCAGCCGCTGAACCAACGCCGTTCCCTCCTCGAAACTCGTGAGCCCCAGCCACGAGGGCCCCTCGGCGTAACGGGTCAGGCTTACGGCATTGCCTTTCGCTGAACCGAGCGCCCACAGCGATTCCTGGAGTGCGCGTTGGACGCCCCCGGCAGACGTCGGCGAGCTGATGCCAATCCGGACCCCGGGCCCCGCGCAGTGGATCAAAACGTCATCGGTCACCGCCGCGGTTACCGCCACATGAAGGGTATTGAGACGCCGCAGGCAAGCGGCCTGAAGTCCGTGGCGCCACAGTTCCGCGTGAATGTTCGCCAGCCGCTCGCCGTCGTCGGCCCCTACCGAAACCACCACGAAATTCTGCGCGGAAATCTCAAAATCGCTGAGCCTGATCTCCAGTTCCGCGATCCCGAGGCGCCCATCGAACGCCTGCAGGAGGAATTCGCCCGCTAGGCGGTGCCGCCCTTCCAGGGACAGGGCCGTTCGCGAGAGTTCCAGCCCGAGCACCGTCGCCGCATGCAGCAGCACGACGGCGTCAGGGTGCGGATCGCTTTTCGGCAGCACCACCAGCACCGCATCGGCGTGGGTAGGGATGTCCATCATCAACACGTGCCGGTCCCGCAGCCGATGCCATTGGAACTTCTTTGCGCTCATGGGTATATGCCCCGTGAAGGGGGCCAATTCCGCTTGCAGGAAGTCCGGCAGCGGCTCACCATCCGGATGCCAGGGATGGAGGCATCGCCGGTCCACGACGAAAAGTTCCGCATTGAGCTCAGCCGCGAGTCCTTGGAGAAGGCCTTGCCAGTGGTCCTCAATTGTTCCCGCCGTACGAAGCAAGTCATACACCCGTGCGGTCTGACGCAGGCGTCGCGATTCCTCCAAAAGGGAAGCTTCAGCAACGGTTCGCGCGATGGCGATGAAGGGCAATGGATACGGAATGCTAATCAGCGGAAGCGGCAAACGCTCGCAGGCCGCCAGGAACTCCGGCAGCAGCTCCGGGGCATGCATCTTTTCCCCGATGGCAAGGGCGCTGGCACCTGCATCGACGAGCGCCTCGGCGAGCGATACCTGGCCTTGGGGGTCGGCCGGGATGGACAGGCCATTGGTCATCATCAGTTCGCCGCCGGTGACCCATTCCCACAGCCTCGGCAGGTCGGAAGTGTGTGCCCAGGTGATCCGGTTGTCCCTACCTGCCGACCCGGCCAGAAACGTGAGTCCAAGCTGAGGTTCCGCCACGAGCTCAGCCACAGTAATCGCCACGAAAATGCGCTCCCAGATCGTCGGTTTCCGGCCGCATCACGGTGCTTAGACATTTGTATAAGAGCCTCGGCCATTTGTAGTCAATCTACCGCTATACGCCGTGATGCACGTCACTAAGAATTGGATTACTTACTTCCCGCTCAAAGGCGAGCATCCCACCTCCCAACACCGCTGCCAGCGTCGCCGCCCGGCAGCACAGCTACCGAAGGATCCGGCATGACAACGCATCAGCCAATCGGCCCCGTCGACGCAACAAAAGTCCCCCGGTATGCAGGCCTCGGCACCTTCGCCAGGCTTCCCCAAATCGACCGCGTCCCGGACTACGACATTGCGATCGTCGGCGTACCGTTCGACGGCGGAACGTCCTTCCGGCCCGGCGCCCGTTTCGGCCCTGCCGCGGTCCGCGAAGCCTCCCGCCTTCTGCGTCCCGGGTACCACCCCGAATTGGACGTTGAGCCCGTCAACGAAGTCCAGGTTGTGGACGCCGGCGACATCGCCTGCACCCCCTACGACATCACACGGGCCGTCCGCGAAATCGAAGAGCAGGCACTGCCCCTGATCAGTGAGGACAAGAAGCTCATCTCGATCGGTGGCGACCACACCATCGCCCTCCCGATGCTCAGGGCCCTGAACAAAGTCCACGGACCGGTCGCGTTGCTGCACTTCGATGCCCACCTGGATACTTGGGACACCTACTTCGATCAGCCGGTCACCCACGGAACCATCTTCCGGAGGGCTTTCGAGGAAGGCCTCCTTGTGGAAGATCGGTCCATGCACGTCGGCATCCGCGGACCTGTTTACGACCGCAACGATTTCCTCCGCGACCATGAATTCGGGTTCCAGATCATCCGCTGCTCGGACCTGGACGTCATAGGCGTTCCGGCGGCCATCGCACAGGTCAAGGAGCGGCTCGGCGACACCCCGGTCTACGTCTCCATCGACATCGACGTCCTGGACCCCTCCTATGCGCCGGGCACCGGCACCCCGGAAATGGGCGGGCTCCACTCCCGCGAACTGCTGGCCCTGCTCCGCGGACTGGACGGCATCAACATCGTCGGCGCCGACGTCGTCGAAGTCGCTCCGGCTTACGACCATGCAGACATCACCTCGGTGGCCGCGGCCACCCTTGTCTTCGACCTCCTCGCGCTGATGGTGAATCGCGGCAAGGCCGAAACGTCCGCTGTCCGTGAATTGCAAGCAGCATCCTGGACCGGATCATGAGCACCCGAAGCAATCCCGCCGCAGCCACCGAAGTGCCCAGGCTCGAAGACAAAACCATTCAGCCCATCCCGTTGAACGAACGCCACGGAAAGGCGCGGGACCTCTTCACCATCTGGTTCGGTTCCAACATCATGATCATGACCATCGTGACCGGCGGACTCGCCACGACGGTGTTCGGGCTAAGCTTTGTGCCTGCCATCGTGGGAATCATCCTCGGAAACGTCATCGGTGGCATCTTCATGGCGCTGCACTCCGCCCAGGGACCGCAATTGGGCGTGGCACAGATGATCCAGACCCGCGGCCAATTCGGCTCCTTCGGGGCGCTATTGATCGTTGTCATCGTGGTGATCATGTACGTCGGATTCTTCGCCGCGAACCTCGTCTTTGGCGGCGAGGCAATGGCCGCAGTCAGCCCGGACATCAGTGTTGACGCGGGCATCATCATCATCGGCGTCGTGAGCGTTGTTGCCACGATTTTCGGCTACCGGCTCATTCACGCCTACGCTCGCTTCCTCAGCATCGTGGCCGGCCTTGCGCTGCTGCTGGCCTTCGTCTGGATCATGTTCGTCCACGGGCTGCCTGCCACTTTCCTCTACCAGGGAAACTTCAACTGGGTCGGCTTCATGGCCACCGTCTCCGTATCCGCCTTGTGGCAGCTGGCCTACGCTCCGTACGTCTCGGACTACTCCCGCTACATGCCGCAAGGCACCGGCTCGGGCCCGGCATTCTGGGCCTCTTACTCAGGCTGCGTCCTGGGCACGCTCTTCCCGATGGTCCTGGGTGCCTTGGTGGGAACCTTGGCGGTCGCGATGGGCGCAGACGCCGGCAACGTCGAAATCGTCGGCAGCATGGGAGCGTTGCTCCAGCCATGGACCCTGGCAGTCGTGGGAATCTTCTGCCTCGGCGTCGCGGCGTCGAACGCCATGAATCTCTACTGCGGCGTCCTGTGCAGCCTCACCATTGGTCAGACGTTCAAGCCGAACTGGTTGCCTCGCGCCAAGACCCGAAGCGTTGCGGCAATCATCCTCTTTACCTTCGCACTCCTGATCTCGCTGTTCGCACGCGACAATTTCATCCTCTTTTACACCAACTTCCTCTCCTTCCTGATGTACGTGCTGGTTCCCTGGACGGCCATCAACCTGGTGGACTACTACCTTCTCCGGCACGGCGACTACAGGGTTGAAGACTTCTTCAAGCGCGACGGCGGAGTGTACGGCCGCTTCAACTGGGTGGCCATCGGATCCTACGTGGCAGGTGCCCTGGTCCAGCTTCCATTCTCGGCCACAGCGATCTACACCGGGCCAGTCGCTGCGGCAATGGGTGGCGTGGACCTCTCATGGATTGTCGGCCTCATTGTGGTCGCTCCGCTGTACTACGTTGCGGCACGCGTGTTCCGGACGAAGACTGAGGCCACACCGTTCCAGGCCCCCGTACTCGCAAGCGACTTGGTCTGACGCACCGCAGACCAAAGGCCCGCACTCCCCATAAACTCCCGACGCCGCGACCGGCGCCAGAAAACAAAGGCAAAAATCATGACAGTCGTCAACACCGAACAGTTCATCGTCCGCCGCGTGAGCGAAGACAGCAGCTCCCCTGTGGCCCACCACGCCTCGGGCATCGTGCCATTGCCTCTGCCTCCCGGCGGGCACTTCATTGGAGGATCGTTTGTCCCGGGCACCTCTACCCACCTCATCGACGTCGTGGATCCCACCACTGAACAGGTCATCGCCTCCGTACAGGCCGGCACAGCCGCGGACGTTGACGTTGCTGTTGAAGCCGCTCTGGCTGCCCAGAAATCCTGGGGCGCCACCACGCCGAAGGAGCGGTCCGAGGTCTTGAACCTGATCGCCAACATCATTGAAGCCAACCGTGAAACCTTCGAAATCCTCGAGTCCGCCAACACCGGCAAACCGCGTACCGTTGCGGAGGACGATGTCTCCAGCACCATCGATACTTTCCGTTTCATGGCCGGAGCTTCCCGCACGCTGACATCCATGGCTGGCGGGGACTATGCAACCGGACACACATCGGTGATCCTCAGGGAGCCCGTGGGCGTGGTTGGCGTCATCACCCCGTGGAACTACCCGCTGTTGATGGCTGCCTGGAAGATCGCGCCCATCCTGGCCGCCGGAAACAGCATCGTCCTCAAGCCGTCCGAGCAGACACCGCTCTCGACGCTAAAGCTCGCGGAACTCCTGGCCGGACGCATTCCGGACGGAATCCTCAATGTCGTGACGGGACAGGGCCGGATCGTCGGACAACGGATTTCCGAACACCCTGACATTGCCCTCGTCGCGTTAACCGGGAGCGTCGTCAGCGGACAGGCCGTGGCGGAGACCGCAGCCAAATCGGTCAAGCGCGTTCATCTGGAACTCGGCGGCAAGGCCCCGGTGGTTGTGTTTGCCGACGCCGACCTCCGTGCTGCCGCCACTGGCGTGCGAGACGCCGGGTACTGGAATGCCGGGCAGGACTGCGGCGCTGCGTGCCGCGTACTTGTGCACGAGTCGGTGGCTGCCGAGTTCACGGAACATTTGGTGCGCGAAGTCAGCACCCTGGTAGTCGGCGCTCCGGAGGCAGGGGACGACGTGGAAATCGGACCCATGATTTCCCGCCCACACTTCGAACGTGTCAAGGAATCGCTGGCCGAGGCAAAAGCTGCTGGCCTGCACATGGCCATCGGCGGTTCCGCGTTGGAAGGCCCGGGTTACTTCATCGAACCCACAGTCATCAGCAACGTCCCGGCCGGGGCGCATGTTGCCACCCACGAGATCTTTGGCCCCGTGGTCACGGTCGAGACTTTCAGTTCCACCGAAGAGGCCATCACACGGGCGAATGAGAGCCCCTACGGACTTTCTGCCTCGGTATGGACACGCGATTCAAGCCTGTCGTTAAGCGTTCCAAGGCAACTCGACTTCGGTACGGTCTGGGTTAATTCACACTTGGTGTTGGCTTGCGAGGTACCGTGGGGCGGATTCAAGGGATCCGGCTACGGCCGGGACCTCTCGCTTTACGCCCTGGAGGATTACTCCCGCACAAAGCACCTTATGATCAACCACGGCGCATGAGCGTTTAGACAAGCAACGGAGCTTAGCAATGACCACCGCGAACCTTCCCCGCACATCATCCTCGGCACGCGCGGCCACCCCGCCGGCCCCTTTCGGAACAGACGTCACCTGGACCAATTGGGGCGGGAACCAGAGCGCCACGCCGGCCTTCACCGTCCAGCCGCGGACTGAACAAGAAGCGCTCGACGCCGTTCGTTTCGCGATCCGCGAAGGCTTGCCCGTGCGGGCGGTCGGCTCAGGGCATTCGTCCTCACCACTGGTCCAGACGGGGGGCGTCCTGATGGACATGTCCGCACTGTCGGGCATCACCGGAACCGACCCTGTCCGGCGTCGCGCCAGGGCCCTTGCCGGCACCACCATCAATGCCTTCGGCGATCCATTGTGGGAGCAAGGCCTCGCGCTGAGCAACCAGGGGGACATCGACAAACAGCAGATTGCTGGGGCGCTCTCAACCAGCACCCACGGTTCCGGGAAGGATCTGGGTAGCTTTTCCTCAAGCCTTCGTTGGGTGAAGCTGATCAATGGTTACGGCGAGATCGTCGAAATCGGCGAGGTGCAGCTCCGCGAACTCAGGGCAGCCCAGGTGGCTTTGGGTACCCTGGGTATCTTCCTTGAGGTGGAGTTGGCGGTTGAGGACCGCTACTACCTGCAAGAACAAATCACCTATCCCACGTGGGCGGAGACCAAGGCAACGTGGCAGTCCGACATCGACGAGAACCGCCATTACTCGTTCCTCTGGTGCCCCGAAGAAGGCTCGTGCGAGCTGTTGGACCTCCCGGGGGCGCCAGGCCTTAGCATGGCAAACCGCAGCTACACCAAGCGGTACAACATCGCGCAGATTCAGGACGAGCGCGAAATTTCGGGTACTGAAGGTGCCCGG
>FTCF01000164.1_pt1 | contig 11614 bp, 10 predicted proteins | sample 1639631 | NCBI WGS metagenome assembly FTCF01 (sample SAMEA3914864, study PRJEB12502) | metagenome | biome: forest; material: soil | place: USA | collected 2012-03-12 | depth 0.3 m
CCAAACCTTCCCCAGTGACGCCTGCCCACTTCAGCAAAGGACCCAACATGAAGAAACCAGTACTCGCCCTCCTGGCCACCGGCGTCATCGCCGCCCTGAGCCTCACCGCATGCGGTGGCTCCGCCAGCTCATCCACGGACACGGCCAAGGGCAAAGAGCTCGACGGACTGACCGGCGTCTTTGGAGCCAAGGACTTCTCCGAGCAGTTCATCCTGTCAAACATCGCAAGCCAAGTGCTCAACGCCCACGGCGCCAAGACCACCACCAACACCAAGGTGGTCGGCTCCGCCAATGTCCGTACGGCCTTCGAAACCGGCCAGTTCGCGGGCTATTGGGAGTACACGGGGACGTCCTGGATCACGTACAACAAGCAGACCACGCCGATCAAGGACAAAAAGCAAATGTTCGACGCCGTGAAGGCCGCCGATGCCAAGAAGGGAATCGCGTGGTTGGACCCGGCCCCGCTGAACAACACCTACGCCTTCGCCATCCGCGAGGACAAGGCCAAGGAGCTCAACATCAAGTCGCTTTCCGACATCGCGAAACTTCCGGCAAGCGAGCAGACGTTCTGCATGGAAAGTGAATTCTCCACCCGCGACGACGGCTGGCCCGGACTGAAGAAGGCCTACGGCCTGAGCCCCAACGCTAAGGTTTCCATGCTGGATACCGGCGTCATCTACACCGCCACCCAGAAGGGGCAGGACTGCAATTTCGGTGAAGTCTTCGAAACGGACGGCCGTATCTCGGCACTGAAGCTGCAGGTCATGCAGGACGACAAACAGTTCTTCCCGATCTACCAGGGCGCCCTCACCATCAAAGCAGACATGCTCGCGAAGTACCCCGCCATCGCCGACATCATGGCAAAGGTCTCCCCGAAGCTGACCACTGAAGTCATGCAGAAGCTCAATGCCAAGGCCGACGTCGACGGAGACGATCCGGACAAGATCGCCAGCGATTGGCTGAAGTCGGAAGGACTGATCTAGGAATGACTGCAGTGCAGATCGGCGAATCGTTCATCGGCGACGGCCCCAACGCTGCCCACGTGAACACGGTCCTGGGCCACAGAGACGGCCCGGCGGGCACCGCCTGGGCCACTGCCCTGGCAACGCCCAGCGCCGGACATGTCCCCTTCGTCACCGTCCTCCGGCCCTCCCTGCCGGTCAAGCCGTTGACACTGTTCGTCACCAAAGCGGCTCCCGCCAATGAACGGCACGGCAACCTCATTTGGGGCGCGGCCCAGGCAGGAATCGCGGCCGGCGTCGCGGATGCCTTGGCAGACGGTACCCTCACGGCAGAGCAAGCCGATTCCCATGTGGTGATCGCCGCCGTCTGGGTCAACCCCGGCGCGGACGACGAAGACACTGTCTACCGAAACAACCGCGAGTCCGCGCGCACGGCCCTGGAAAACGGGGCGCAACAGTTGCCCTCCACGGCGGCCGTCATCGAGGCGCGCAACTCACCGTCCAATCCCTTCTTCACTCCGCGAGGCTGACAACAATGAAGATCACCGCCATCCGGCTGACCCGCATGGTTCTGCCCCTCGACCCGCCGTTCAACGCAGCGTGGGACCCTGTACCGCGCACCACCTTCCCGGCCACGCTCGTGGAAGTGGAAACAGACGAAGGAATCACCGGTGTCGGCTCGGGTGACACCATGGACGGCTTCGAGGCCTACGAGCACCTGTTCATCGGCACCGACCCGCTGGCAATCCTCAACCAGGTCCGCCGCATCGAAACCATCAACTTCCATGGCGGCCGCTACTGGCCCTTGGAAGCGGCGCTCTGGGACATCATCGGCAAAGTGGCCGAACTGCCCGTGGCCATCCTCTTCGGCGGGGCCCGCAACAAGCTGCTGGCCTACGCCTCTTCAGGCGAACTGAAGGCTCCCGCGGCCCGGGCCGAATCCGCGCTCGCCGCCAAGGACCGGGGCTTCAAGGCGATGAAGATCAGGATCGCCCGGGACCACCTTGAGGAAGGCGTGGAATCCGTCCGTGCGGCCCGTGAAGCCGTCGGTAGCGATTTCGACCTCATGGTGGACCTCAACCAGATGTGGCGCATGAGCGGGGACATCGAACCGGCGCTGGAGCTGGCCAAGGTCCACAAGCTAGCAACGCAGTTGGCCGAACTCGGTGTCCGCTGGCTCGAGGAGCCGCTGCCGCAAGCCGATATCAAGGGTGCCCAGCGTGTTCGCGAGCAGACCGGCATCCAGGTTTCGGGCGGAGAAATGGTCCGGAGCATGCCCGAGATGATGGCACTCATTGAAGCCGATGCCTATGACATTTACCAGCCCGATGTCGCCCTGGCTGTAGGCATGTACCGCGCCCGGCAAGTTGCCGAGACGGCCAACCTCAAGCACCGCTTCTTCACTCCGCACACGTGGAGCAACGGCCTGGGCCTGCTGGCCAATCTGCATGTAGCCGCCGGCGTGGACGCGGGGCCATACTTGGAATTCCCCTACGATCCGCCCGGCTGGACCCCCGAACGCCGCGACTTCTTCATGGATCCACTGGACATCGACGCCGACGGTGCGCTCCGCGTGCCCGACCTTCCAGGCCTGGGCGCGGTCATCGACTACGACGCCGTCAAGAAGTATTCGGTCTAAGGAACCCGCAATGACAGCAACAAAGAACGATTGGATCCAGCGGGCCGGCGCCCAGCGCCCCTCTACTGGTTTGTATATCGACGGCGGCTTCCGCGAGGCCCGCGGGGGCGAGACGTTCCCCACGGTCTCGCCCCGTGACGGCTCGGTCACCGCCCACGTAGCGGCCGCGGGGGAGCAGGACGTTGACGACGCCGTCCTGGGCGCCCACCGCGCTTTCGAATCCGGTGTGTGGTCCAGGACGGACCGGCGCCACCGCCAACAGGTCCTCACTCGGCTCTCCGAACTCATCCTTGAGAACCTTGAGGAACTCGCCCTTCTGGAATCCACGGACAGCGGACACCCGATCAGCGATGCGCTCGCCGTCGACGTCCCAAGCTGCGCCCGGACCTTCCGCTGGTACGCGGAAGCCCTCGACAAGGTGTACGACGACGTCGCGCCCACTCCGCGCAACGCGCTCGCCATCATCTCGCGGGAACCGCTCGGCGTGATCGGCGCGGTGGTTCCCTGGAACTACCCGCTGATTATTTCAGCCTGGAAGGTGGCGCCGGCCCTGGCGGCCGGGAACTCCGTGGTCCTCAAGCCGTCCGAACAGACGAGCCTCAGCGCACTGCGCCTGGCCGAGTTGGCCACCGAGGCCGGTGTCCCGGACGGTGTGTTCAACGTGGTTCCCGGACTGGGAAATGTGGCCGGAGCTGCCTTGGGCCGCCACCCGTTGGTGGACAAAATCACCTTCACCGGATCCCCTGAGGTGGGCAGGTATTTCCAGCGTTACGCTTCCGAGTCCAACGGCAAGCAGGTGGCGTTGGAGCTGGGCGGAAAGTCCCCGCAAGTAGTGCTGCACGACGTCGGCGACATCGCAGCATGCGCGTCGGCCGTCGCATGGGGCATCTTCTACAACGCCGGCCAGACCTGCCACGGTGGCTCCCGCCTCCTTGTGGACGAGCGCGTGCACGACGAATTGCTCGAAGCAGTCATCAAGGTGGGCCGTTCCCTCCGGCTCGGCGACCCGCTGGACCCTGCAACGCAGATCGGCACCATCGTCGACGAGCGCCAGCTGGAGAGCATCCTGGGCTACTACGGCATCGCTGAATCCGAGGGCATCACCATCGCCAGCGGGGGCACCCGGATCCGTCCGGCCGGCGTCGAAAACGGCTACTACCTGGAGCCCACGGTCCTGGACCGGGTCAACAACTCCGGGCGCATCGGCCAGGAGGAAATCTTCGGGCCGGTCCTGGCCGTCAGCACGTTCCGCGGCGCGTCGGAGGGCGTGCGGATGGCCAACGATAGCAAGTACGGGCTTGCCGCAAGTGTCTGGACGCAGGACATCACGAAGGCACACACCGTGGCCCGCGAATTGCGCGCCGGCACTGTGTGGGTGAATACCTTCGACGTCGCAGACATCATCACGCCCTTCGGCGGCTTCAAGGAGTCCGGCTTCGGCAGGGACCGTTCCCTGCACGCCCTGGACGCCTATTCCGCCCTGAAAACCACGTGGATCAACCTGGGCGACGCAGCCCTGGATGACGCCTGACTACCGGAATCGAGACTTGATATGACAGCAACAACCCACGCTCCTGCCGCCGGGGCGGCTTCCCCCGAACCGGCCTTCGCCCCAGGCACGGCACGCATCGGCTTCATTGGGCTCGGCAACATGGGTTCTGGCATGACCCGCAACCTCCAGTCCGCCGGCTTCCACCTGGTCGTCAACGACGTCCGCAAGGAGTCCGCCGCCGAACTCCTTGCCAATGGCGCCGAATGGGCGGACACCGCAGCGGCCGTCGCCGCCGGCTCCGACGTCGTGATCACCATGCTCCCCACGCCAAAGCACGTTGAGTCCGTCGCCATGGGTCCGGGAGGCATCCTTGAAGGACTGCCCGACGGCGGGACATGGGTGGACATGTCCACTTCTGTTCCGGACGTGGCGAACCGGGTCCGCGAAGCCGGGAAGTCCCGTGGCGTCCGCGTTTTGGACGCGCCGGTAAGCGGGATGTCCGTGGGGGCCGCGAGCGGCATGCTGCAGATCTTCGTCGGCGGCGAGGCTGCCGACGTCGAGCGCCTCCGGCCGGTGTTCGAGGCAATGGGCGACCCCGAGCGGATCCTGCACGTGGGCGGCCACGGAGCAGGCTACGCCGTGAAGCTCATGATCAATCAGCTGTGGTTCTCCCACCTCGTAGCAACCGCAGAGGTCCTGAGCACCGGAGTCAAGGCAGGCGTGGACCTGGAGGTCCTGCGGCAGGCCCTCATCGCCAGCCCGGCCAACTCGAACTTCGTCCAGAACGATGTCCTGTCCATCTTGAACCACGGCGACTACGACGAAGGATTCGCGATAGCCCTGGCTTGCAAGGACCTTGGCCTCTCCGTGGACCTGGCCCGTTCCGTGGGAGTCCCCGTGGAACTGTCGTCGCTCGTGGAGCAGCTCTACCGCCGGGCAAAGGCCCTATACGGCGACAAAGCCGGCGAAATGACGCCGGTGAAACTTTACGAAGACGCCATCGGCGTGAAGCTGCGCGCCGCAACCGTACCCGCCACCGCAGCACAAGGAGCCTGAGATGCACACCCGGATGCAGATCCACGCGGAGCTTGCCTCCACCGAACTGACCCTGGACCCCAAACCAACGGCGTATTTCGGCCGCGGAAAGGTTACGGAGGTGGGCAGGATCGTGGCCGCCCTCGGTGCCAGGTCGGCGCTGATCGTCACGGACCCGTTCCTCGCCACCACCGACGTCGTTGCCGCCGTCCGAGCCTCGCTCGAGACGTCCGGACTGGGCGTCACTGTCTTCGACGGCGTCACCCCCAACCCGACCACCACGTGCGTCGACGCTGGCTCGGACCTGGCCGCGTCCTCCGGAGTGGACGTCCTCGTGGCTGTGGGCGGCGGCTCGTCCATGGACGCCGCCAAAGGAATCTCGCTTGGCGCCGTGAACCCGGCCCGCGGTGCGGGGCTGGACTACAGCAACCACTTCGCCAACCCCGCGCTGCCCATCGTCGCGGTCCCGACGACGGCCGGCACCGGCGCCGAAGTCAACGCTTTCGGTGTGGTCACCGACGTCGAGGCCCACCGGAAGTTCTACGTCGGCCACGAATCCGCACTGCCCAAAGCCGCCATCCTCGACCCCGAGCTGACGCTCGGACTACCGCCGAAGGCGACAGCCGCCACCGGAATGGACGCGCTTACCCACGCCATCGAGTCCTACTCCTCCATCCGGCGGAACCCCTACTCGGACGGCATCGCACTCCAAGTGGTGTCCATGGTGGCCGAGTTCCTACCTCGCGCGGTGGATGACGGGTCGGACGTTGAGGCCCGCTCGCAGCTGCTCCTGGCCTCGCACATAGCAGGGGTCGGCTTCTCGCACACGGGCCTCGGCCTGGTCCACGCCATCGCGCACCCGCTGGGCGGCCGCTTCAACATCCCGCACGGCCTGGCGCTGTGCCTGGTGATTGAGGACGTGCTCCGGCTGAACCTACGTAACCGCCTGGACCGGACTGCCCGCTTGGCCTTCGCCCTCGGCGTGGGCGACACGGCCGCCACCGTCGAAGCCAACGCCGAGGCTGCGATCGCCGCTGTCGCCGCCCTGGCCCGCGACGTCGGCATGACGGCCCGATTGGCCGATTTCGGCGTCACCCCGACGGACCTGGATTCGCTCGTGGAAGACACCCTCGCCGACGCCGTCATCAACAACACACCGGTGCCGCCCACCGCCGTCGAAATCCGCACGATCCTCGAGAAAGCCCTGTAAGTGGAAAACACCCTCGCCCCCGCCGTGCCCCCAACCACCGCGACGGACCCGGAACTCGGGTTCATCGCAACGCTGCCGAAGCAGCTGTTCATCGACGGCGAATGGATCGACGCGTCCGACGGCGCCACCTCCGCCGTCGAGGACCCTTCCACGGGTGCCACGCTGGCTTGGATCTCGGATGCCTCACCGGCCGACGGTGAGCGCGCCCTGGCCGCCGCCGCCCGGGTACAGGACAGCTGGGCTGCGACGCCACCGCGCGAACGTGGCGAAATCCTGCGTCGAGCCTTTGAGCTGGTCACCGGGCGTGCCGACGATTTCGCCCTGGCCATGACCCTGGAAATGGGAAAGCCGCTGGCAGAATCGCGCGGGGAAGTGGCCTACGGTGCCGAGTTCCTGCGCTGGTTTTCCGAGGAAGCCGTGCGTATCTCGGGCCGGTATTCCACGGCGCCGGATGGCAAGTCCCGGCTCCTGGTGACCAAGCGGCCGGTGGGTCCTTGCCTGTTCATCACGCCGTGGAACTTCCCGCTCGCCATGGCCACGCGCAAGATCGCGCCGGCCGTCGCCGCAGGCTGCACCATGGTGCTCAAGCCAGCCAACCTGACGCCGCTGACGGCGCTGCTGCTCACAGAGGTCTTCCAGGACGCGGGCCTGCCTGCCGGGGTCCTGAACGTCATCCCCACCACGCGCCCCGGCGAGGTAACCGGACCGTTGATCCGGGACAGCCGGCTGCGGAAAATGTCCTTTACCGGTTCCACCGGAGTGGGCCGGCAGCTCATCGCCGACTCCGCCCATCAGGTGCTTCGGACCTCCATGGAACTGGGCGGCAACGCACCCTTCCTGGTCTTCGAGGATGGGGACCTGGAGGCCGCCTTGGACGGTGCCATGCTGGCGAAGTTGCGGAACATGGGCGAGGCCTGCACGGCGGCCAACCGCTTTATTGTCCACGAGTCGCTGGTCCTTCAATTCAGCCAGGGCCTCGCAGACCGCATGGGCTCTCTCAAACTTGGCCGTGGCTCGGCCGAGGGGACCAACATAGGGCCGCTCATCGACGCCAAGAGCCGCGCCAAAGTGGATGAACTGGTGCAGGACGCCATCGCCGGGGGAGCGAAGGCACTTACGGGCGGCACGCCGTCGGACGGTGAGGGCTACTTCTACCCGCCCACGGTACTCACGAACGTGCCGTCCAGCGCGCGGATCCTGCAGGAGGAAGTCTTCGGACCGGTCGCTCCCGTGGTCAGCTTCCGTACCGAGGCCGAAGCCGTCGCGCTGGCCAATGACACCGAATTCGGGCTCGTCGCGTACGCCTACACCCGTGACCTCAACCGGGGCATCCGGCTTTCCGAACGGCTGGACATAGGCATGTTCGGGTTGAATACCGGCATCGTGTCCAACCCTGCTGCCCCGTTCGGTGGCGTCAAGCAGTCCGGGCTGGGCCGCGAAGGCGGCACGGAAGGCATTGAGGAGTACCTGGAAACCCGCTACATCGGCATCGCGGATCCGTCCTGATGGGAACGTGGGCATCGTGCGCATCATCGTGACGGGCGGCACCAGCGGGATCGGTGCCGCCCTCGTGCGGGAATCACTCCGCGCCGGACACTCCGTTTTCACCACCGGGCGCGACGCCATGCGGCTCGCAGCGTTCCTTGAGTCGTTTTCCGGGCTGAGGAACGTGGGCGGCATGGTGGCGGACGCCGGGGACTGGGAACGGACCCGTGGAGCCGTCGCCGCTGCCGTGGACTTCCTCGGCGGAATCGACGTAGCGGTTGCCAACGCCGGTTTCTCCGCGGCTGGAGACCTTGCCGACGGCGATCCGGAACACTGGCGGGACATGGTGCTGACCAACGTGTACGGCCCCGCGATACTGGCCAAGGCCGCCCTGCCGCAGCTCAAGGCCAACCGGGGGCACATGGTGCTCATGGGCAGCACGGCAGGGCGCAAGGTGTACCCCGGAAACCTCTACACGGCCACCAAATGGGCAGTGACCGGCTACGCCGAATCACTTCGTCAGCAGCTCGTTGGAACAGGCGTCCGGGTGCTGCACATCGCCCCCGGGCATGTGGACACTCCGTTGTGGAGGGACGCCCCCGACGCCGCCATCGCGCCGGAGTCCGTGGCAGGAACCATGCTCTGGGCACTCGCCCAGCCGCCCGGCGTCGACGTCTCCGAAGTGATGATCCGTGCTACTGGACAGGAATTCTGAAGCTCAGTGCGAAGGAGTCGGCGTAGGTGTCCCCGCGATGGACGCGGGCGGCGCAGGGAAGGCTGCCGCCGGGTACAGCCCGCCGACCTGGGTCATGTAGTTGGCCCACTGCGGACCGGCCAGCATGTAGCCGTCAATGGCCGTGTAGAACTTGCCGTTGATGGTGACGTTCTGTCCGGCCCGGCTTTGTCCTGCCATGGTGTCGCCGAAGAAGGACGCCGTGGCGAGCCCGGTGGTGTACCCGACCACCCAGGTGGAGCCGTTGCTGTTGTTCGTTCCCGTTTTAGCCGCGGTGGGGAACAGGTCCTGGACTTTCGGTTGGATGTAGATGCCGGATCCCCGTTTCAGGACGTCCTGGAGAACCGAGTTGACGCCGCGGGCAACCTCGGGCTTGATGGCCGGGTGGCATGAACTGGCTTGGGCGGGCAGCTTCCCGCCGGATGGATCCGTGATGCCCACAATCGCGATCGGTCCGCAGTACGTGCCGTCGTTGGCGAACGTGGCAAAGGCGTCGGCCAGCACAAGGGGAGCGACTTCGGTGCCGCCGAGGAGGTTGCCCAATTGGTGCATGTTCACGGGTGCGTTGTCCACGCCACTGTGGAGACCCACGGCATCCACCACTTTCTGGATGCCGCAGAAGTCCAGTTGGGTCGCCTCGGCAAAGGTTGCGGTGTTGATGGAGTTGTAGAGCCCGTAATTGACGGGCATCGGGCGGTAGTAACCCTCGTCGTTGTTGCGGAGATCGTCAGCCGTGCCAAGGCCTGCGATTTTCTGGGCCGTGCTGTACCCGCCGAGTACCTTCCCGCAGCTGTCCCGCCAGGGGAATCCGAGCGGATAGACCCTCCGCGACGCGTCCACCACCGTGGTCATGGACTTGCCCTCGTTGAGCCACTCCGTGAAAGTGAACGGCTTCATGGCCGAACCAGGCTGGAACCCTCCGGCTCCGTTCAGGTCATTGCCGTTGGCGTCTTTGGAATCGACATTGAAGTTGAGTTGGGTATCGAATTTCCCGGGTTCGGGAAGAAATACCGTGTTTTGCGCCATGGCCAGGATCTTGCCCGTGCCCGGCTGCACCGTGACCAAGGAGGCGCCCCATTTGTCCGGGTTCGCGCCTGCCGTGGCATCGACCTGTGTTTGGGCGACTGCCTGGAGCCGGCTGTCCAGCGTGGTGGTGATCGTCAAGCCGCCGCTGTACAGGAGCTGTTCCCGGTCGGTGACGCTGGCACCGTAGGCCGGGTCGTTGAGAATGAGGTGGGAGATGTAGTCGCAAAAGTACGCAGCCATGTTTGCGGCGGCGCAGCCTTGCTTCGCTGGTGTGATGGTGAGCTTCAGGGGGGTGGCGACGGCGGCCGCATACGCTGCCTGCTGGATCTTGCCCTGAGCGAGCATGTCGGACAGCACCAGGTTGCGGCGTTGGATGGCGTTGTCCGGATGGACGGAGGGGTCGAAGTAGCTGGGACTGTTGACCAGGCCGGCGAGCAGGGCGGCCTGCGGAAGGCTCAGGTCCTTGGCGGAAACGCTGAAGAAGTGCTGTGCTGCGGCTTCGATGCCGTACGCGTCCCGGTTGAAGAACACGATGTTGAGGTAGCCCTCCAGGATCTGGTCTTTAGTGAATTTCTTCTCCAGTTCGACGGCGAGTTTCATTTCGCGCACCTTGTCGCCGATGGTTTTCTGACCGCTGAGCACCACTTGTCCGGTCTGGCCTGCCGCCAAACGGGACTCGTTGAGTACGTTGGTGACGTACTGCTGGGTCAGGGTCGATGCACCCTCGTTGGTGCCCTTGGTGAGATTGGATGCCAATGCCCTGAGAATCCCTTGGGGGTCGATGCCGCCGTGCTCATAGAAGCGGTTGTCCTCGATGGCGACAATCGCTTCCTTGATGTAGGGCGACATCTGGTCCAGGCTGACCCGAACACGGTTCTCGGCATAAAAGGTGGCGATCGTTTTTCCGTCTGCGCTGAGCACTTTGGTCGACTGTGACGGCGCGTTGACCACCAGATCACCCGGGAGGTTGTCGAAGTACTGGATCGAACCGCTGACGGCCATCCCGGCCGACGCCACACCGGGGACTACTAGCCCGGCGGCCAAGACGCCGCAAACCGCACTCACAAGGAAGAATCCGAAGACCCTTCGCAGGACTCTGGCCAAACCACTTTTCGGGTTGTTCTTCGGCGCCATTTTTCCAGCTATCAACCGTGCGTGTTTATAGATTACGCCGCCATTCCATGCGTCACATAGGCCCAGAAATCCGTGGCGACACGGCCCCCGCGGTTATGTTCGTCACTTCGCCCGCGCGCTGACCCTGTCTGGCGTTTTTCCGGATGCATACTGAAGTTATTCGGGCGCGGTGATGGAAGGCAGGTGGCAGCCGGTGGAGACACTGATGGCTGTTGTGAGGAGCGAGTATTTTCCGGCGGGAGCAGTGCTCTTGGGCGTGGTTTTGTTCTGGACACTCGGCTTGCTTGGCGGGTTGTCCTGGTTGAGCGGAGCCCAGCAGCCCTTGGCCATCCTGACGTGGATGATCTTCATCTATGGCGTGGTCGTGCTGTCTCCCCTCGCTGGAATCTGGGCCGCAGTTGACCTTGCCCGCCGCTGGCTGCGGAACCGCCAGGCTCGCCGCCAGCAGCTCGGAACGGCCGACGTCGAGTCCCTCTAGTCCCCACCGGAACCCTGCCGGCGTGGGCCCACGCGATAACCTGAGGTTAGCGCCTACCAACGATCGGGCCGCACGGAACGAGGACTCCCCATGATCACACGCGTTGACGTCGATGAAGCTGCCGCCCGGATTGCGGGGAGGATCCGCCGCACTCCCGTTTTCGAGGCGGATGCCGGGACGGTGCGCGGGCAATTGTGGTTCAAATGCGAGTTCATGCAGCACACCGGGACGTTCAAGGCGAGGGGCGCTTTCAACCGTGTGCTGGCCGCCCGGGAGCGCGGCGAGCTGAAGGATGATGTCGGAATCGTCGTCGCCTCGGGAGGCAACGCGGGGTTGGCGAATGCCTATGCCGCGGCGCAACTCGGGGTGCCCGCGACCGTTTTTGTCCCCGAGACCGCGCCGGCCGTGAAGGTCAAAAAG
>FTCF01000222.1_pt1 | contig 11516 bp, 7 predicted proteins | sample 1639631 | NCBI WGS metagenome assembly FTCF01 (sample SAMEA3914864, study PRJEB12502) | metagenome | biome: forest; material: soil | place: USA | collected 2012-03-12 | depth 0.3 m
GACGCCGGGAGTCACCCCCTGGCTCACCCCGGCCAAGGACTTCTACAGGATCGACACCGCCCTCAGCGTGCCGGAGATCAACGCCCAGGATTGGGAGCTCCGGATCCACGGGCTGGTGGAACAAGAGGTCCGGCTGACCTTTCAGGATCTGCTCGACGCCCAACTGATCGAAACCCACGTTTCGCTCACCTGCGTGTCCAACCCCGTGGGCGGAAACCTGGCCGGCAACGCCAAATGGCTGGGCATGCCCATCCGCGACGCCCTCAAACAAGCCCGACCCAAGCCCGGAGCGGACATGGTCCTCTCCACCTCGATCGACGGCTTCAGCGCCTCCACTCCGCTGGAAGTGCTCCAAGATGGCAGGGACGCCATCCTGGCCATCGGCATGAACGGCGAACCCCTCCCGCTGGAACACGGCTATCCCGTGCGCATGGTGGTTCCGGGTCTATACGGCTTCGTCTCCGCGACCAAATGGGTGGTTGACCTGGAAGTCACCCGCTTCGCCGACAACAAAGCCTATTGGACCACCCGCGGCTGGTCCGAGCGGGGTCCCATCAAGACGATGGCCCGGCTTGAAGTTCCCAAGTCCTTCGCCAAAGTGCCGGCCGGCAGGGTCGCCTTGGGCGGCACCGCCTGGGCCCAGACCCGTGGCATCAAAAAGGTGGAAGTCCAGATTGACAACGGCCCATGGGCCGAAGCGACCCTTGCCGCGGAGGCATCTGTTGTCACGTGGCGGCAGTGGTCCTTCAATTGGGACGCCACTCCGGGACCCCACTACATCAAGGTCCGGGCCACGGACGGAACCGGCGAACTGCAGACTGAAAAGAGGGCGGATCCCGTGCCCGACGGCGCCTCGGGATGGCAGTCCGTCATGGTGACCGTGGAGTAGCCCGGGAAGACGGTGCCTTCACCCTAGACTTGCATCATGCCCTTGACTTCGCATGAAACCTTCAGCGTTGAGTCCGCCGTCGAACTGGCAGTGATCGAACGCAGCGGTTTCATCGAATCACGTCACATCGGTTCCGCAGTGGTTCTTTCCGGTGACGGCTCCGTGGTGACCCAGCTCGGCGACATCACGACGCCCATCTACGCCCGCTCCGCGCTCAAGCCGTTCCAGGCCCTCGCGTCAATGCAGTCGGGCGTGCCGCTCCGCGGCGCCCAGGTGGCTTTGGCTTGTGCCAGCCATGTGGGCTCGCTCGATCACATGGACGTGGTGGAAGGCATGCTGAAAGCCGCGGGCGTCCGGGAAGAACAGCTGCAGTGCCCCTCGGCATGGCCGCAGGACGAAGTCGCCCGCAATTGGCTGATCCGTTCCGAACACGGCAAGTCCAAGCTGGCTTTCAACTGTTCGGGAAAGCACGCCGCGTTCCTCTGGGCCTGCACCGAGAACGGCTGGGACACGCACAGCTACCTGGAGCCCAACCATCCCTTGCAACAGCGCGTGCGGACCGTCGTCGAAGAATACAGCGGCGAGAAAATCGCCCACCTCGGCATTGATGGATGCGGAGCACCTGTGGCTGCGCTTTCCCTGACCGGGCTGGCGCGGGCCTACTCGCGCCTGGCGCAGGCCCCGCGGGACCAGAGTTCCAACGCCCGCGCGGCAACCATTGCCACGTCCATGTTGGACTACCCGTGGGCAGTGCAGGGCCGCGGCGAGGCAAACACCATCGTCATGGACGAACTCGAAGTGCTTGCCAAGGGCGGTGCGGAGGGTGTCCTGGTCCTGGCAACGCCCACAGGTGCCTCAGTCGCAGTGAAGATCCTGGACGGGAACCCCCGCGCGGCCACTCTGGTTGGACTCACGCTTCTCGCGGTTGCCGGCGCCGTGGATATTCCTGGTGTCTCGAGCGTGCTCGAGAAGGTGGTTGAGCCCGTTCTCGGCGGTGGCCACTCGGTCGGCAGGATCCGCCTGGGCCACGCCGTTTCGGCGCTGCTGGACTGATTGGAACTCCGGGCTATGGCAATTGCACGACGCCGGATCGACCTTGAAGAAGGCCGCGCGGCACTGGCCGCATGGCAGGCCGCCGTCGGGCACGGACCCGGGCACGTGACGCCGCCGCGCACCGTTCTGGCAACCGCCGTGCGTTACTCGCTGGAGGAACTCACCGCCCGGGCCCCCGGCAACTCGGTGGAAGTCAGGGTGCCGCCCTTCGGCGTCACCCAGTGCGTGGAGGGCCCCCGGCACACGCGCGGCACCCCGCCGAACGTCATAGAGTGCGACGCCGCCACCTGGCTGGAGATGGTCACAGGCCGCTTGGCGTGGTCCGCCGCCGTCGACGCCGGCCGGGTAGCCGCGTCGGGGCTGCGCGCGGATTTGTCGGAGCTGCTGCCGCTGCTCTGAGCGTTTAAGTGGGTGATCGCCCCGCGGCGGAGCCATGGGGCGATCACCTGGAATGGTGCGTGGTGGCTAGTCCGGACTGACGGAGGGGCTCCGGTGTTGCCCCGGTTTGATCATTTCGAACTGCGGAATCGCATCGGGATTCGGACCGCCCCGGAACTTCGGCGAAGGCTCTTGTCCTTCGCTGAGGCGCTCGATTTCCTGTTCTTCGAAGACGTCTTCGGCCCCGAGCATGATTGCGGAGTCCTCGTTGGTGATTTCACCGCTGAAGGCGCGGAGCATGACGGAACGGTCGAACTGGCCCTCCCATTTCGCGACGACGAACGTGGCCACGCAGTTGCCGAGCAGGTTGACGACGACGCGCATGGAGTCCATGAGGCGGTCGGCACCGAGGAGCAGGGCGACGCCGGCGACCGGGAAGATGCCCAGTGCGGCGGCCGTGGCCGAGAGAGCCAGGAATGACGATCCCGGTACGCCGGCCATGCCCTTGGACGTCAGGAGCAGGACACCGAGGGCGGCCAACTGCTGACCGAGGTCGAGGTGGTGGCCGAAGGCCTGGGCAAGGAACAACAGCGAGATCGAAAGGTAGATCGCGGCGCCGTCGAGGTTGAAGGAGTAGCCCGTCGGGACAACCAGGCCGGTGGTGGCCCTGGAGCAGCCGGCGTTGGTCAGCTTGGTCATGATGCGGGGCATGACGGCCTCGGTGGATGCCGTGCCCAGCGCGAGGAGGAATTCCTCACGGGTGTACTTCAGGAACTGCCACAGGGGCACCCGGGCGAAGCTCCAGGCGACGAGGAACAGCAGGCCGATGAAGACGATGGCCGCCCCGTAACAGGAGGCGATCAGGAGCGCATACGTCCCGAGGGTGTCGAGTCCGTATTGGCCGATAATGAACGCCATGGCGCCGAACGCACCGATGGGCGCCACTTTCATGATCCACGACATGATCTTGAAGATCAGTTCCAGGACGGTTTCCATGAGGCTGATGACCGGGAGGCAGCGCTCGCGGCCGATGACGACGATTGCCGCGCCGAAGAAGACCGAGAAGAACAGCACCTGGAGAAGGCTGTTGCTGGCGAAAGCACCGATCACAGAGGTGGGAATGATGTCCAGGAGGAAGGAAGCTGCATCCTTGGGCGGCGCGGTCCCGGTCTTTGCGTTCAGCGCATCCTGGGAGAGAGTGCTGGGATCGATGTGGAGTCCGGCGCCGGGCTGGACCAGGTTTCCGACGATCAGGCCGAAAACGAGTGCGAAAAGCGTGGCGCCGGTGAAGTACAGGAGGGCTTTGACCCCGACCCTTCCGACCGCCTTGACGTCGCCCACTGCCGAGATGCCCGTGACGATCACGAGGAAGATCAGCGGAGCGATGATCATCTTGATGAGTTGAATGAAACCATCGCCCAGTGGCCGGAGGGTGGACCCGATGTTCGGCCAGAAATGGCCGATGAGTACACCTGCGACGACGGCGATCAGAATTTGGAAGAAGAGCGACTTATACAGTGGCTTCTTCTTCCGCGGAGCCGAACTCGCCTTCAGCGCCGCAGAGTCTGGGATCTTCATTGATCTGAACCAATCAGTTTGGGAACAGCCCCTGCTTTCGGGGGTTGTTTTCAAATGTAATCCCGCTCACACGATTCCACAAGGGGAAATTCAAATTTCACAATGTGGAATCGCGCGATTCAGTGCCGCACGACCTCAACCTCCTTGGGCGTGAACACCCTGTAGCCGCGCTCCGAGTCGAAACCGTGGACTTCCCGGGTATCGAGTGCGGCCATGAACTCCAGCGCCTTACCCGTGATCACCTGTCCGGGGACGAGGATGGGGAACCCCGGAGGATAGGGGGTGACGAATCCCGCCGAAACAACTTCCTCGCCCTCCGCGATCCGCGCCTTGAGGTCGTCGGCCGGCAGGTAGGTGGTTGATCCATCCTTGTAGCTCTCGAAATAGGCGGCCCGGAGGTCCCCATCGGGACTGAGTGGATCCCGCCGAAAGCGCCTTGCGAAACTGCTGAAATCGGGCAAGGGCGGAGTGGCTCCCGTGAGGCCCGCGGCGAGACCGGCGTCCGGCGTTTTCCGCGCCGGCCGTTCCTCCTCGAAAGACTCGGCCAGCTTGACCAGGACCTCGATCAGGTAGGCGACGGCGCTGCGGGAGGTGCCGATATTGGTCATGAAGAGCACGGTGTTACGGGAGGTCTTGTTGACCTGGATGCCGTGCTTGTCCGCGAGATAGCGGTGCCGGAAAGTGTCGCCGTCGACCCCTGTCCGGCTGATGTCCAGCGTGAGGCGGCTGGGGTCGACGACGAACTCGTCATGCTCCCAGGCGTCCGCCAGTGCCGCCAGACCATCCCGGAGCGGCATGGCACCGCCGGTTTCCCGATAGGGCGCCGCAATGAGGTCCCTCGACGTGAGGACCCGGAAGTATTTCTTCAGCAGGGGGTGGCGGGCCACTGCCTGGGCAACGATGGTTGCCAGATCCGCCTGTTTCTGAACCAGGCCGAAACCCTCCAGCTCCACCTGGCGGCGGCCGACGTCGAGCGAAGCGAGGATCTGGTAATTGGGCGATGTGGAGGTATGGGTCATATATGCTTCGCGAAATGACTCTTGGTTATGCTCGCTGAAGTCTTGGTCGAAGACATGGATCATGGATCCCTGACGTAGCGAGGTGAGGGTCTTGTGGGTGGACTGCGTGGCGTAGACGCGCAGCCGCGCTTTCGCCGGATCCGGGATAAGCCGGGTCTCCAGCCAGAGTCCATCATCGGCGGGCGCGCCCGTCACCTCGTCGTGGAGCGATGCCGCTTGTTCGGCGTGCCTGGCGGCATAGCCGGGATCACTGAAGGAGGCCTCAAGCTTCCTCGCTGCGGCCATCGCCGTCCTGCGCCGGAAGACGGGGTGGGACCGGGCGAAGGCGAACCAGGCTTCGTCCCAAAGGAAGACGAGGTCCGGTTTGATGGCCAGGCATTCTTCCATGACGCGTTCCACGTCATAGACGATGCCGTCGAAGGTGCAGTTGGTCAGCGTGATCATCTTGACTTCGTCCAGGCGCCCGGCACGTCGGTAGGCCAGCAATCGGGCCTTGATGGTGGCCAAGGGTACGGCTCCGTAGAACGCGAACTTGTCCAGCGGGTATGCGTCCAGGTAGGAAACCTGGGCTCCGGCGAGAACGAAAGCGTAGTGGTGGGATTTGTGGCAGTTGCGGTCGACGAGGACCACATTCCCCGGGGCAAGGATGGACTGATGAACGATCTTGTTGGCGGTGGATGTTCCATTGGTGACGAAGAAGGTCTTCTGGGAACCGAAAGCCCGCGCCGCCAAGTCCTGGGCCTCCTTGATCGATCCGTGCGGGTCCAACAGCGAATCGAGGCCTCCCGACGTCGCGGACGTCTCGGCCAGGAGAAGGTTCATCCCGTAGAAATCGGCCATGTCGCGGATCCAGGGCGAATTGCCCACCGAGCCGCCGCGAGAGATCGGCAAGGCGTGGAAGACGCTGGCCGGCCGCCGGCTGTATTCCTGTAGCGCGGTAAAAAACGGGGTCCTGTACCGCTCAGCGACACCCGACAACAGCGACAGGTGCAGGTCGAGATTGTCTTGCCTGCGGAAAATCCTCCGGAACCGCTTTGTCAGTGAACCCGCGAGGCTCTCCATGGCGACGCCGGCCACCAGGTACACATCCAGTTCGGGGCGTAACTCGGAGATCTGCTCGGCCAGGCTAAGGAACCTCCCCAGCGGTGGCATTCCGGCAAGTTCGGGGCCCACGAGGCCGCCAAGGTATTTCCTCAGGTCGCGGCCAAGCGGCTGGCTGCTTCCGATGGTGAATCCCGGGCGGAGAATGCACGCCTGGATAGCAGGATTCAAGATCAAGGCAACCAGCGCATCCTCGTAGCTGGGAACGACGATGAGTTCATAGGCGAAGGCGTCGGACGGCCTCCGCTGGGCCAGCATTTCCGCTTTCAGCGTTTCGGCTTCTTGCTCGGAGATGTCGTCGACAAACAGGACCTCGAACCGGGGCCGCCCGCCCGCCGGCCGTGGCTCCGTGGAGCCTTCGTCCTGGACACCCGGGATGGAGCGTCCGGCGCGGGGCCGCCCGGACATTCCGCGGATCATCTCCAGTCCGGCGTCGTAATCACCGGAATCCACGCAGCCGAGCAGAGGCGCCACCGAGGCGAGCCCCGGCGCCGCCCAATACAGTTCCATGGCCTGAAGCAGGAGCAGCGCCTGAACGGCTTGGTTCTGCAGGCCGGCGAACGACGGCGTTCCCGTGCCGCCCTTGGCCAACTGCTTGAACGCGTACCCGAGAAACTCCCACGCATCGGCGCGCGAACGCCACGCGCTGCTGGGCGTGCCGATGTCCCGCTTTGGAAGTTGGTTGTTCACCTGGTTTCGATCGGTCAGGGTGGTTTGCTTGGACAGGGTGTCGCTGTTGTTTCGGGACGTCATGCCGGGCAAGGTGGTTCCGCTTTCCATCAATTCGTTGTGCATCAGGAGCGTTGGCCGCCCTGGGAGAAGGGTCCTGCGACGACGGGCAGGTCGCCGGTGTGGCCGCGTCGGGCCTCGGCTGCCTCCAGGATGCGTTTGCGGCAAGCGAACCAGCCGGCAATGAGCAGGGGTATCAGGAGCAACAGGGAAGCGAGGACCCAGCGCCCCGTCTCCGAGAAGCCCATCGTGACGAGGACGAAGGCAAGGAAAGCGAGCGTGAGATATGAGGTGAAGGGGGCTCCGAAGAGCCGGAATGACGGACGGACGGCCTCGCCGAGCCTGACCCAGGCCTGAAGCTTGATGTGGCACAGGATGATGGTTGCCCAGCCGCCGATGATTCCGATGGCGGACACCTCGAGAACGATCTCGAACACTTGGGACGGGACCAGGGCATTCAGGCCGACGCCAAGCAGGGTGATCACCGCCGTCAGCAGGATTCCGCCATACGGCACCCCCGATTTGCTCATCCTTGCGGTGAACTGTGGCGCGGAGCCATTGACCGCCATGGACCTCAAGATCCTGCCCGTGGAATAGAGGCCGGCGTTCAGACTCGACAAAGCCGCTGTCAGGACAACGAAGTTCATCACTGATGCCGAAACAGCCGCGGCATGGGGATCTCCGAGATGGGAGAAGAAGGTGACGAAGGGCGATTCGCCGGATTTGTACGCCGTGAACGGCAAGAGCAACGAGAGGAGCAGCACGGAACCGACATAGAAGAGCGCGATCCGGAAGACCACCGTGTTGACGGCTTTGGGCATCACCTTTTCCGGGTTGGCAGTTTCGCCTGCAGCCGTACCAACAAGTTCAATCGCCGCATATGCGAACACGACGCCGCTGATCGCGAGCAGGGGCGCCACGGCTCCCGTCGGGAAAGCTCCCCCGCGGTCCAGGATCACGCCCAGCCCTGGAACGCCGATGTCGGTCTTCCCGCCAAAGACGATGAAGCAGACCCCGACGACGAGGAAGGCCACCAGCGCCGTCACCTTGATCAGGGCGAACCAGAATTCCATCTCGCCGAAGATCTTCACGGAGACGAGGTTGAGTGCCAGGACAATGACGAGGGCGCCAAGTGCGATGAGCAACTGTGGGATTGTTTGCAGCGGCTGCCAGAATTGTCCCCAGAATTTGACGTAAAGCGCCACGGCCGTGACATCGACAATCGACGTCATGGCCCAGTTGAGGAAGTACAACCAGCCGGCCGCGTAGGCCAGCTTCTCGCCGTAGAACTCGCGGGCATAGGACACGAACGAGCCCGAGGATGGCCTGTGGAGAACCAATTCGCCAAGGGCGCGCAGAATCAGGAACGCAAAGAAGCCGCAAAGGGCATAGACGAAGATCAAGGCCGGACCGGAACCGTTCAATCGGCCTCCCGCCCCCATGAAGAGGCCCGTTCCGATCGCGCCCCCGATCGCTATCATTTGGATCTGCCGGGGTTTGAGGGTCTTGTGGTAGCCGGCGTCCTCGCTTGAAAAATCCTGCGCAGCCGTTGAACGGTCGCCAAGAAGTTCAAGGGTGTTTTCCAGCGAATCAGCCGGATCAAGCCCGGCGATCTGAGCCCGGGCGATCGGGCTCGGCGCAGGCCGGTTCAGTGTGCGTTTCATTCCAGGGGTCTCCTTTGACTCCGGTGCCGCGGGTGCGGCTGCATACTCCAGAACTTGTCCCCCTGCTGACCTGTGGAATCACAGCTGCACTGCTGGATCATCAGCGGAGGGGGCGGAAAACAACTCTAGGTTCCGGCGGAAGGGAACGAACTGTCTGGCCAGCTAAATTCGTCCGATCCCCGTTGTGCTCCAATGACAACCCAGTTCAGGACGAGTGCGAGTAATGTTCATGGCTGTGAGCGCGGCCAAGCCGCTTAGAGGAAGTGAATACGGGTGGCACCCCAGGAATCTGCCGAGCATGTCATTGGCGCCATGCTCAGCGACATACTTGAAGACATTGGCGTCGACAACGGGCAACTGCTGGTTCCTCCCGGAACGGACAACGGCCCGGTTCGTGAAACGGTGATCGTGGACGCCGAGGACGAGACGCCGGTGCGGCGCGGGAGCTTGGTCCTGCTGATCGGAGTCCGGGGTCGCGCGGCATTGCCCGGCATCCGGAAGCTGATTCCGGACCAGCCCGCCGCCGTCGCGGTGAAAGGGAACGAGGAGGAACTGGACGCCGTCCGGGAAGTGCTGCTTCCCACCGGAATCGGCCTGATCGCAGTGTCTCCCGCAATGAACTGGGGCACGCTGGAGAGCATCGCCAAGAACCGCATCCAGGAGCCTGCACTTTCCATCGACGCGTCCACGATCATTCACCGGGATCTTTTTGCGATCGCCCAGACCACCGCGACCCTGGCCAACGGCCACGTGGTCATTGAGGATCCGGCAAACCGCGTCCTGGCGTACTCACCGGCCTCCAATGACGTCGATGAACTCCGCAGGCTCTCCATCCTGGCCCGGCGCGGACCGGAGCGTTACCAAAAACTGCTGAAGGAATCAGGGGTCTACAAGCACCTGCAAGCGGCCGAGGCGCCCATCCATATGGAAGCCAACCCGGCGGAAGGTCTTCGGGAACGGGTGGCGATCGGCATCCATGCAGGCAACAGGATCCTGGGGTACATCTGGCTTCAGGAAGGGAAGGAACCGCTCGCTCCCAACACGGACAAGCTCATGGTTGGGGCGGCCCGGCACGCGGCCATAGAACTGGTCCGGCACCGCAACGAGCAGTCGCAGGCGCTGCGGCGCGACAGGATCTCCAGCCTGCTCAGTGGCACTCCCCAGATCCACTCACAGGCACAGTCCGCGGGTATCGATCCCTCCAAGCCGGCAGCCCTCGTCCTGATTTCCGCCCAAGGCGACGACGAGACGGCAGCGGGCTTGCAACTGCGGCGCGGCGAGCTGGCCAATGTGGCATCGATCCATGCGGCCGCCTACCGTCCTGGTGCCGTGGTGGGAGCCATCGGCTTGGAAATAGCCATGATTCTTCCCGACCTTGACCCCGTAAAGTCCCCGCCGGCCATCAACCGCCTCATCAACGTCATTGTCCGGGACGCGAGGGTCCACCTGCACTGCCAGGTGCAGGCGGCCGTCGGGCCCGTCGTCGAACGGCTGGACGCGTTGCATGGCACACTCGAGCACGTGCGGAGCGTACTCAAGGTCCTGGAAAGCACGCCCTCGATCCATGTGGCGTCCTACGCAGATGTGGAAACGACCGTTCTGACAAAGGAATTGCTGGAACTTCTGGCGTCGAGGACCGACCTCCGGCATGGAGGGATCTCCCTGCTGTGCAGCAAGTACCCGGAGTTCGCCACAACTCTGCTGACCTACCTTGAATTCTTCGGTGATGTGAACCGGTGCGCGGAAGAACTGGCCGTCCACCGGAATACGGTCCATTACCGGCTGCGGCGGGCCTGCGAAGAGGCCGGCATCGACCTCCACTCCGCAGAGCAACGGCTGCTCGCGCATCTTCAGCTCAGGCTGTGGACCCACTCCGAAGGACGGCGCTAAGACCATGGACCTCCAGAATCTCCTTGACGACATTGTCGGCACGGTTCAGCCCCTGCTCGGCCAAGGAGCGCCTGCAGACTACATCCCGAGCCTGGCCGCGGTGGATACCAAGCAATTCGGCATTTCCGTGGCAACCCCCAACGGCGATGTGTTCTCCTCCGGAGACGCTGACGTGCCCTTCTCCATCCAAAGCATTTCGAAGGTCTACGCCCTCGCCCTGGTGCTGGCCGGGGATGGCGACCGGATCTGGAAGCGCGTGTTCCGGGAGCCCTCCGGCAATCCGTTCAATTCCCTGGTGCAGCTGGAACACGAAGACGGAATTCCGCGCAATCCATTCATCAATGCCGGCGCCCTGGTTGTCACCGACAGGCTGCTCAGCATCGCGGGCAACTCGCCATCTCCCGTCCGGGAATTGCTCCGGCAAGAAAGCGGCAACAGCTCGATCGATGCCGACCCCGAGGTGGCCGCTTCAGAGGCTGCGAACAGTCACCGCAACGCCTCGCTGGCCCACTTCCTGGCCAGCTACGGAAACCTCGAAAACCCCGTGGACTCTGTCCTCGAGGCATACATCAACCAGTGCGCGCTCGAAATGAGCTGCACTGATTTGGCCCTTGCGAGCCGGTTCCTGGCCAACAACGGGTTGCGCGGGAACGGCACTGCGCTTCTGTCCCCGTCCCAGACAAAGAGAATCAACGCAGTGATGCTCACGTGCGGCACATACGACGCCGCCGGCGAATTCGCCTACCGCGTGGGACTCCCTGGAAAGAGCGGGGTGGGTGGCGGCATTGTGGCCGTGGTTCCCAACAAATGCACCATCTGTGTCTGGAGCCCCGGCCTCGGACGATCCGGGAATTCACTGGCAGGCGTCGCAGCCCTCGATGAATTCACCACCCGCACGGGCTGGTCGATTTTCTAGCCGCGGCCCACGAATGGCATCCCCGCCGCAGTCACCACCACGGAACCAACGTTGGCCGACGCCGGCATGTTCGCCATCATGAGCACCGCGCGGGCAGCGTCCTCCACGGGGAACATCGGCTCGACGCGCCTGCTTCCATCGGCCTGGAGCGCGCCCGAACCCACGCCGATGGTGTCCATGATTTCGGTGCGGGTGTTGCCAATGTCTATCTGCCCGCAGCTGATGCCGTACGGGCGCCCGTCCAGCTCTATGCTCTTCGTCAGGCCGCTCATGGCGTGCTTGCTCACGGTGTACGCGAC
>FTCF01000226.1_pt1 | contig 11486 bp, 10 predicted proteins | sample 1639631 | NCBI WGS metagenome assembly FTCF01 (sample SAMEA3914864, study PRJEB12502) | metagenome | biome: forest; material: soil | place: USA | collected 2012-03-12 | depth 0.3 m
CAGCTTCACCGGGCTTGGCCAGAAACGCTTCGGTGGGGCTCGCGATCCTAGGTTCGAGAGGGCCACGATCATCGCATTCCAGATGATCGCACAAGACCTAAGCTGTTGATGGCAGCCGGCGCGCGCGAAGCAATCGGCGCGGATGCAAGGCCATCCAGTCCATCGGCTCAAGACCCCGTCATTGACGCCCAAGCCGGTTGTTCGCCCCGGAACTCCCCGATTTTCTACAAAGCGAAACCGATCCAAGGAACCAACGATGTCTATATCTGGCACGAGCGACGTCGCCGCCGTAGCAGGCGGTGCTGTCAGCACCGTTTCGAATGCTCCGAACAGCACTCGGAAAGTCAAAATCGAAACCCGGGATCCAAGCGATTCGGGGGAAGGTCTTGTCCGGGTATTTGGCGGAATCGAGGTCCTGGGCTCCTCGCTGCTGGTGCAGCTCTTGGTGGGAAACTACGTTGGCCTCATCAGCCGGGGGCGCATGATTGCCGAGGGCTGGTTGGACATGGTCTCGGCAGATGGGACTACAGCTTGGGTCTGGCTCGACCGTGGCCGCGGGCGTCGGATGGTGCACGCTGGAGACGGGATCAGTCTCATGGTTCTGGACGAAGCCCCCGCCATTGCTTGCGCCAACAAAACGACAAACAAGAACCGCAAGTGCAAAACAACAACCGAAGGAAACTGAACCCTTGATCTACATTCCGGCGCAGGACCGTTATGATTCCATGCCATACCGACGGGTTGGCCGAAGCGGGCTGAAGCTTCCAGCGGTCTCCCTGGGCCTCTGGCACAACTTTGGCGACGACAAATCCTTCGAAACGCAACGTGCCATCCTTCGCCGCGCCTTCGAGCTCGGCGTCACACACTTCGACCTCGCCAATAACTACGGTCCGCCCGGCGGCAGTGCCGAGACCAATTTTGGCCGGCACCTCAGGGACGACTTCAAGCCGTACCGCGACGAGCTCGTTATCTCCACCAAAGCCGGATACCACATGTGGCCCGGCCCGTACGGGGAATGGGGATCCAGGAAATACCTCCTCTCGAGCCTGGACCAGTCCCTGGAACGCATGGGCCTGGACTACGTGGATATCTTCTACAGCCACCGACCGGACCCGAACACTCCCCTAGAGGAGACCATGGGAGCGCTCGACACCGCGGTCCGCTCGGGCCGGGCGCTGTACGCGGGCATTTCCTCCTACTCCCCGGACAAGACGCTCGAGGCAGCTGCCATCCTTCGGGACCTTGGCACACCGTTGCTGATCCACCAGCCCTCGTACTCAATGCTTAACCGTTGGACCGAACAGGGCGAACCCAACTTGTTCCAGACCCTTGAGCAGGTGGGCGCAGGCGCCATCGCGTTCTCGCCCCTCGCACAGGGTTTGCTGACCACGCGGTACCTACACGGCGTCCCGAAGGACTCCCGCGCTGCCGCAGGCAAGTCGCTGGTGGACACGCAGCTCTCTGAGGAGAACCTCACCCGGATCCGGGGCCTCAACGAGATCGCGACCCAGCGTGGGCAGACCCTCGCCCAGATGGCGATATCCTGGGTGCTGCGCCCACAAAACAAGGGAATACCGGTCACATCGGCCCTGATCGGTGCCAGCAGCGTCCGGCAACTCGAAGACAACCTGGCGGCGACCTCAGGTCCGGACTTCACCAACCATGAGCTGGACAGAATTGACGAATTTGCCGTTGAGTCCGACATCAACCTCTGGGCCAGGGCACTCCAGGCATAGACAATAAAGGTACGGCCCCCTCTGGAGGGCTCCCTTAAGCGCAGCCGCAGCTGTGGCGGATGATCAGCTCCACAGGGAGCATCTCGCTCTGGAGTTCCATCGCTTCACCCGGCCTCGCCCGGAGAAGCAGGTCAACCGCGAGGGAACCCGCCCGAGCGATCGGCTGCTGCACGGTCGTTAACCCCGGGGAAATAATGCCTGCCTCGCGGATCCCGTCGAACGAAACCAAGGCGACGTCTTCCGGGACTCGGACCCGGGCCTCCGCTGCCGCATGCAGTATTCCGATTGCCTGCTCGTCACTGTGCACGAACATGGCTCGCGGCCTTTTCCGGGTTGCCAAGAGCATCTTGGCAACCCGGAAAGCGTCATAGCGATCAAAATTGCTTTGGACATTCAGCTGGCCGTCCGGTTCGATTCCCCGCGCAATCAGAGCCTGCTCCCAGCCTTCTTGGCGTTCCCTGACGGCAGACAGCCCGAGGGGACCGCTGAAGCTCGCCACTTCGGTGTGCCCGTGGTCGAGTAGGTGCGTGGTGCCGGCGAAAGCGCCCGCTCTATTGTCGACAACGATTGAGGTGCCCCAGATTTCGCTGGCCGATCGGTCCAGGAAGATGAGAGGCGTCTTGTTGCCCTTCAGCGCTGCCACCGTTGCGGGAAGAAATGCTTCGTTCGTCACCGAGCTGCCCGCGAAGATAATCCCCTTGACCTGCTGCTCGATAAAAGTGCGCAGATGCTTGGCTTGTCGCTCATCGTTCTGCATTGCGTTACCAAGAAGAAGGCTGTATCCGCGTTCGAGCGCGGATGTCTCGACGGCTTGGGCAACTTCGCCACAGTACGGGTTCGTGATGTCGGCCGCGATGAGGCCGAGGGTCGTGCTTGTCGCAGAGCGCAGTGACCGCGCTACCGCGTTCGGGCGATAGCCCAGTCTCTCCACGGCATCCAAAACGCGCTTCCGTGTTGCCTCGGAAACCTTTCGCGGCCCGTTGTTGACCACATAGCTAACAACCGCTGTGGACGTACCGGCCTCCCGCGCGACCTCCTCCTGGGTGATCATCCGTTACTCCTATCGTGTATTCCGCGAACCCGCATCAAACTCGCGCCCGCCTTTATGGACCCAAGCCTAGAGCACAGCGCGGCCGACCGCTTGTTACGAGTTTAAGCATGAATTGTTGCGGCCATGTTAACTTTCCGGCGCTGACCGTAAAGCCGGGTCTGATCGTATTGACACGTCTTCGAGTTCGCTCCTATCGTAAATCTAAACGTATAGATCCCCGGCCCGTGGCGGCTGACAGTTCCGGTTCGCCGGCTGTCCTATACGGGAACCCGAGGGCCGCAAACAGCTCCCCACAATTTGCTGATGCGCCGCCAATCCCCACGCGTAATAACCCCATCGCTGAAATGTTCGTCATGAACATCAATTGTTGATTTTCTCCTAGACAAAATTCCACCCCGGTTTTTCCGATGAAAAGGATAGTTCCGTGATTAATACCAATGATGCGTCCGTCGCCTCTAGTGCGGAGGCCACTCTTATGTCCGCATTGCCGTCACTTGCCATGTCCCGCCGACACTTGTTGCGAGGGGTGGGGGCGGGGGCGCTGGCGGTTGCCGGCGGGTCGCTGTTAGCCGCCTGTGGATCGACGACGACTTCATCCAGCACCGTCTCTTCCGGCGCTGCCAGCGGGACAGTGGGTCTGCAGCTGGTATTCATCAAGAACGTCCAGTTCGCCGGTAGCTTCTTTGCCGACCAGAACGGGTACTGGAAGAACCTGGGCCTGAACGTCAACCTGATGGCCGGTGGACCCAACCTCACCGTGGAGCCGGTTGTCCAATCAGGCAAGGCGCTGGTGGGCATAACCCACACGGCGCAGGCCGTGAAGGCCATCATCAACGGCGCTGACCTGCAGATCATCGGCGCAGGTTTCCAGAAGAACCCCTTCGTGCTGATCTCCCGCGCTGCTGCGCCTATCAAGACGCCGCAGGAACTCGCCGGTAAGAAGATCGGGGTACAGGCCCTGGACCTTCCGGTGTTCACGGCCTTCCTCACGGCCAACAAAATCGACAAATCGACGTTCACGATCGTGCCGCTGCAGTCCGACCCCACACCGCTGGTGACCGGCGAACTCGACGGCATCATGGGCTTCTACAGCAACGAGCCCAATTTCCTGCGCATCAAAGGAGTCGAACCGTACAACCTGCTGTTTGACAACTTCAACTACCCCCTCATGGAGGAGGCCTACATCGTGAAGAAGTCGAATCTGCAGGACACCGCGAAACGGGCGCAGATCGTGGCACTGATGCAGGGCGAATCGAAGGGCTGGCTGGATGCCGTTGCCAGTGTGGACAAAGCGGCCGACCTGGCGGTCAACAACTACGGCAAGGACCTCAAGCTCGACGTGAGCCAACAGGTGTTGGCGATGAAATCGGAAGTTGATCTGGTCGTCACGCCCGACACGAAGACACACGGGCTTTTCTGGATGACCGACACACTTATCAACGGCACGGTCAACTCGCTAAAGCTCGGCGGCGTCGAGGCGACGAAGGACATGTTCACCCTTGATGTCCTGAATGACGTATACAAAGGAAAGGCCACGGTCTGACCCATGGGCACTACACCCGGAAATGCGGGCGTCAGCATTCGCGACGTCTCGAAGAAGTTCGCCGTTCGTGGCAAGGAGGTCCTGGCGCTCTCGGGAGTGAATCTGGAGGTCCCGCTCGGAGGATTCCTGTCGCTGCTGGGCCCGAGCGGTTGCGGCAAGTCCACGATGCTGCGCATCTTGGCGGACCTGGACGAACCGACCAAGGGCCAGGCCCTTGTTCACGGCGAAGCTCCCTCGGTCGCCCGGAAGAACCACCATCTCGGCATCGCTTTCCAGGATGCGGCGCTATTGCCATGGCGCACGGTGGAAGAAAACATCAAGCTTCCCATCCAGGCGGCCGGTCGAAAGCCGGCAGAAAATGACCTGCGGGATATTATCTCTCTGGTCGGCCTGACCGGCTTTGAGAAGGCAAAGCCCGCACAGTTGTCCGGCGGAATGCGCCAGCGCGTCGCAATCGCCAGAGCGCTCATTCACGAGCCCCAGGTCCTGCTGTTGGATGAGCCCTTCGGTGCCTTGGACGAAATGACCAGGCAAAGGCTGAACCTTGAGTTGCTCCGGGTCTGGACGGCGCGCCGGACCACGACGGTACTGGTCACGCACTCGATTGCCGAGGCTGTCTTCCTTTCCGACTCTGTGGCCGTAATGGCACCACGTCCCGGTCACGTCGTCGAGAAGATTGACATCGACCTGCCAAGGCCCCGTACCCCGGACATGCTGCGCTCACCCGAGTTCCATAAAATCGCCGACCGGCTGAGTGGACTTCTTTTCACGGGAGAGTCCAGCACGCGCGGGGACCGGCATGCCGCCAAAGTCGACGCCTGATGCCGTCAATGCTCTTACCGAAAGGAACCTCGTGGCAACATCCAGCGCTGTAAGCACGTCCGCGCCGACGCCCGAGCGCCAGCCCCCTGCCTCCAGACTAAAGAGACGCTTTGGAAGCTGGCTGCCGCCGATGACGGGGCTCGCCGCGCTGCTCGTGGGTTGGGAACTCATCGCGCGAACCATCGCGGCGGGTAAGCATATCGTGCCGACCGTACCGGACGTAGTTGGCACCATGGTCGCCGACGGCTTCTACCTTGACGGCGTGACGACCACCCTCGGGGAAGCAGGCCGTGGATTCTTTTGGGGAAACCTGGCGGCGCTGGGCGTTGCCGCCATTTGCCTGCTCCTGCCTCGGTTGAAGAACATCTTGACGCGGCTGGCAATGGCCACCTATTCCACCCCTACTATTGCCATCGCGCCGCTGTTGATCGTGCTGTCTTCCCCGGACGGGGCGAAGGTCACCATGGCGGGGCTGTCAGTGTTCTTCCCGACATTGCTCGGGGCACTGGTGGGCCTGGAGGGCGGCCCCAAATCAGCCTTGGAATTCGTCCACGTCTCTGGTGGATCCCGGGCATTTGCTCTGGCACGTGTACGCGTTCGCGCGGCGGTGCCCGACATAGCCGCCGCGCTCAGCCTAGCGGCACCTGCTGCGGTGGTTGGCGCCATGATCGGAGAGTATCTCGGCGGGGACCAGGGACTCGGCGTGGTCATGGTGCAGGCTCAGCAGTCACTGAACGAGGCACGTGCCTGGGCGGTAGCGGTCGAAGCGACAGCGCTTTCCACCGCGGCTTACCTTTTGATCGGGGCAATTGCCCGCCGCCTGGCGTACACCGCTACGTCGACAGAATTCGGCATCTCCGCTACGGTCCGGTCGAAGGGCACCAAGCAGGTGACTTTCGCTATCGGGCGTACGATTGCTTCCCTCGTGGCGGTGGTTCTTCTGTGGTTCGCACTGGTGCGCGGGTCAGGCCTTGACCCCTACCTCGCCAAGACTCCAGACCAGGTATGGACGTATCTCACCGCCGGCCCGGATGCGGCGGCAAATCGAGACGTGATCTTCTCCGGGCTGGCAAAGACACTGAGCGACGCCTCCATCGGCTATGTTGCCGGCACCGTCGCAGCGCTCATTGCGGCAGTCATCTTCCTCAACTCTTCACTGGTTGAGGGCATGTTCCTGCCGGTGGTCATGACCATTCGTGCCGTACCGCTTGTGGCAATGACTCCGATCATCGCCCTCGTCTTCGGGCGGGGCTTCATGACGGTGGCAGTGCTCGCCGGCGCGGTCACCTTCGTGCCGACGCTGGTGATCGTCTTGGCGGCGTTACGCGCTGTGCCGAAACCTGCAACCGAGTTGATGCACGTATATGCCGTCGGCTGGGTTCGCTCGCTCTTCAGCGTCCGTTTGGCCTACGCCATTCCAGCCCTGGCCGCGAGCGCCCGGGTGGCAATTCCGGGCTCCATTCTTGGCGCCGTCCTCGTTGAGATCCTGGCAACAGGCGATGGGATTGGCTACACGGTCGCGACCAGCATTGGAAATTCCGAATATGTGACCCTGTGGACTGCATTGGCGGTCCTCAGCGGGGTTACGGCGCTGCTGTACATGCTGCTATCGCGCGTGGAGTCGGCCCTGCTGACACGTATCACCCAGTAATCAAGGCACCTTGAACAGTGGATGCATGTCGATGTTTTGCGCGACAACTGAGGGACCGCAGCCGTCCGCGCCGGCAGCATCCGCCGAACTATTGTCACGGTCCAGGACGGAAGGATTCAAATGAACAGGCATTCCGAAGCGGTCCGCGAGGACGATCTTGAAGAGGGGCGCTGGAAACACCCGACCCCGGTCACGGCTGAACTCGCGTCCACTTGGGTTGAAAAGGGTCGGCGTCTCTCGATCCCGCTGCTTGAACTGGCCGGACCGGTAGCGGACCCGGCGACCGTTGTTCCCCAAGTTGTTGAAAAGGAAAGTGAGCGGCTGTACGGGAACTTCATGCTCGCTTGGCTCAATGACAGCACCGACCCACGGGTAGTGAACCACCTTCCCGACGCAGCGTTTTTTCTGCAATTGCTGGACCTCACCTATGGGCCTGTCTTCGAATTGCGCCCCGAGCTCCGGAGCCTCTTGAGTGGTACGAGTCGGCCAGAAATGTCTTTGACCAACGACGTTCTCCAGATTCAGCTGGGCACGGTCCAGGGGAACTACAGCATGATCCGGCACCACGCCCTCATGTTGTTCTACGCGGCCCTGTGGCTGGATGAGCCCGAACGGTCCGGATGGTTGGACTTATACGACCAATTGGTGACCCACGTTGACGGGCGCCCGGAAGGGCGGCCGGGCCTGGAACAGATCGGCCTCACGGAAAGCGGCGCCTTTGAGGATTTCGCGGCGCTCTCCGGGCGAACATTGACGGCTCCGGAGGCCCGGCAGCTATTGAACGATCCTGAAGCATTGCAACGGATCATCGACTACCAGTTGTATGCCGGTGTGGCGATTGGCCTGCTGTGGCGAGAGTATCGCGCCCTCCCCGAGGACCTGCGGGAGGGATGGCACCGTGACCAGCTGTCCAGGGGCTACGTAAGCCCGGATTATCTGGAGGACAACTGGCTGAACAAAAAGTGATCCTCCACCGCCCGGCAAACCAAGACTTCGAAAGAGAGAACAGAGCATGACCGAACTACAGCTCATCATCAAAAATGCACGCCTTAACACGGACGACCAGGAACTGTACAACATCGGAGTCCGGGACGGAGTCATCGTCGCCCTCACCGGCCAGGCAGAGGACCTCGGCACAGCCGCCGAGACGTTGGATGCCGCCGGCCGCTGGGTGATACCAGGTGCCATCGACACTCACTCCCACATCAACCAGCGGGCTCCGGAATACAATGATCTGCCGGGCTTCGGCCCTGACGACAACTTCGCGGTGGAATCCAAGGGAGCACTCGCGGGTGGGTGCACCACAGCCTTGAACTACGCGCAATTCGGACTGGGCTCAATGCTGGAGGCATACCGTGAGGGTCTCCGCGCGGCCGGTCAGCAGAGCATGATGAACGTCCTCTTCCATGGCTACGTCATGAACATGGAACAGGTCGCTGAGATCCCCCAGGCGGTCGCCGAAGGCATCACGACGTTCAAGTTGTTCATGCCCTATCGCGGCGAAGAGGCAGCCGCCCTGGGCGGCATCGGCAGCCTCAACCACGCCCAAATGAGAATAGCCTTCCGCGAGATTGCTCGGCACGGGGTACAGGCGCTGGTGCATGCCGAGGACGGTGACATCGTAGATCACTGCATGCAACACGAGATTTCGACGGGAATGACCTCGCTGGCCTCATGGGAACGGTCCCGGCCAACCGAGGCCGAGGGCGACGCCGCGTGGACCGCCCTCTACCTGGCCGAAAAGGCCAACTGTCCGGTCACGATTGTCCACGTCTCGAGCCTTGAGGCGATCCGCGCTCGACGGGCTGCGGGCTATAGCGATGCCGCACTCGAGTCCTGCGTGCACTACATGCTCCTGACAACCAGCTCCGGCATTGGCCCCGAGGGCAAAGTAGCCCCTCCCCTGCGCGACCCCGAGCTGGCAGCTGCAATCACGGACGCCGTGTTGAACGGCGAGATCGACTTCTTTGGCTCGGACCACAATGTCTGGCCGAGTGCCGCGAAAACCGACTGGGTGACTGCCCGCCCCGGATTGCCGGGCATCGCTTTGATGCTTCCCCTGTTGCTCACTCACCTTGTTTACGAGCACGGCATGAGCATGGAGCGTGCTATCGAGCTCACGTCCACGAATGCGGCCCGCCGATTCAACCTGCCAAACAAGGGCCATGTCTCCATTGGAGCCGACGCGGACCTGGTCATTCTCGACGAGGGTGAACGGGTGGTTCGGGCGAATGAACTGCACTCAGCCGTGGATTACTCGCCCTACGACGGATACGTCCTCAAGACCTGGCCCTCAGCCACGGTTGTTGGCGGAACAGTGGTCTTCAGGGACGGCGTTTTCCCCAACGAAGATTTCCGTGGAGAAATCATCAACGACCGGTTCCGGAGGGATGTGGCTGGAGTCCAAGGGCCCGACGCCGAGTTAGTCGAGAGCATTGGTTAATAGATGACAAATGATTCGCAGATCATCAGTACCGTCACATTCCCTGACAGGGAGCTGCTGGCGGCTTTGGAACCATTGCCAGCAGGGATGCGGGGAACGGTGTGGGACCTTCGCAGTGCGCCCGTCGGAGTTGACCTCGACGACGTCGATGCCGTCGTTCTGCCGTATATCAACGCCGCTGAGGTGCTTGGGGAACTAGGCCGAGTGCCACATCTCAAACTCGTCCAGACGCAATCCACCGGTTACGACGGTGTGCGTGAGGCAGTGGGTGAGACAGTTGCCGTCGCATCGGCCAGCGGCGTCCACGCAGCTGCCACGGCCGAATTGGCGATCGGGCTCATCCTGGCGTCGCTTCGTGGCATCGACACTGCAGTGCGCGACCAACAAGAGGGTGCATGGCGGCCGCAGCGGCATCTCTCGCTCGCGGACCGTAAAATCCTACTCGTTGGAGTCGGAGGAATCGGCAAGGAAATTGCCCGCCGCCTGCAGCCCTTCGAGGTTGAACTGACCCGGGTCGGTAGTTCCGCCCGGGACGATGCCGACGGCCACATTCACGGCGCGCAGGAACTCGTTGCGTTGGCTGCCACGGCGGAGGTCATGGTTGTGATCACTCCTTTGACTGAGCAGACCCACCACTTGATCAACGCCCGAGTCCTTGCCGCGCTGCCGGCAGGCGCTCTCGTCGTCAACGTTGCCCGCGGGGCGGTCGTCGACTCCGACGCCCTGACGGCGGAAGTGGTGAAGGGCAGACTCAAGTGTGCCGTCGATGTCTTCGATCCTGAGCCGATACCGGCCGATCACCCCTTGTGGACCGCCGAGAATGCCTTGATCACCCCGCATATCGGCGGAAACACTTCAGCGTTCTACCCGAGAGTGGTCAAGCTCCTTAAGAAGCAGATGGAGGCGTTCGCGCGGGGCAAGGTCCCGGACAACCTGGTACAGCGCGGACCTTTCGCGTAACGGAGAACTTTAAGTACTAGCAAACGCTTTAGGAAATGGACAAGAAAAATGAATACTGTTCCCCGGAAAGTCGCCGTGATCGGACTGGGAATCATGGGCCTGCCGATGGCCGTCAACCTGCTCAAGGCCGGCCATCAAGTCACGGGATTCAACCGCAGCCAGGGCAAGATCGACCAGTTGGTCAGTGCCGGGGGCGCCGGCGCTCCCGTCACCGCCGAAGCCGTCAAGGACGCCGACGTCATCATCACGATGGTGCCGGACTCGCAGGACGTCGAGGCGGTCGTCAGCGGCCCGGACGGCGTCTTTGCCAATGCCCAAAAGGGTGCCTATTGGGTTGACTGCAGCACCATCCGACCCGATGTCAGCGTCCAGTTGGCCGTGGCGGCGCAGAAAGCCGGCATCAAGGCTCTGGATGCCCCTGTTTCCGGCGGCGAGACAGGGGCCATCGAGGGCAATCTCTCCATCATGGTCGGCGGCGAAACCGCCGACGTCGACGCCGTTCGGCCGGTTCTTGAGGCCGTTGGCAGCACGGTGGTTCACGTTGGTCCGTCCGGCTCCGGGCAGACCGTGAAGGCGACCAACCAGCTTATTGTTGCGGGCACCATTGAGCTGCTGGCCGAGGCACTGGTCTTCCTTGAGGCGCACTCGGTGGACACTCAGGCCGCCATCAAGGTTCTCGCCGGTGGTCTGGCCGGCAGCCGGGTTCTGGACCGCAAGGCCGCCTCGATGATCGCCCGCACGTTCGAGCCGGGCTTCCGCGTGGATCTGCATCACAAGGACCTGGGCATTGTCACAGCCGCAGCCCGCGAGGCCGGCGTCGCCATCCCGCTGGGTGCCATGGCGGCGCAGTTGATGGGGGCGGTGCGCGCCCAGGGGCACGGTTCCTTGGATCATTCAGCCCTAATGCTCCTCGTTGAGCGGCTGTCCGGCCGCTCCGCTGGTTGAACACCCGGCCGTTCATCTTCTCCTGGCAGAGAAGTGCCGCTCCAGAATCAATCCTGGAGCGGCACTTCGTTAGCGAGGTTGCGGGAAACAGGGGACTTCTATGTCCGTGGAATCCGGATGACGGCCGGACCCACGCGATCGGCTAGGAGCTGTACATGAAGCGTGCGGCCGTCAGTGGTGATGGTAGCGCCGGAGCCTTCAACGGTGGCATCCTCCAGGCGCACTCCAGTGGGTGCCAAATCGGTCGCGGTCGTGCTTTCATCGAGGGAATCGACGAAAGCGACGATTTCGGTTCCGCGGTCAACCCACCGGATCCAGGGTTCGTCCGCGGGCAC
>FTCF01000039.1_pt1 | contig 11458 bp, 10 predicted proteins | sample 1639631 | NCBI WGS metagenome assembly FTCF01 (sample SAMEA3914864, study PRJEB12502) | metagenome | biome: forest; material: soil | place: USA | collected 2012-03-12 | depth 0.3 m
ATGATGCGGGCGATTCCGAAGTCGGTGAGCTTGGGCCGGATGGGGGATCCTGCGGGACCGTCAGCCAGGAGGACATTGGCGGGTTTGATATCGCGGTGGATGATCCCACGCCCATGGACGTATTCCAGGGCCGAAGCCAGATCCGCCCCGATGTGGGCCACGTCCTGGGCCGCCAGCGCTCGGCTCCGCAATCTGGCATGCAGGTCCGGACCATGAATCAGTTCCATCGTGAGGAATGTCCGGGGATGCTCCGGGTCCCGGTGGTCGGTACCGGCGTCGAAGAGAGTGACAAGGGACGGATGGTTGAACGTCGCCAGGAGCCGCATCTCGTTTTCATGCCGGGCAAGCTCGTCCGGCCCTCCCATCAGGGGAGCAAAGAGCTTCAGCGCCACGTGGCGGCCGAGCCTTTCATCCTGCGCCCGGTACACCGACGCTGTCGCGCCGCGCCCGATCAGGGTTCCCAGCCTGTACCGACCTGCCACAAGCGCATCGCTGTCTCCCGTGATGGGGCCACCCGGCACGACTCCACTCGCTTTCTTTGAGCCGACAAATCCTGCATCGTCCTGGCAACCCGGACAGGCCAAGGCTTCTGCGAGGGCCGGATGCGACTGACGCAACCCTCATCATACGGCGGGTCACAGCCTTGCCCGCACGCCTGCCGCGCTTCTCAAGACCCGTTGAGCGTCTCGCAACGGCGGAGTAGGGTGGCCCCACCCACCTCGCACCACCTTTTGAGGAGCGACCATGTCACATCGCAAACTTCGAATCGCCTCCATCACCGCAGTACTCGCGCTGAGCGTGACGAGCGGCGCCGTCACCAACCCCGCCTTTGCCGATCCCCGCCAGACTGAAAAGACCGCCACCGCCACCGGATATGGCGGCGCGGTCAGCACCGTTGACCCCGAGGCATCCGCCGCCGCCATCGAGGTCCTCCGCAAAGGCGGCAACGCAGCTGACGCCGCCGTCGCCGCGGCCGCAACCCTGGGCGTGACAGAACCATACAGCGCAGGCATCGGCGGTGGCGGCTACTTCGTGTTCTACAACGCGAAGACCGGCAAGATCGGCACCATCGACGGCCGCGAGACCGCACCGGCGGCAATGCCGCACGACGCGTTCATCGATCCCGCCACGGGGAAGCCGTACAACTTCACGCCCGAGCTCGTCACGAGCGGCGTTTCCGTGGGCGTCCCCGGCACCGCGGCCACTTGGCAACGCGCGCTGGAGCGCTGGGGTACCCTGAGCCTTGGCGACGCCCTGCAGCCTGCCATCAAGGTCGCGACCCGGGGCTTCGTCGTCGACCCGACCTTCCGTCAGCAGACACTTGACAACAAGCTCCGCTTCGCGGCGTTCAGCTCCACGAGCAAGCTGTACCTGCCGGGCGGCGACGCACCCGCCGTCGGCAGCATCTTCCAGAACCACGACCTCGCCGCGACCTACCGTCTCCTCGCGAAGCAGGGAACCAACGCCTTCTACCGCGGTCCACTCGCCGCCGAGATCGCAGCAACAGTCCAGGCACCGCCGAAGACTGACACCACTAAGCTGCCCATCCCGGTGGGGCACATGACCCCGGCCGACCTGGCCGCGTACGAGCCCCTGGACCAAGCGCCCACCCACGTCGACTACCGCGGCCTCGATGTCTACGGAATGGCGCCGTCGAGCAGCGGGGGTACCACGGTAGGCGAGGCGCTGAACATCCTGGACACCGTCAACCTTTCGGAGATGTCCAAGCCAGCTGCCCTGCACCACTACCTCGAGGCGAGCGCACTCGCTTTCGCGGACCGGGGGAAGTATGTCGGCGACCCTGCATTCGTTGACGTTCCCACCGATGCGCTCACCGACCCGCTGTTCGGCAAGGAGCGCGCCTGCAAGATCGACCCGTTGCACGCGGCCACAAAGCCCGTTGCGCCGGGAGATGTGTCCACGTACGACGGCGTGTGCCCGGCGTCCGCGGCTGCACTCGCCGACGAGAAGGACACCGAAAACATCTCGACGACCAACATGACAGTCGCCGACAAGTGGGGCAACGTGGTCGAATACACGCTCACCATCGAGCAAACCGGCGGATCAGGCATCGTGGTGCCGGGACGCGGGTTCCTGCTCAACAACGAGATGACCGATTTCTCGGCCGTTTACAGCGCGAGCGATCCCAACCGGATCGATCCCGGCAAGCGTCCACGCTCCTCGATGTCCCCGACCATCATCCTCAAGGATGGTAAGCCGTTCATCGCGCTCGGCTCACCCGGCGGATCGACGATCATCACGACGGTGCTGCAGACGATCCTGAACAGGGTGGACCTGGGCATGAGCATTTCCGACGCGATCGCTGCACCGCGCGCCTCTCAACGGAACACGGCGACGGTCACGGCCGAACCGGAGTTCATCACCGCATACGGGAGCCAACTCACACCGTATGGCCACAAGTTCACGCCGTCCGGTGACGCTTTCACGTCCGCGGCGGAGATCGGTGCCGCAACAGCGATCGAGTTCAGGCCCAACGGACGCATGATCGCCGCCGCCGAGCCGGTCAGACGCGGCGGCGGCTCGGCAATGGTGTTGAACCCGTCCCCATAAGCCGGAACCGCGGGACCAACGTCCATTCGGTCCGCCGTGGTGCTGACGGCAGGGGCGGCCCTGGGGTAGCTTGTCCCCATGGCTACCGAAGCAACTACCCTCACCGTTGACGGGCCGAACGGTTCCCGGGAAATCCGGATCTCCAGTCCCAGCCGGGTTCTCTGGCCGGAGGTGGGCCTGACCAAGCTGGACCTCGCGCACTACATTGTTGATGTCGGGGAAGCATTCATAGCGGCGAACGGGGACCGGCCGGTCTCGCTGCAGCGCTTTTCGGACAACGTCGACGGAGAACAGTTCTTCTCCAAGAACCCGCCGAAAGGAACCCCGGAATTTATCCGTTCGGTAAAGGTGATCTATCCGAGTGCGCGCTCGCATCCCCAATTGGTCCTCGACGAGCCGGCCGCGGCCGTGTGGGCCGTCCAGATGAACACGGTGGTCTTCCATCCGTGGCCGTCACGCGCCGAAAACACGGACAACCCCGACCAGTTGCGGATCGACCTGGACCCCCAGCCCGGAACAGATTTCGACGACGCGATTCCCGCCGCGCTTGAGCTGAAGAACGTGCTTGCGGAGGCCGGGCTGACCACCTTCATCAAGACCTCAGGAAACCGGGGACTTCATGTCTACGCTCCGATTGAATCCACGCATGAGTTCCTCGATGTTCGGCATGCCGTGATTGCCGCCGCCCGGGAGCTCGAGCGGCGGATGCCGGACAAGGTCAGCACGGCTTGGTGGAAGGAAGAACGAGGCGAACGGGTGTTCGTGGACTTCAACCAGGCCAACCGCGACCGCACCATAGCCGGCGCCTACAGCCCGCGCGCACTTGCCCATGCGCCGGTCTCCTGTCCAATCACCTGGGAGGAACTGGAAACTGCCGACCCGAAGAACTTCACCATCCTCACCGTGCCCGGAAGGCTGAAAACGGTGGGGGACCCTTGGAGTGACATGAATTCCAAAGCAGGGAAAATCGACGTCCTGCTTCAATGGTGGGAACGGGACCTCGGCGCCGGGCTCGGGGAACTGCCGTTCCCGCCCGACTACCCGAAGATGCCGGGCGAACCCCCGCGTGTACAGCCAAGCAGGGCGCGCAAGCTCGACTGACAAACAGCGCCGTCCCAAGGTGCGGCGCGAGTCTCATCGTGAAGGCAAGGCTCATCGTGAAGATAGTCAGGGCGGGACAAAGGTGGGAGAATGAGGGCTGGACCAAAACGGCCGGCGGCGCATCTTGCCTGCTGAGACCCAGGTGAGTCCCCCAGTGCGCCGTCGGTCCTGACGTTGCCGCCCTCTTACGCCGCGCCGGTCCATCTCGGCGCGGTTGACGCCCGCCGGAGTTCCTTGGCGCGGGTGCGGAATCCGTCCGCCGCCTTGCGCGGTTCGTGGCATGCCTGGGGATCCGTGCTCGGACGAACGCTTGCGGCCGGTTCGCGGACGACCGCCGCCGGGCAAAGGTCGGTGACGAGTCCCATGCCTGCGCACTCCCGCGCAGCGGCAATTCCGGCGACCACCGAGGGCTTGTCCTCGAACGGCGTCGAAACCGCGATGACGAGTCCATCGGGTGATTTGAGCCGGAACCTGAAAAAGGATTCCCCGTCAACAAACACTTCAAATATGCCGGCCACTGCTACCTCCCGGTCTGCGGACCCTGCTCAGTAGCGACTTCACTACGAGCGGGACGGAGCATCACTGCATTCCTTGTCCGCTGCTCTGGTTGAACAACCACCGTGAATCGTCTTTCACGTGATATTCAGTCTGTGCTGACTGCGTTGAGGCTAACAAGACCGCGTGGGTAAACCCTGTGTAAAACGTGTGCAACCCCTCGGGCGCGTTAGTTGCCGCTGGCCCGGTTCATCAGGTGCTCAAGCAGGGCCAGTTCCGGGAATCCGGGGTGTCGGGCAATGCTGGACCTGAGTTTTGCCCTGAGGTGTTCGCCGCTCGGTTCGGTTCCGCTCAGGACTTCATCGATGATGGCCTGCGCTTGCCCACGCAGGCCCGCCAGGCTGTCACTGTCGTCCCCGGCAACCAAAACCGGTTCCGGCTCGACGAGTGGGTCTTGAGACTCCAAAGGTTCCGACATCGCCAGCTCCTGATATTTCATCCCGGCTAGCCCCAGCTAAGCCCGGAATTCGCCCCCATCCACTTAGATACTAATAAGGGCGCCCGGATTGTTCATCGCTTACGGATCAGAACGATTGAATATGGCTTCGAAACGGCGGTTTGTGACGCGAACGTATTTGCGGATGGCTGGGCCCTTCCTTGGGGCGCCAGCCATCCTGCGTGGTCGGCTAGGAAAACCTGCCCGGGCGGAAGGTGGAGAGCATGGGGTGCTCGCTTCCTGTGAGGATTTCACCCGCAAGCAGTTCCCCGACGATGAGGCCAAGCGTGGCTCCGGAGTGCGTGAAGGCGACATAGCAGCCCGGCACCTGACCGAGTTCACCGAGCACCGGTTCACCGTCGCCCGGAATGGGCTTGTAGCCGATCTTCCAGGACGCCGGTTTGAGCTCGGGATTGCCGGCGATGAGTCTGGACGCTTCGTCAGCGAGTTCCTGGACTATGCCATCAGGGATGCTGAAGGAACCGTCCTCGTGCTCGGTGAGGTGCTCTTCGTACCAGTCATGGTCCAGGGCAAAAGTGTTGCCGGGGTTGGGCCGGATGGCGGCACGGGGGGTGTTCATGACGGCCCGCACCTCGTGGTCTACAGGCTTGGTGAGCACGAGCATGGAGACGGGGGAACCGTTGGGGATGTCGACGCCGAGGGGTGCGACGACGGCAGGGGTGGCGGCCCCGCAGGCCACCAGGACGGCATCTGCTTGGTAGGTTTCGCCGGCGACGGTCTCGACGCCGGTGGCACGGCCGCCGTCGACCGCGACGGAAGCCTTGCCGGAGTTGAGGACAAGCTGGCCACCGCGGGCGTGGAATTCTTCCATGAGGAAGTCGATCAGGTCCGGCAGGCTGACCCAGCCTTCGCCGGGGTTGAAAATGGCGCAATCCGGCACCGCGCTTGCATTGATGCCCGGGGTGGCGAATCCAATCTCTTCAGGCGTCAGCAGCTTGGAGTCGTACCCGACCGACTTCTCGTAAGCATGGCGTGCTTCCGTGACGGCCTGCTGTCCGGCGGCGTTCCACATGAGGCCGCCGCCGAATTGCAGCCATTCACGGCCGGGATCCGCGGCGAACAATGTGCGGTAGCGGTCGACGCCGGTGAGGCGCAGCTGGTGGTACGGGGTGGACCGTTCTCCCGCGGAGTTGAGCCAGGACAGCGAGCGGCCGCTGGCTTCGCTCGCGAGGCCCTTTTCGGTCAGCAGGACAACGGACGCGCCTTCGCGGAGCAGGTGGACCGCAGTGGAGACTCCGAGGATTCCGCCGCCGATGACGACGACGTGTTTGGTAGGGGGCGTGGAGGACATGGCTCTCCCTTTCTTTGGGTTTGGTTGTTGGCCGCGCGGGGCGGACGATGGCATAGCTGGAAAGACCTGCCTACGCGAAGGCGTGGATTCTTTCGATGACTTTGAGGGTTTCAAGTGATTCCGCGGGATCCACGGGCAACGGTCCATGCCCCCGAATGGCAGCCGCGAGTTCGGCATAGAACCGGGGGTAGGCGCCGGTTTGGGCAGGCACGGGCTCATGGTCTCCGTCAGTCCCCAGGACGCCCCATGACCTTACGGGGTCAACGCCATAGGCGGGATCCGACGGCGACAGGCCGGCTGCGAGCGCCGCCTCCTGGCCGTCCAGTCCCCACTTTGTGTAGCCGGCCTTCGAACCCAGGACGTGGAACCGCGGTCCTACCTGGGCAGCCATGCCGTTCATCCACAGCCTGGTCCGCACTCCCGAGGCGTGGAGCAGGGACACGAAGGCCTCGGTATCGGCGCCCGCCGGGTGTTGTCCGTGGTTAGCGGTCTCCCCGTAGCAATCTTCAACGGGACCGAAAAGCTGCACGGCCTGGTCGATCAAATGGGCACCGAGGTCATGGAGGATGCCGCCGCCTTCGGCCAGGGGCGCGCTGTCCCGCCAATTGCCGAAGCCTTCGGGTCGCCACCACTCGAATCGCGATTCGAAGCTTCGGACCTCACCCAGGCCACCTTCCCGCAAGACCTTCCGTAGTGTCAGGAAATCGGCGTCCCACCGGCGGTTCTGGAATACCGTCAGCCGCACACCGGCGTCGGACGCTCTGGCGATGAGCTCTTCACCTTGGGCGGACGTCGCGACGAAGGGCTTGTCCACCACCACGTCGAGACCGTGGGCGATCGCGGTCGCGGCCAGATCGAAGTGGGTAAGCGGGGGAGTGCCGAGGACCACGAGGTCCAGGTCCGGGGCCAGTGCGAAAAGCGCTTCCGGAGTGGGGACAATCCGTGCGCCGGGGTAAAGTCTTGCCGCTTCCGCGGCACGCTGCGGATCAGCCGTGACGATGACATCGAGGGAGTACCCGGGGTCCGCGGCGATCAGGGGCGCATGGAAGACCTTTCCGGAAACGCCGAATCCGACGACGGCCGTGCGGATGGTTGAGGGGGCAGGGTTCGGCATTACAACACTTCCGAGAGGAACCGTTGGAGCCGTTCGCTGCGGGGGTTGTCGAAGAGTTCGGCAGGGGTGCCCGACTCCACGACTTCTCCTTCATCCATGAAGACCACCTGGTCGGCGACCTTCCGGGCGAAGCCCATTTCGTGGGTGACAACCAGCATGGTCATGCCGCGCCGTCCCAGGCCGGCCATGAGGTTCAACACGCCTTTGACGAGCTCGGGATCCAGTGCGCTCGTGGCTTCGTCGAAGAGCATGACTTCGGGTTCCATGGCGAGAGCCCGGGCGATGGCGACGCGCTGTTGCTGGCCACCGGAGAGATCGCGGGGGCGGTGGTCCGCGCGTTCGGCGAGCCCCACTTCGGCGAGGCTGCGGCGGGCACGTTCCCTGGCTGCAGCCTTGGACATTCCCTTCACGCTCCAGAGCGCCAGGGCCACGTTCTCGAGGGCAGTGTGGTCAGGGAAGAGATTGAAGTGCTGGAAAACCATGCCGATGCGGCTGCGCAAGATGTCCGGCTTGACCGTGAGTGCGCTTTCACCGGCCAGGAGGACGTCGCCGCTCTTGGGTTCGTGAAGCCTGTTGACCCCACGGAGCAGCGTCGACTTGCCGGATCCGGAGGGGCCGATGATGCACGTGGTGGTGCCGGGCGCAACGTTCAGGCTGACGTTGCGCAGCACCTCGATGTCGCCGTACGCCATGGTCAGGTTTCTTAGCTCCAGGCTGGAACCGTGGAATGTCTGGACACCGGCGGCGGTGTTGTTGGTGCTCGTGCTGGCGCTCATGTGTTGCTCCCGGTGATCAGCGGCGATGCCGCGTCGAGTTCTGTGACTTCCTTCAGGCCGCTGCTCGGGGCGCTCGGACGACGGCGGCCCGTGCGGAAGCGGCTGTCGAAGTAGTTCACGAGGTGGGTCAGCGGGACGGTGATGACGAGGTAGAACACGCCGGCCATGACCAGCGGTGACAGGTTTCCGGAGAGCACGGCGGCATCCTGGCCCACCCGGAAGAGCTCGCGCTCGCTGACCAGCAGGCCGAGGAAGTACACCAGGGAGGAGTCCTTGACGATGGCGATGAACTGGTTCACCAGAGCCGGCAGCACCCGGCGGATGCCTTGCGGTACTACCACGAGCCGCATCGACTTGGCGTAGCTCATGCCGAGGGCACGGCACGCTTCGCCCTGGCCTTTGTCGACGCTTTGGATACCGGCGCGGAAGATCTCGCCGATGTAGGCGCTAGCGATAAGGCTCAGGGCGATAATGCCGAGCGGGTAGGGGGACGGGCCGAAGATCGACTGGCTGAGCCGGGCGAAGCCTTGGCCGATCAGCAGGATGGTGAGGATGGCCGGCAGGCCCCTGAACAGATCGGTGTAGATGCGGGCAGGGACTCGCAGCCAGGCGGAGGATGAAATCCCCATGACGGCAACTACCATGCCGAGTGCGACGCCAATGATCGTGGCGGAGATCGAAATGATCAGCGTGTTCAGCAGGCCAACGCCGATCAGTTGCGGCAAGACCTCGGCCATCGCGCCGAAATCGAAGAATGTACGTGTGATGGTGCTTAACCAGTCCATGGTTTGCTCTCAGACTTAGGTGGCTGTTGGGGCGGGCGGACCACGAACGGTCCGCCCGCCCGCTAGACGGTTGGGCTACTTGCTGGGCGCCGGGCTGGCGGTCTGCTCAGCCTTCGGCAGGTACTGCTCCGGCATCGGGGAGCCGGGGAACCACTTCTGGTAGAGCTTCTTCCAGGTGCCGTCTTCCATCGCCGCGGCCAGTCCCTTGTTCAGGGCGTCCTTGAGCGCGGTCTTGTCCTTGGCCAGCGCGAAGCCAGCCGGTGCGTCAAAGGAGGGAATATCGGCGGCGCTGACCAGGCCGAACTGCTGTTCGTAGGACTTGGCGGCCTCGTAGTCAAGGAAGTGCGCGTCCGCCGAGCCGCTGTTCACTGCCGAGATCGCGGAGTTGTTGTCCGGGAAGCGCACCAGGTTTGCGGTGGGGAAGTTCTTCACCGCGTATGCCTCCTGCAGGGTGCCCTGGACCACGCCGAGCCGCTTTCCAGCGAGGCCATTGGCATCCTTGATCCCTGAGGTCTTGGTCGTCAGGACGGTCAGGTATCCGGCGAGGTAGCCGTTGGAGAAGTCCACGGTCTGCTTGCGCTTGTCCGTAATGCCGATGGCCGCGACCCCGACGTCGAACTGGCCGTTGGCGACCGCCGGCAGGATCGCCGAGAAGTCCTGTCCGGTGAAGACGACCTTGTCCACTCCTGCGCGGTGCGCGACATCCTTGAACAGTTCGACGTCGAAACCGGTGAAGTTTCCGGTGGCGTCCGTGAACGTGTAGGGCTTGGCATCTCCTAGGCTGGCCACGCGGATGGTGCCGGGTTCGATGAGGCCATAGGGGTTTCCAGCGGTCGACGACGAGGCTGGGGTCGATCCGCCACACCCGCTCAATGCCAGGAGGGCTGCGACAGCAGCCGCGACGATCACCCCTGGGCGGAAGTTCAGTCGTTTAGTCACAGCAAATTTTCCAATCATGAGAAGCGGTAAGCGGCCTTGAAGCCTTTCGGGATTCCTCTTGTTGAGTCCGGTCTCAGTGGCTAGGATTGAGACCGGACTCACAAGGGGTTGCGAAAAATGTAACCCAAACCACACGGGCCGTCAAGGCCCCTTCGAAAGGCATCCATGAGCAGCAACAGTTCGAGGCGGCGAGAGATTACCGTCGCCGACGTCGCGAAAGCGGCACAGGTATCCAAAGCCCAGGCCGCGCGGGCCCTGGGAAATTACGGGGCCGTGAGCGAAGAAGTGCGGGGGCGCGTTCTTGCGGCGGCGGAGGAGCTTTCCTATCGGCCCAACGAGCTGGCGCGCAGCATGAACACGGGGAAATCCAACACGATCGGGGTCGTCGTGGGCGACATCGAAAACCCGCACTTCGGACTGGCGACGAGGGGCATCACGGACACTGCCAAAAAGAGCGGCTACAACGTCATCCTGATCAACACCGACGAGGAAGTCAGTGCGGAAATCGAGGCGGTCCGCGTCTTGCTCGACAAGCGGGTGGACGGACTGATCGTCGCCCCCGCGTCGTCTGTTCAAACAGAACATTTACAGCACGTTCACGAATCCGGACGGCCCTTGGTCCTCCTGGACCGGAAGGCCGAGGGGCTGGATGTGGAGACCATCGCAGTGAGCATGGCCGAGATTTCCTTCGAATCCACGCGGTATCTCCTCCAGGCCGGCCACCGCCGGATCGCGTTCATCTCCACCCTCAAAGCGGAAACCCCGTACCGGGCCGGAATGGTGTTGGATTCCTCGCAGATCTCCGAACGTTTGGAGGGCATGCAGCGCGCCTTCACGGAAAGCGGACTGAGCTTTTCCGAAGACCAGGTGAGGCTCAACGCCGGCGACGCGGATTCCATCCGGACCATCACTCGTGGGCTTCTACTCGCGCCCGAGCCGGCCACAGCCATTGTGGCGTCGGACGGCCTCATAGCACTCAGCGTCGTCGAGGCAATCCAGGAGCTGGGCCTCTCAATCCCGGACGACATCTCGTTCCTGATGTATGACGACTTTTCCTGGACACGCTTGACCAGCCCCCCGCTGACCGTCATTGCCCAACCCGTGTACGAGATGGGCGTGGCCGCTGCCGGTGCGCTGATCCGTCAAATCGAGGGCCGGAAGCCCGCGGCCAACGGAGCTGGATTTTCCGCCCGCCTGATCCGGCGGGGATCGGTCGCAATGCCGCGCACCGCGAGGGTCTAGATTAGTTCATTCTGCTGGCGGTCGCGGTGTTGCGCCCTCACTCCATGACGAGGTCGCGGGCGGCGGCGGCAATGTGGCGTGCGGAAATGCCGGCGGCATTGAGCAAGTCCTTGGGTGCGCCGGAACCCGGCAGTTCCCTTACGGCTAGCAGTGCCAGATGGAGTTTCGGAGTGTTGGCACTCGCGAGGGCTTCGAGGATGGCCGAGCCTATGCCGCCTTGTGCGTAGTGGTCTTCCGCGATGACAATCCGGCCATCAGTTTCGAGGCACGTCCGGCGCAGGGTGTCGACGTCGATCGGCTTGATGGAGTAGAGGTCGATGACGCGGGCTTTGATTCCCGACTGGGCCAGTTGCTCGGCGGCCGCAAAGCATTCGTGGAGTGTGACGCCCGCGCCGATCAGCGCCACTTGGTCATCGGCGCTTGCTCCGTGGACCTTGCTTCCGCCAATGGGGAACTGTTCGTCCCTCCCGTAAATCACGGGATAGGCTCCACGGGTGGCGCGCAGGTAGGAGATTCCGGGCGTGTCTGCCATGGCGTCCACGAGCCGCGCTGTGGACGGAGCGTCAGCCGGATAGAGCACGGTGGAACTGTGCACGGCCCGCATGGCGGCAATGTCCTCCAATGCCA
>FTCF01000129.1_pt1 | contig 11443 bp, 8 predicted proteins | sample 1639631 | NCBI WGS metagenome assembly FTCF01 (sample SAMEA3914864, study PRJEB12502) | metagenome | biome: forest; material: soil | place: USA | collected 2012-03-12 | depth 0.3 m
CGGCACCGACGGACCCAACGGCGTCTACAACTACGGCAACGCCGCCTTCCCCACCAACAGCTACAACAACACCAACTACTGGGTCGACGCCGTCTTCACAGCACCGTAGCCGGAACCCAGTTAGCCCTTAAGCCCGTAAGAAGGGATGACTCTGCGTGAAAACAGCTGAAGGCCTCAAAATGATGGCCGCCAAGCTCTTGATTCCGCCAGCCGCCGGAGCCCGGGCAGTGGCCGGCGCCATGCCGGCGCTCCATGGCCGCACAGTTCACGGTGTTCCAGAACCCCGTGTTTCCCGGAACCGCATTCGTGAACACGCCGTTCCTGAACGCCACACGGGCAACCCGGCAAATGCCCCATCGAGCCGGGTACTCCTTGGCGGCGCCGTGGTCGACCTTCTGGGCTTCCCAGAGGCCATCGGCCTCATTTCTGCGCGGGCGACTTCCAGGGAGTTGCCACCGTTGGCGATTGCCTCGGCCAACCTCGACCACATCAGCCACTTCGGCATCGGGAGCAGATGGGCTTCCGTTCTCACAAACCGTAGCTCAACGTTGGACGGTTCCCCGGCTATCAATTGGCTCACGTTGCTCGATGGCGCCCCCTTGGTGTCCGAAGCGCAGCGCCTAACAGGGCGCAGTTGGCCGCGTCTGGCCGGCAGCGACCTGATCGGGCCCCTCCTCGATGCAGCCACAGACCTCCAGCTCCGGGTCGGCTTCCTGGGCGGGGCAGAGTCCGCGCACGAATCACTGAAGTCGAGGTTCTCCCGCGAACGGCCGGGCCTCGTGGTGGCAGGCTACTGGTCCCCCGGCCGCGACGAGCTCACAGATCCGGCAGCCTCAACCTTCCTGGCAACAGCCATCGCCGCGGCCAAGGTGGACATCCTCGTCGTCGGACTCGGAAAACCAAGGCAAGAGCTGTGGATTGCTGAATACGGGGCGCTCACCGAAGCCCGTGTCCTGCTGGCCTTCGGCGCCGTGGTGGACTTCCTGGCTGGCCGCATCCAGCGGGCCCCGGAATGGGTGAGCTCCCACGGCCTCGAATGGGCCTGGCGCCTCGCGCTGGAACCACGACGCCTCGCCCGCCGCTACTTGATCGACGGCCCCATGGCCTACGCGTCACTTCGGTCGAAAAGCTCCGGCCCGGAGGAAGTGCCCGGCGACGCGCCAGGCAACCGGGCCGAGCGACCTGCGCCGACCACGCTCGCGCCGCCCCCGGTAGGCAACAGGGGCTTTGCCGCCGCCGGGCAAGCCGCGGACGTCGCGGTCCTTGTGGTCACCTACAACAACGCCGACGACGTCGACCCGCTGATCGAAAGCCTGCGGTCCGAGGCCGCCGACCAGTGGCTCCGGGTGATCTTCGCGGACAACTGCTCCTCGGACGGTACGCTGGACGCGCTCTCCCGGTACGACGACGTCATATCGTTCCCCACCGGCGGCAACCTGGGCTACTCCGGTGGCATCAACGCCGCCCAACGGCTCTGTGGCGACGTCCGGTACCTGCTGGTGGCCAATCCGGATCTGGTCATTGAACGCGGCTCCGTTGCGGCCATGATCGCCCGGCAGCGCCACTCCGGGGCAGGGATTGTGGTTCCTGCGCTTTTGGACGAAGACGGCTCAATCTATCCGTCCCTGCGCAGGGAGCCGACCCTTCCGCGCGCCTTGGCGGACGCCGCGCTGGGCCGTCGGCTACCAGGCCGTCCTGCCTGGCTCTCCGAAATCGACTACGACCGGGTCAGCTACCAGCATGCGCACCCGGTGGAATGGGCCACGGGCGCAGCGTTGCTGATCGACGCAGGCCTTGCGAGCGAACTCGGGCCCTGGGACGAGCGATTCTTCCTCTACTTGGAGGAGACCGACTTCTTCCGGCGGGTCCGGGAGGCCGGGCAGGTCGCGTGGTTTGAACCGGCCGCCAAAATGCGGCATCGCAGGGGCGGCTCCGGCAGTTCGGCGGCGCTCACCGCCTTGATGGCGGTGAACCGGGCCCGCTACGCGGAGAAACACCACCCGCCTGCAACAGCCGCGGCTTTCCGCGGTGCGGCGGTGCTCTCTGAGGCATTACGCGCATACCAGCGCGACCATCGTCCGGCGCTTCGGGCGCTCCTGAGCAAACGACTCTGGGCGCAACTGCCCCATGCCGTGCCCGCTCCACAAGCAAAGCACGACGACGGCGGTCACCTCAGGGGCTTTCCCGCCGGCTCGATCATCATCCCGGCGCATAACGAAGCGGCGGTCATTGCCCGCACCCTCAGCAAGCTTGAGCCGCTCGCGGCCAGTGCCGCCGTCGAGATCTTCGTGGTGTGCAACGGCTGCACTGACAATACCGCCGAAATAGCCGGCCGGTTTAGCGGTGTCCAGGTAGTTGAGGTCGACGAGCCATCGAAAACCCTTGCTATGGACACCGGCGATGCATTGGCCACGGCCTGGCCACGGCTCTATCTCGACGCGGACGTGGAGATAGAGCCCGTGGCGATCGAGCAGCTTTTCAGGCGTCTCGGGGACGGCGATCTCCTGGCGGCACGGCCGGCGGCCCTGTACGACCCTGGCGATGCCACCGGCCTGGTTCAGGCCTTCTATCGCGCACGGGGCCGTATGGCGTCAACCAGGAGCGGCCTATGGGGCGCGGGGGCCTTCGCCCTGACCCGCGAGGCCCGCGCCCGGTTTGGCACGTTTCCGCCGGTACAGGCCGATGATGTATTCGTTGACCGGCACTTTGCCGCCAACGAAAAGGAAATTGTCACCTGCCGGCCCGTCACGGTCCACACCCCCAAGGACGCCCGCGCCCTCGTCACGGTTCTCGGACGAAACTACCGGAGCAATGCGCATCTGCTCACGATCCAGCCGGCAGAGGGCGGCAGCGGCACAGGCCAAACCCTCCGCGAACTCCTAGGTTCAATCCGCGGTCCCCTCACGGCGTTCGACGCCGCCGTCTACGCGGGCTTTGCCGTCGCCGCCCGGCTTCGGAAGGGACCAGCAGCTGCAACTACATGGGAACGGGACGAGAGCAGCCGGCGCTAAACGGCAGCCGGGGGCGCCGGCTATTGGCCGGAGATCCCGCAGGCGTTGCCGCCTTCCACCCGATAAATATGCACCGCGTTACTGTCGGCAAAGGTGTCGGTGAAAGAGCCGCCAACCATAGCCAGGGAGCGGTTTTCGCCGAGCACCGTTACGCTGGTTCCGCCGCCGCATTTGAGGTTCAAGGCAACAGATTGCGGTCCTGTCTGCGTGGACCCGGCAATGATGTAGAGGCTGCCGTTGTAGGCCTTTACTGCAGTATCGATGAGGCCACTGGTGGTTGCCACACCATCCACAAACGGCGCGTTGAGCACCGGGGCCAACTCCGCAATCTGCTGGTTGACGGCTGTCACCGTCGGGCGGATCGCGGCGCCGCATGCATCCCGCAAAACGTGCTGAGAGATACAACTCCCACCAAAGCTATGGTTGAAATACGTGATCCCGCGTGCACCATGAATGATGCTGCTCCACACCGCGGCCCTGATTTCCGGTGCCGTGATGGTAGGAGCACTGGCTTCCGTGAATGGGTGTCCCAACTCAACAAAGGCCCAGACAGGCAGGTTCCCCTTTGGGCTGACGAAGGCACGAGTGCGTTCCACGGTCCAGCCGTAATTTGAGGCTTTGCGACACTCGGAGTCGGTCAAAGCACGGGGAGTCGCCAGCATCACTCCGCCTTCAGTCGGAGCGCAGATGTTGGGATCGGTGAACCAGTAGTTATCGGCGGAAACCACCTGCTGGTAGTTATTGACAAATTGCCCCGCTTCAGCAGTCGATTCCCAGAACGTCACGCCTTTCCCGTAATTCGCATAGATCATGGTGTTGGCCGGGGCTTTACTAACGAGGGTTCCCTGCACCGTATATCCGCACTTGCTTTCGGCGGGAGCGCAAACCGTCCCGGCACCGGGGTAATTTCCGGTCCAGGCGGCAGAACCGGGCCCGGCCCACATATCAGACTCGTCCGAGAGCAGGAACCCGGAGGCAAGCGGCGATGTCCAGGACGGGATCGCATAAGACCCGGCGTCCCTGATGTATTGAACATTCGAGTCGGCGGTTAACTCGACGTACAAATTAATACCCGCGGCCCTGTCCAAGGGGACATCGGCAGGAGCGAGAACGCTTTCGAACCAAATGCCGACGGGAAAGTAGTTTGGCGAGGCCGGCAGGCCGTTAGGAAACTTTCCGTAGTACTGCTGGCCCCCATCAACAGCCCGGACGGTCACTCCGGCCGGCAGCGGCACAACAGCCGGCACCGTGGAGCTCGCCACCGAGGCAGAGAGGGCCAGGAAGGCAGCCAACAGGACGCTCGTTCGAGCTGACAGGGAAATGTTGTGCTTCGTCATGGCCATCGGCTCCCGTTGATTCATCGGAAAATTCACAGGCCACTCTTGCAAGGAGCCCGAAACGGAGACCATCAGCTACGGAGTTCGTCCCAAAAGATACCACCGATCCAGGTGCGGAAAACACCCTTTTCTGCCGATGGAAGTGCCCTCCCGCCGAAGTCGAGTGCTAAGCGGGCTGAGCACGAGCTTCCGGGTGGGAGGTGAGTACCGGACCGTCGCGAATGCGGGTACCAGCCACTCGTGCCTGGCCTTCTACCCCGCAAATAGGCTGAGGCGAGCATTCATGTATGCGTTCGATCCCGGCTCTCAGGATGAAGGGAAGCAACCACCATGACAAGCAGGAAACTGCGAGTTGCGCTGATCGGGGCAGGCTACTGGGGGCCGAATTTGGCCCGCAATTTCAGAAGCAGCGGCGACTGGGATCTTGCGGCCATCTGCGATCTCGATGCCGACCGGGCCAGGAGTGTCTCCGAGCAAGTAGGCAGCGTGCCCGTGGTGACGGACCTGGACGAGCTGCTTGCGTGGCCCGACCTCGAAGCCGTCGCTATCGCGACACCCGCACGAACCCACCACCGGATAGCGCTCGCGGCGATGCTGGCCGGGAAGCATGTGCTGGTCGAGAAGCCACTTGCGGATAGCCGCGAAAAAGGTGAGGAGATGGTGGAGCTCGCCCGGCAAAAGGGACTGGTGCTGATGGCAGATCACACTTACTGCTATACGCCGGCTGTTCTGAAGATCCGGGAACTCATCGCCGACGGGGCGTTGGGCGACATTCTTTTCATCGATTCCGTCCGTATCAACCTTGGCCTGATACAGCCTGATGTCGACGTTTTCTGGGATCTTGCCCCGCACGACCTCTCGATTCTGGACTTCATCCTTCCCGCAGGACTGCAGCCCGCCCATGTGTCGGCGCACGGCGCAGACCCGCTCGGTGCCGGCCGGGCCTGCGTAGGTCATTTGAGCTTCCCGCTGGCGGCCGGAGGATTGGCGCACGTCCACGTCAACTGGCTTAGCCCAACCAAGATCCGCCAGATGGTCATTGGCGGATCGAAGCGGACGCTGGTCTGGGATGACCTGAATCCGCAGCAGCGGCTGAGCCTCTACGATCGGGGCGTCAATCTTGAGCATCAACCCTCCGACGGCGCCAACCGGACGGCCGCAACAATCTCGTACCGGCTGGGAGACACCTGGTCCCCGGCCTTGCCCGAACATGAACCGCTCGGCCAAATGGTCAGCGAGTACGCGGCCAGCATCCGCGAAGAAAGGCTCTCACGCACCGACGGATCGGCAGGCCTGCGCGTCCTGTCGGTCCTCGAGGCCGCTTCGCGAAGCCTGGCCGAGGATGGTCGCACCGTTCTGGTTGAGGGCGCCGAACTTCAGCTTGAGGAGACGGCGTGAGCAATTTGGCCGGAGCACAGGTTCTCGTCACGGGAGGTGCCGGGACCATCGGTTCCACCATTGTGGATCAACTCCTCGATGCCGGCGTCGCCCGCATCGACGTACTGGACAATCTGGTGCGCGGGCGGCGGGACAACCTGAGCGATGCGCTGGTCAGCGGCCGCGTCGCTTTGGTGGAGGGCGATTTGCGTGACCGGGACCTCGTCCACGATGTGACCAGGGGCAAGGACGTCGTCTTCCACCAGGCCGCCATCAGGATCACCCAGTGCGCGGAAGAGCCCCGGCTGGCCTTGGAGGTCCTGGTCAACGGGACGTTCAACGTTTTCGAAGCCGCCGTTGCGCACAAGGTCGACAAGGTCGTTTCCGCCTCCAGCGCCTCCGTCTACGGCCTGGCGGAAAGCTTCCCCACCAATGAACGGCATCATCACCACAACAACGACACCTTCTACGGAGCCGCCAAGTCCTTCAACGAAGGCATGTTGCGCAGCTTCCGCGCCATGGACGGACTGGACTACGTGGCATTGCGATACTTCAACGTCTACGGTCCGCGCATGGATGTCCACGGGCTCTACACCGAAGTCCTGGTGCGCTGGATGGAGCGAATCGCGGACGGCCGACCTCCGCTGATTTTCGGGGACGGACGCCAGACGATGGACTTCGTCTTCACCGGCGACATCGCGAGGGCCAACCTGCTCGCGGCCGCCAGCGACCTTACGGAGGGGGTCTACAACGTCGCCAGCGGAACGGAGACGAGCCTCTTGCAGCTCGCACAGTCCCTGTTGCGCGCAATGGACTCCGACCTTGCCGTGGAACATGGACCCGAACGGGCGGTCAACGGCGTCAGCCGCAGGCTGGCGGATATCTCCGCGGCCCGCTCAGACCTGGGCTTCGCGGCGGAAGTCTCCCTCGACGACGGGCTTCGGCAGCTGGTGCAGTGGTGGCAACCCCTTCGAGCGGAAATCGCCGCTACGCGAACCGCCGGGGTGTCCTCATGACCCGCATCAATGTCATGCAGCCGTGGTTCGGAGCAGAGGAAGTGGCCGCCGTCAGTGCAACGATCGAGTCCGGCTGGGTCGCGCAAGGTCCCCGGGTTTCCGAATTCGAATCGGCCTTCGCCCGCAGCCAACATGCTCCTTTCGCGGTCGCCACCTCGAATTGCACGACGGCGTTGCACCTGGCCTTGGTCGTCGCCTCCATCGGCCCGGGCGACGACGTCGTCGTTCCGTCGTTCTCCTTCATCGCCACCGCGAATGCCGCCACCTATGTAGGCGCACGGCCGGTCTTTGCCGACGTGGACCTAGCCACCGGCAACCTCACCGCAGAAACGGTCCGCGCCGCGTTGACGGACCGCACCAGGGCTGTCATTGCCGTGGACCAGGGTGGAGTTCCAGTTGATCTGGATTCCATCCGCCTGCTGTGCGACCCGCTCGGAATTGTCGTCATTGAGGATGCCGCCTGCGGCGCAGGATCGAGCTACAGGGGCCTGCCGGTGGGAGCGGGGGCTGACGTGACCGCGTGGTCCTTCCACCCCCGGAAAATCCTCACCACCGGCGAGGGGGGCATGTTGACCACGCCGCACCCGGACTGGGCGGATCGTGCCCGCCGGCTGCGCGAGCACTCAATGAGTGTCTCCGCGAGCGCCCGGCACGCCTCCGTGCTGGCGCCCGCCGAAGAGTATTTGGAGCCGGGTTTCAACTACCGCATGACTGACCTGCAGGCCGCCGTCGGCTTGGTCCAGCTGGACAAGTTGGCGCAGGTAGTCCGCAGACGCCGGGAAATTGCCTCCGAGTACAGCAAGCAGTTCGCGGATGTCGAGGGGATGCGCGTGGTGCGGGACCCGGCCTGGGGTACCAGCAATTTCCAGTCCTTCTGGTTGGAGGTCCTCCCCGGATCCGCCGTCGACCGTGAAGTCCTGCTCGAACATCTGGCCGGGGATGAAATATCAGCCCGTCGGGGAATCATGGCGGCCCATCGCCAGCCGGCGTATCGGGGCCGGGACACAGGAGGGGCGCCGCTCCCCGTCACCGAACGCCTCACGGACAATACCCTGATCCTTCCGGTTTTCCACCAGATGACCGAGTCGGAACAGGCAAGGGTTGTGCACTCCGTGCGCGCGGCCGTAACCGGGGGACGGTGAACCGTGCAGGAGTTGATGCTGATCGCCGCAAGTGGACTCGCCCGGGAAGTACTGGCCGTCATCCGGGGCTCCGATCAGTACCGCGTCGTCGGCTTCCTCGATGATTCCGCCATCATCCAAGGCAGGCTCGTTGGCGGGGTTACCGTCCTGGGCACCATCGAGGATGCCGCCCTGTATAACTACACCCAGTTCCTGGTCTGTGCCGGCTCTGGAACCACACGGCAGAAGATAGTCCAGCGTCTGGCACATCAGGGCATCACTCGAGAGCGCTTCGCAACGGTCCTGGATCCGGGAGTGCGGGTGCCACCAGGATCCACAGTCGGCCACGGAAGTATCCTGCTGGGCAATGTCGTGCTGACGGCCGACGTCGCCGTGGGGACGCACGTCGTCGCCATGCCGCAGGTAACGCTGACGCACGACAACGTCGTTGAGGACTTCGCGACCATTGCGGCAGGCGTGACCCTGGGCGGCGGTGTGCATATTGGACGTGCCGCCTATCTGGGCATGGCGTCCTCTGTCCGCCAGGGCGTTCGCGTGGGCGAAGAGGCAACCCTGGGAATGGGGGCAGTACTGCTGCGGGACCTTCCCCCCGGTGAGACCTGGGTAGGCGTACCCGCCGCTCCGATTCGCTTGCCCGTCAATGACAACCAACAAGAACAACCCGCATAAGGCCACCGACGGAAGGTACAGCTGATGGATGCATCCCTGGCGGCGAACATACCCCTGGTTGACCTCGCGGCGCAGCATGCCGAGGTCGAGAGCGAGGTCCTCAGCGGCTTGGAGGGCGTCTTCGCGACCACGGCGTTCATAGGAGGGGCCGCCGTCGGGCAGTTTGAAGAAGCCTACGCAGCCTGGCTAGGCGTGAACCATTGCATAGGTGTTGCCAATGGCACCGACGCGCTGGAACTTGCCCTGCGGGCAACAGGAGTGGGACCCGGCTGCGAAGTCGTCCTGCCGGTCAACACCTTCATTGCCACAGCGGAAGCCGTGGTCCGGATTGGCGCCACCCCGGTGTTCGTCGATGTGGATCCGGTCCACTTGCTCATCGATGCCGCGCAAGTGGCGGCAGCTGTTGGGGACCGGACGCAGGCCATAGTTCCGGTCCACCTCTTCGGTCAGACGGCACCCGTCGAGCAGCTGCGCGCCCTGGCGGGGTCCTGTGGAGCAGTGATCATCGAGGACGCGGCACAAGCCCAGGGCGCAACCCGGCACGGAAGTCCGGCCGGGTCCCTGGGGGCGGCCGCCGGGACCAGCTTCTACCCAGGAAAGAACCTTGGCGCCGCAGGGGATGCCGGCGCAGTGACGACTAACGACACTGAAATAGCCCGCCGCGTCCGGATGCTTGCCGCGCACGGCAGTGCGACGAAATACGTCCACGACGTTGTTGGGTTCAATTCACGGCTGGACACGATCCAGGCGGTGATCCTCAATGCCAAGCTTCGGCGTCTGTCCGCTTGGAATGATTCCCGGCGGGAGGCCGCAGCAAGATATACCGAAATGCTCGAAGATGTTCCCGGGGCCGCCGCGCCCATCAGTGCTGAGGGCAATGACGACGCCTGGCACCTGTACGTCATCCGGGTGGCAGACCGGGATCGCGTCCTTGCCCGCCTGAACGGCGAGGGCATCGGGGCGGGAATCCACTACCCAACGCCCCTGCATCTGAGCGGGGCCTTCGCCCACCTGGGTCTCGGCCCAGGTGCCTTCCCGGTGGCGGAACGTGCAGCAGGCGAAATTCTGTCCCTGCCCCTTCACCCGCACATTACAATCGCGCAGCAGAAGTTCGTGGTTGAAACTCTTCGGGCCGCCCTGTAGCATCGGGGCGGCCCATATCCCGGTTCGCCGGATCCTGTCATCGCGACGGTTCGCGCACGGACCCGGCCTCAAGAACTTCCCGGGTCTCTCGACTTCGTGCCCCCGGATCCCGACGGCGGCCGCGGACCGTGGGGAACACGTCGAGTTCGGGACTGAGCCACCCACCCGCCGTGGATCCTCCATCCGACGACAATGAATCGTGCTCCGGCCTGCCTCCTGCGTCCGACGCCGCGGCGGCATGCAATGCGGCCTTCCGCCGGCGTGCCAATCCGACCCCGCGGGCTATGGAGACGGCCCCGAACATCAGGACCGCACCGCCCACGAGGACGGCAATAAGGGAGCGCAGGCGGCTTGAAAACTGCTCAGTCGCCTTGTCCGGGGATGCGACGACCAGCGACGAAAAGAGATACGTATCGTCAGCGCCGTCGATCTTCTGGATAGTGCGAAGATTCTCCGTAAGCAGTTCGCCCAGCCGCCGCGTCGTAGCGATCGAGCGGTCCGGCGTCGAACTGACCCCGGTGATGTCAACGAGGAATGAGTACTGTCCGCCAACCGCATCCCGGGTGACATCATATTGTTTGCTAAGCCCTTCCGCGGTGAGTTGGTCAGCTGTCGAACTGTCCTTGAGGCGGGTGATCAGCACCTGTACAACCAGCGTGGGATCCGATGAACGCAAATAGGGATTGCTTGAATTGAGCTCTCTGAGCGCCGGATTCTTTATTTTGTCGGCCTCGGTCGGAATATTCGGGTTGATCAGGGCATACGTCATCGTGGATTCGTAGGTACGGGGCGCGAACTGGAAAACGTAGATTGACGCAATGAGCGTAATGAAAAGTACCGGCAAAGTAACAGACTTGTAGTGCCAAAGTGTCTTGAGTACTGCTAAGGGGTCCATCGTCTTCCTTCCGGGGTGGAACGTACCGAAACTGGCGTCTTCCGAAACGGTGGACCATTCCCATTGCGGGGTCCAAGCAATTCGATCTCGCGTTTGACCATTATCCAAACGGCGCCGGCCAACCCGACGAAAAGGGGGTAAGTCAGCGCGAAGACGGGGAACGACAAGGAATCGAATGTCAGCGAGCACACCGCTGCCACCAGCCCGCCGGCCGCCACTGCACCCGCGAGGCATTTCAGTGCCTGGGAGCCGGCGCGGCGGGCGACGCTCACCGTAATGGCTCCTGGCAAAACAAAGTAGGCGGTGATGGCGACCAGGCCCACCAGTCCCAGGGTGACCGCAGAATTCAGGTATTGGTTGTCCAGAATGTGCAAAGCGTTATCCGGTATGTAGTTGCCGGGGCCAAGGCCAAGTATCGGGTTCTGGCCAACCATTTCGATCACACGCGGATAGTTGTTGGTGCGCGTGGAAATTGACGGATCGCTTTCGGCTGTGCTGAACGAACCTGCGATCGTAGCGATAAGGCCCGGCACCGCGAGGAAGAGACCGGCCGCCGCAATCGGAACGACGAGGAATGCCCAGCGCCGGGCCAGCTGCGGCAGGAACGGAATGAAGGCAATCATCCCGACCAGCAGTCCAATAATGCCCGCCCTCGAGATCGTTGCGGCAATGGCAAACACGAGGAGGCCCGTTCCGGTCCAATGCAGCCATTTTCTGCCCACCGGATCAAAGAGGCCCCGCCAGATTGAGAGCGGAAGCAGCATGGAGGACACCACGGCCAACTCGATGGAGTGAAAGGTGCTGCCTGACACACGGACCAGCGTGCCACGGACTTGAAATGTCGTGCCTGCTC
>FTCF01000035.1_pt1 | contig 11336 bp, 9 predicted proteins | sample 1639631 | NCBI WGS metagenome assembly FTCF01 (sample SAMEA3914864, study PRJEB12502) | metagenome | biome: forest; material: soil | place: USA | collected 2012-03-12 | depth 0.3 m
TGGCCAGGCCCTGGAGGCCGTCCCCGCCGCTCACCGTGACAGTCAGCTCCGCGCCGCGTTCGTGCGCCTCGGCGGACTTCCCCATGATGAGTGCACTCACGACGGGCTCGTCCACCGATGCCACGAGATGGTCGGTGAGTTGTTGGCTCAGTTCAAGGTCCTTGGTGGCAAAGTCCAAGGCGTCGGTGGTTCGCCCGAGCTCCATGAGGGACACGATGGTGTGCAGCCGGTTGGCGTGTTCGTGGGTCTGGGCCCGCAACGCGTCCGACAGTGTCTTCATGGTTTCGAGTTCACTGCCCAGGGACTCGATTTCCGTCCTGTCGCGGAGCGTGGCTACCGTCCCGAACACGGCAGGCCGCTGCCGGCCCCTCATGCCGGGCGGGCCCACCGCGGGCGCCTGGTTCACCACAAGGATCCCGGACCCGCTGAGGTGGATTTCGTCGTGTGCCGTCCGGCCGGATTCGAAGAGCCCGTGGAGGCTGGGCTCCAGGGGCAAGTCCGAAAGGCGCGGTGCGGCTCCTGCGGCGGGATCGACGTCGGACCGTTTCAGTCCCAGCAGATCAGCGGCCTGGTCGTTGTACATGACCACGCGGCCGCCCGTGTCGATCAGGACGACACCTTCGCGGACAGAGTGCAGGACCGACTCGTAGTATGCGAACAATTGCGCCAATTGCTCCGGTCCCCAGCCCCGGGTGACAGAACGGAGGTATCGGCCCAGCAACCAGGAGGCCAGGGAGCCTCCGGCAAGCATGGCCAGGGAGAACGCGATGATCGTCGTGAGCCGGGCTGATACCGCAACGTCCACCGTCCGCACCGTGACGCCCGCCGCCACCAGGGCCCGGACTTTTCCGGATGAATCCTCCACAGGAACGATGGTGCGGACGGACGGGCCGAGCGTACCGGCCGTGACCTCAGTGAACGTCTGCCCGTGGAGGGCAGGGTCGATGGTGCCGATGTAGGGCTTGCCGATTTCGTCGGGGTTCGCATGGGTCCAGCGCGTCCGGTCCGGGGCCATGATGGTGATGAAGTCGGCATGGGCGTTTGCCATGACCACCTGGGCGTAAGGCTGCAGGGCGGCGGAGGGATTTGTCGTACCTGCTGCCTGGAGGACGAGGGGATTGGCTGCAATCGCCGCGGCCACAGCCTGCATCCGCTGGCCGGCGTCGTTGTAGGCCCGGTCCCTGGCGTCCACAAAGGCCACCGTTCCCACGATCGCGGTGAGCGCCAGGATGAACAGCAGATTTGCCACAAAGAGTCTCCGGGCAATGCTCCAGCGTCGGATCACGTACTCCTTTCTGCGGGCAATCCTGTGACCAATATGAACGCAACAGTGATACATGTCACGCCGCGCCCAATGATGGATATCACAACAGAGCGGCGCAGGGACATTTTGCAGGAACCACGGCGCTTTCCAGAGTATCTATAAGGAGCAAAGCCATGACCTCTCAAAGAGGAGAGATTGCACCCGCGAAGGCCGGGCGCAAGGGGCTGGACAAGTCGCATTACCTCTACATCGCCGTGATCGCCGCAGTCGTGCTGGGCGCCGTCGTCGGCCTGCTTTTCCCCGAAGTGGGTAAATCCCTCAAGCCTTTGGGCGACGGCTTCATCAAGCTCATCAAGATGATGATCGCCCCCGTCATTTTCTGCACCATCGTCCTGGGCATCGGGTCGATCGCCAAGGCAGCCACTGTTGGCAAGGTCGGTGGCCTCGCCCTGGTCTACTTCCTGGTGATGTCAACGTTCGCGCTCGCCATCGGTCTGGTAGTTGGCAACATCATCCACCCGGGTGAAGGCCTGAAGCTGATTCCGTACGACCCCAATGCGAAGGCTGCCACAAACAGCACCGCCGATTTCCTGCTGGGCATCATCCCCGGAGACATTCCCGTCCTGCCGACGCTCCTGGCCGCCATTCTGGTGGGCTTTGCGCTGCAGCGCATGGGCTCGCAGGGCCAGCCGGTGCTCAAGGCCATCCAGCACGGGCAGGCGCTCGTCTTCCGTATCCTCATCATGATCATGTGGCTGGCACCCGTCGGTGCCTTCGGCGCGATCGCCGCAGTGGTCGGTGCCACCGGCGTGAAGGCAATCTTCGGAATGCTCACCCTGATGGTCGCCTTCTACATCACCTGCGCATTGTTCATCGTCGTGGTGCTCGGCACCTTGCTTCGGGTTGTGTCCGGCGTCAGCATCTTCCAGCTGATGAAGTACCTGGCCCGCGAGTACCTGCTCATCTTCTCCACTTCATCCTCCGAAGCGGCGCTGCCCAGGCTCATCGCCAAGATGGAGCACCTCGGCGTTTCCAAGCCGGTTGTCGGTGTCACGGTCCCTACCGGCTACTCCTTCAACCTGGATGGAACTGCCATCTACCTGACCATGGCTTCGCTGTTCGTCGCCAACGCCATGGGTATTCCGCTCGACCTGGGCGCCCAGGTATCGCTGCTGGTATTCATGATCATTGCGTCCAAGGGAGCTGCCGGCGTTTCCGGTGCCGGCCTGGCCACCCTCGCCGCAGGCCTGCAGGCACACCGGCCCGAACTGCTGGGCGGCGTCGGCATGATCGTCGGCATCGACCGCTTCATGTCGGAAGCCCGCGCCCTGACCAACTTCACGGGCAACGCCGTCGCCACGGTGTTGATCGGTACCTGGGTCAAGGAAATCGACCGCAACCAGGTCACCAACGTCCTGTCCGGTGCCACGCCGTTCGACGAGCTGACCATGATCAGCCACCACGCTGAACCCGAAGTGAAAGAGGCCGTGGCCGCTTAGCCTGCACACTGTTTGGAAGCATCCGCGCAGTCATCCGCGCAGGCAAGGCAGGAACCCGTCACGGGGACCTGCCTTGCTTGCGTTTTATCGACACCGGGGCCCAACCTTCTACCTCAGCTAGAAGGTAAAGGCTCAAACTGCGCGCAATGTCAAGTTCCGCAGAATGCCGTGTCGGGCGCTGTAGCCTAGGTGGGGAGCAGTGTTGGTGCTGGAGACAGCCGCAGGAAATGACCGTCGTGGAGAGAGTGGATAGATACGTGAGCAGCGAACGGGGAACGACTACGCTGGAGGGCACGGATTTCGATCTGGAAGACGCCGTCATGGGGCCCACGGGCCGCCCGCATCGCGACTTCCCCGAGCCCGCGCCACTGGCCTACCACGGCCCGGCCCGCGTCATAGCCATGGTCAACCAGAAGGGTGGCGTGGGCAAGACCACGTCAACCATCAACCTCGCCGCTGCGCTCGCAGAATTCGGCCGGCGCGTCCTGCTCGTTGACTTCGACCCGCAGGGAGCTCTTTCCGCGGGCCTGGGCGCGAACCCGCATGAACTCGACCTCACTGTTTACAACGTCCTGATGGACCGCAAAGTGGACATCCGCGACGCCATCCAGAAGACCGGCGTTGAAGGCATCGACCTCCTGCCGGCGAACATCGACCTCTCCGCGGCCGAGGTCCAGCTGGTCAACGAAGTAGCGCGCGAGCAAGTGCTGGACCGCGCGCTCAAGAGCGTCGAGGACGACTACGACGTCGTGCTCATTGACTGCCAGCCGTCCCTCGGCCTCCTCACGGTCAACGCCTTGACGGCTGCGCACGGCGTGATCATCCCGCTGATCTGCGAATTCTTCGCCCTCCGCGCGGTGGCACTGCTCGTCGAAACCATCGAAAAGGTCCAGGACCGGTTGAACCCGCGCCTGCAGGTGGACGGCGTGCTCGCCACGATGTACGACGCCCGCACCCTGCACAGCCGCGAAGTCATTTCCAGGCTCGTGGAGGCGTTCGGGGACAAGGTCTTCGAGACCGTCATCAAGCGTTCCATCAAGTTCGCCGACGCCACGGTTGCCGCTGAGCCCATCACCAGCTACGCCGGAAACCACATCGGTGCCGACGCCTACCGCCGCCTGGCCAAGGAACTGATTTCGCGCGGCGGCGCACCCTAGCCCGCGTGGCAGAGCCACTCACCGTTGAAAGCGCGCCCGCCCGGACGGGCGACGCGCCGCCGTCGTACTCTTCTGCAAGCAACGCGGACGACGCCGGAGCGTCGCCTTCCGGGCGAAAGGCCGGCTTTGAGGTCAGGCTGGCGAACTTCACCGGCCCGTTCGATCTCCTGCTCGGCCTGATTTCCAAGCACAAGCTGGACATCACGGAAGTCGCGCTGGCCACTGTGACGGATGAGTTCATCAAGTACATCCGGCGCCTGCAGGAACTGGGGGAGGACTGGGCCCTGGACGAAGCCAGCGAATTCCTGGTCATCGCCGCGACGCTCCTGGACCTCAAAGCCGCAAGGCTCCTGCCGGCCGGCGAAGTCGAAGATGCCGAGGACATTGCCTTGCTGGAAGCCCGGGATCTTCTCTTCGCCCGTCTCCTGCAGTACAAGGCTTTCAAGCAGGTGGCCGCGATTATGTCCGGCACTTTGGAGTCGGAAGCCCGGCGCTTCCCGCGGCAAGTTGCGTTGGAAGGGCATTTCGCGGCGATGCTGCCCGAACTTATCTGGCGCCATACGCCCCAACAGTTCGCCGCGCTGGCGGCCAAGACCCTGGCTCCGAAGGACAACACGCCCGAGGAAGTCGGCCTCGACCACCTTCACGGAACACCCGTCAGCGTCAAGGAACAGGCCGAGATCATCGGCTACCGCCTGCAGCGCGGCCAGCCACAATCCTTCAGGGCACTGATTGCCGACGCTGAGTCCACGCTTGTTGTCGTGGCCCGGTTCCTCGCGCTCCTCGAGCTGTTCCGCGACCGTGTGGTGGCGTTTGAGCAGCCGGGTCCGCTCGCCGAACTGACCGTCCGCTGGACAGGGCGCCCCGAAGGTTGGAGCAGCGACAACTTGAGCGACGAGTATGAGCAGATCGACAAAGGAGAGGAACCGCTGTGAGCGAGCAGGAACCAGACGGGGACGGCCTCGCCGAGCTTGAAGCCCTACCCGGCGGCGCCCGCGCGGCTCTCGAAGCCGTCCTGATGGTGATCGACCAACCGGCCACCGCGGAAGAGCTCGCTGCCGGGCTCAACGTGACGGTCGCCGTCGTCGAGGATTTGCTGGAGGGACTGCGGCAGGAGTATAGCGGCTATACTGTTAAAGCCCCGGGCAGGGACGCTGATGACTTGCACACTGATGCAAGTGCCAGCGCTGCACCCCGGGGTTTTGAGTTGCGGAACGTTGCCGGAGGGTGGCGGATCTATTCACGCGCGGATTTTGCCGACGTCGTGGGAAGGTTCGTTCTCGAAGGCCAGACCGCGCGGCTGACGCAGGCAGCCCTCGAAACCATGGCGGTCATCGCGTACCGGCAGCCGGTTTCCAGGGCCAGGGTGTCGGCCATCCGCGGCGTCAATGTCGATTCAGTCGTCCGGACCCTTGTCCAACGCGGGCTGATCGAGGACTCAGGTACCGATCCTGAATCGGGGGCGATCCTTTACCGGACCACCTCGTACTTCCTTGAGCGCATGGGCATTGGCTCGGTGGCTGAACTGCCTCAATTGTCCCCCCACCTTCCGGGGTTGGAGGGCATCGAGGAGTTCTTCGACGCCGAACGCATGTAGCCGCGGGAAAACACCGCGGCCGCAGGCAAATCGAAACAACTCAATATTGCAAGGATCTACAAACGCCCGGCTAGTAGCGGGCAGACACACAGGGCAGATATCCTCTGTCCGGCTGGCTTATGTTGAGAAAGAACAAGCCGGCCACCATAACAAAAGGACGGGTCATGACACAGGCGGGACGCCAGGGTTCACCACGTAATAGTTCGGGACGAAACAATTCCGGACGCAACGAGTCGCAAGACTCAGGCCGCAGCAATGCAGGCCGCAGCAGTGCCGGCCGCGCAGGCGGCAGCAGTTTTGGTGCCGGCCGGGGTGGCGCAAGCCGTGCCGGTGGCGCTAGCCGTGCTGCCGGCGCCTCCGGAGGCAGCAAGCGCAGCTTCTCCCCGGGCGGAGAACGCCCCTTCAAGCCCACCCGTCCGCGTGAGGAACGCCCCTTCGATCCGGACAACCCCACCTCGGCCAGAGGCTATGAGCGTCGTGAAGACGCCGGCCGCCAAGATTCGAGGCCGGCGAAGGCACCCCGCAAGCCAGGCTCCAACAAGCCCGGCTTCGGCAAGGCTCCGGGCACGCCAGGCGCGTTGAAGCCCAAGGCCAGCAACAAGAAACAGTACGCTTCCCGCGCCTTCGGCAGTGAGCGCTTCGGCCAGAACCTCGGCCCGATCCGCAAGCCCCGCGGCCGCCGCGGCGAGGTGGCCCAGTCCGAGCAGCACGACGCCGATGGCGTGCGCCTGCAGAAGGTCATGGCCCAGGCCGGCGTCGCTTCCCGCCGCGTGTGCGAGGAAATGATCGAGGAAGGCCGCGTCGAGGTCAACGGCCAGCTCACCACCGAGCTTGGCATGCGCGTCGACCCCACGACCGCCGTGATCCACGTCGACGGCATTCGCATCCAGCTCGATGACACCATGCTCTACATGGTGTTCAACAAGCCCAAGGGTGTCGTTTCCACGATGGAAGACCCCGAGGGCCGTCCCTGCATCAGCGATTTCCTCAAGTCCGCCAAGAACAAGGGCGAGCGTCTCTTCCACGTTGGACGTCTTGACGTCGCCACCGAGGGCCTGCTGCTGCTGACCAACGACGGCGAACTCGCCAACCGCTTGACGCACCCTTCCTACGAGGTCCCCAAGACGTACCTGGTACAGGTCCGCGGTCCGTTCCCGCAGGGCGTCGGTGCGCAGCTGAAGGCCGGCATCGAGCTCGAAGACGGCATCGCTTCCGTCGACTCCTTCAAGCTCGTGGATTCCACTCCGGGCCACGTGCTGATCGAGGTCGTGCTGCACTCCGGCAAGAACCGTATTGTCCGCCGCTTGTTCGAAGCCGTGGGGTTCCCCGTGCTGCGCCTCGTGCGCGTCAAGATCGGTCCGATTGGCCTTGGCGACCAGCGCCAGGGGAGCATCCGGAACCTCGGCAAGCAGGAAGTCGGACACCTCCTGGCCTCCGTAGGACTATAAGGCATGTCGGCATTCCACTCGCACGGCCGGGGCCACCTTGACGGCCCGGTGGTCGTTTTCGGCACCGGCCTGCTCGGAGCCAGCATCGGTCTCGGCCTGCGCGGCCGGGGTGTCTCCGTGTTCCTTTCGGACCCGTCGCCAACCAACCAGGCCGTGGCGGTGGATATCGGTGCGGGCAGGCCTCTGTCCGAGCTCGAGAATCCGCCCCAGCTGGTTGTTGTCGCGGCGCCACCGGATGTGACGGCCGACGTCGTCGAGCGGGCCCTGGGTGAATACCCGGAGGCCGTTGTGGTGGACATTGCCAGCGTCAAGCTGGCAATCCAGGCCGAGCTCCGGGGCCGGGGAGTGGACATGTCCCGTTACGTCGGGACGCACCCGATGGCCGGGCGCGAGAAATCCGGGCCCGTCGCGGCCCGCGGCGAGCTCTTCACGTCCATGCCTTGGGTCCTTTGTCCGTCCGACGAGACCAGCGCCGACGCGCTTCAGACCGCGCGTTCCCTTGCCGGAGACCTGGGGGCAATAGTTTCCCAGTTCACCGCGGAGGAACACGATGAAGCCGTTGCGCTGGTATCGCATTTGCCCCAGGTGATGTCTTCGCTTCTCGCCAGCCGCTTGCAGGGAACACCGCTTCACGCGCTGTCCCTGGCTGGCAACGGGCTGCGGGACACCACGAGGATTGCTGCCAGCGATCCCACCCTGTGGGTGCAGATCCTTGGCAACAATGCGGCCAAGATGGTGGATATCCTCCATGGTGTCCGTGAAGACCTCAACCGATTGATCGGTACCCTGGAGGATCCCACTGCGCCCGGCGCCCGCCTGGACCTTGCCCAGCTCATCAGCGAGGGCAACGCCGGGCAGGCCAGGATCCCGGGAAAGCACGGCGGACCCCCTCAGGCATATTCATGGCTTACAGTTCTGGTAGACGACCGGCCCGGGCAGATCGCCAGGCTGTTGACGGAGATCGGTGAGATCGGCGTCAATGTTGAAGACCTCCGCCTGGACCACTCGTCCGGGCAGAACGTTGGCATGGTGGAACTTTCCGTCATGCCCAACAAGCACGACCTCCTTGTTGAAGCCTTGACCGACCGTGGATGGCGGGTACTCCAGTAATGAAACGTGAACTTTTCGGCCCGGAGACCGTAGTACGTCCGGGAAAGCCGCTGGTTGTCGCCATCGACGGCCCGTCCGGCTCCGGCAAGTCCAGCGTCAGCAAGGAAGTTGCCCGGCGCTTGAAGCTCGCCTATCTGGACACGGGTGCGATGTACCGTGCGTTGACCTGGTATTGCCTCAAGACCGGGATCGACCTCAGGGACGGTGCCGCCGTCGAGCAGGCCTCAAAGGATCTGCCGCTGGAACTCAGCACCAGCGCCAACGCCGAATACGTCAGTGTTGCCGGAGTGGATATCACGGAGGAAATCCGTGAGCCGAGGATCTCCTCGTCTGTCAGCGCCGTTGCAACCACCCTGGGTGCCCGCAACGAATTGATTCGTCGCCAGCGCCAGCTGATCGAACAGCACCACCGCCGCATGGTGGTCGAAGGACGGGACATCACCACCGTCGTCGCGCCCTATGCCGAGGTCCGCATGCTGCTGACCGCCAGCGAGGAAGCCCGGCTGCGGCGCCGCGGCCTCCAGTTGGGCGGAACGCAGAGCCAAGAGCAGCTCGCGGCCCAAGTGATCCACCGCGATGCCAAGGACTCCACTGTGGTGAACTTCACCCAGGCGGCCGACGGCGTCGTGACCCTGGATTCCTCGGACCTGGACTTCGAAGAAACGGTCGAAACGGCACTGAGCATTGTGGGCAAGGTCATCTACGGTGACTGAAGCCCGGCTCCCGGCACGCTGGACCATGATCTGGAGCCGGCCGGTCGGCTGGCTGTTGGACCATGTCCTGTACCGGACCGCGATAACGGGACGCGCCAACGTTCCCAAATCCGGCCCGGTCATTTTCGCGGCCAACCACATCAGCTTCCTGGACGGGCCGGTGATGTTCGGCGCGGCTCCACGGCCCATGCACATCCTGGTCAAGAAGGAGATGTTCAAGGGTTTCCTGGGCAAGGTTCTTCGTGCCTCGGGGCAGATTTCCATCGACCGCTCCGGCGACCGCGCGGCGCTCCAGCTCGGAAGACAAGCGCTCGACGCCGGCCGTTGCGTGGGGATTCTCCCTGAAGGAACGCGGGGGAGCGGCACCGCCGGAAGCATCAGCAACGGCGTCGCATGGCTAGCCCTGATGTCCGGTGCCACAGTAATTCCCGTGGCCATCCTCGGAACGCGGACCGGAGACGAACACCGTGACTCCATTCCGGGGCCGCGCCGCCGCCTGCACGTCAGTTTCGGGGCTCCCCTAAATGTGACCCGCAGAAATGGCGAGCCGGGGCGTGTTTCAATGGACAGGGCGGCTGCGGAGATCCGCGCTGCGCTGGCTGGACACGTCCAGGATGCCGTCAAGACCACCGGTCAGTCCCTTCCGGGGGACTAAATGAACCGGCCCACAGCCAATGCAGCACCGCCAAGAAGAAGTAGCCGGGACGCCGGCAGATCACCACTAAGGAAAGTGCAATGAGCGATACGACTCACAAATCCGGCAACATCGGAGCCGGCGACGACGAATACACGCCCACCGGCACCGACCAGGTGGCTGAAAACCTCGCCGCTCTGGACGACGACGAAGCCGAACTCCGCGCAGCCTCCCTCCGGGCAGGCCTGGAAGATTATGACCTCGACGAGGACGACGCCGCCCTGCTGAGCGGACTCTACGACGACGAAGGCGAAGACGGTCCCCTCAAGCTGGACCCGGTCCTGGCCATCATCGGCCGCCCAAACGTCGGCAAGTCCACGCTGGTGAACCGCATCCTCGGCCGTCGCGAGGCCGTCGTCGAGGACACCCCGGGCGTGACCCGTGACCGTGTCATGTACTCGGCACACTGGAACGGCCGCAACTTCACGCTGGTGGACACCGGTGGCTGGGAGCACGACGCGAGGGGCATCCACGCCCGGGTCGCCGAGCAGGCCGAGATGGCCGTGGAACTCGCTGACGCCGTGCTCTTCGTGGTGGACTCCGCCGTTGGCGCCACTGCCACGGACGAAGGTGTCATGAAGATGCTGCGCAAGTCCAAGAAGCCGGTCATCATGGTGGCCAACAAGGTTGACGACTTTGCACAGGAAGCCGACTCGGCAACGCTTTGGGGCCTTGGCTTCGGCGAGCCGTACCCGGTGTCCGCCCTCCATGGCCGCGGCGTTGCCGACCTCCTGGACCACGTCATGGATACCCTGCCCGAGTTCTCCACGGTGGAAGGAGTCGAGCGTTCAGGCGGTCCCCGCCGCATTGCCCTCATCGGCCGCCCGAACGTCGGCAAGTCCTCGCTGCTGAACAAGCTGGCCGGCTCCGAGCGCGTCGTCGTTGATCCCCTCGCCGGGACCACCCGCGACCCCGTGGACGAATTCATCGAACTCGGCGGCCGCACCTGGCGCTTCGTGGACACCGCAGGTATCCGCCGCCGACAGCACATGGCCCAAGGCGCCGACTTCTACGCTTCCCTGCGTACGCAGGCCGCGCTCGAAAAGGCGGAGGTCGCCGTCGTGCTCCTGGCCGTTGACGAGGTGCTCAGCGAGCAGGACGTCCGCATCCTGCAGCTCGCCATCGAGTCGGGCCGCGCGCTGGTCCTCGCCTTCAACAAGTGGGACCTGCTCGACGACGAACGTCGCCGCTACCTTGAGCGGGAAATCGAGCAGGACCTGGCACACGTTGAATGGGCTCCGCGAGTCAACATCTCCGCCAAGACCGGCTGGCACAAGGACCGTCTGGTGCCCGCACTGGACCTCGCTCTGGAGAGCTGGGACAAGCGCATCCCGACAGGGCGCCTCAACGCGTTCCTGGGCGAGCTCGTGGCTGCCCACCCGCACCCGGTCCGCGGCGGCAAGCAGCCCCGCATCCTGTTCGGCACCCAGGCATCCAGCCGTCCGCCGAAGTTCGTGCTCTTCACCACGGGCTTCCTGGACCCCGGTTACCGCCGGTTCATCACTCGCCGGCTGCGCGAAACCTTCGGCTTCGACGGCACGCCGATCGAGGTCAACATGCGCGTCCGTGAAAAGCGCGGCAAGAAGCGCTAATTGAGACGCGCATCACAGATGACACCGGCCAAGGTGTCATTGAGAACCTCGAACATCGTGTAAGCTTTTTGAGGTGGTTCGGCCGGACTGCTTAGGTGAAAACCTAGGCGGAGAACGGCAGGACTGACGGGCTGTAGCGCAGCTTGGTAGCGCACTTGACTGGGGGTCAAGGGGTCGCAGGTTCAAATCCTGTCAGCCCGACCGCAAGGTATGGATAGCAAAGTCCCGGGAACGTAAACGTTCCCGGGACTTTTGCGTTTAA
>FTCF01000512.1_pt1 | contig 11329 bp, 5 predicted proteins | sample 1639631 | NCBI WGS metagenome assembly FTCF01 (sample SAMEA3914864, study PRJEB12502) | metagenome | biome: forest; material: soil | place: USA | collected 2012-03-12 | depth 0.3 m
CCAGCCACCTTTGACTTTGCTAATCCCGACAGCCATAGCCCGCAGCGCTTCGTCACCACCGTGCCCCAGCAGGCGCTGTTCCTCATGAACAGCCCCTACATGAAGACCCAGGCCGAAGCTCTCGCCGCCAAGCTCCCCGTTGAGCCCACCGCCACCATCGATGCCGGCACCATCACCGCCATGTACCACCAGGTGCTGCTGCGCGATCCCAAGCCCGATGAAGTCGAGCTGGCCGAGCATTTCGTCACCGATGCCGGTACCCTGCAAGAAACTCCTGGCTTCATCTGGACCTACGGCACCGCCCACTTGAAACGCACCGGAGAGGCCGCCGAGCTCACCGGCTGGCAGGCCTTTGAAGTCCTCAAGGACTCCCACAAAAACGGCACGTGGAGCCACACCGGCACCGTCCCCGATCCCAAGTGGGCCTATGCCATGCTCACCGCCGCCGGCGGCCATGCCCCCGCAGATGACCTCGTCGTCAGCCGCCGCTGGACCGCGCCGAAGGACGGCACCTACGTCATCCGCGGCACCCTCAAGCGCCCCAGCAGCCAGGGCAACGGCGTGCGCGGCCTGATCATGCTCAACAGCAAAAAGGTCCTTCTCGAAACCCTCGCCGCCCCCGCTCCTGGCAAGCCCACCCAGCCCATGGCCATCGCCGAAGGCGTGGCCCTCAAGAAAGGCGATGTCCTCGATTTCGCCGTCAGCGCCGAGAATGGCGACACCAACAGCGACAGCTTCGAGTGGGTCCCCGAGATCCAGCTCCCCGTCAAGGAAGGCGAAAGGCCCGTGATCGTGACCAACGCCAAGGCCGACTTCTGCGGCCGCAACAACTGGCCCCTCACCCGCCTCCGCCCCCAGACCCCGCTCGCCCAGCTCGTTCAGGTGCTGCTGATGAGCAACGAGTTCATGTTCGTCGAGTAGCTGCTGGCACCGCGCCCCCGAGCATCGCAAAGAGCCCGCGATCCCCATTTGCAACCCCCACGCTTTTGCGTAAGGTTGTGATTCGATCGCGAACACTTGGAGAGGTGGCAGAGTGGTCTATTGCGTCGGTCTTGAAAACCGAAGGGGCTTTGCGGCCCCCGCGAGTTCGAATCTCGCCTTCTCCGCCACGCCCCCTGACTCCTCTGGCACCGTCAGTAACGGGTCGGGCTGGGTTTTAAGGCACGCCACAGCTCGAGATACCTCAGCTCATCAAAGCGGACATCCCATCGACTCCTGGCAACCGTGCAGTCCACCACCGCGCAGCAGATCATTGGGGGCGGCCGAAAATGAAATTCGCCACTCATGCTGTGACCTGTCCTTCGGAGAATTTGTGAGATGCGCAGGAAGGCGGTCTCTGCCACGTATTACCTCACCTCTCTATGCCCCGTTTTGTTTTTAGCCTGCCAGTCATCCTCGCCGCCAGCCTTGGCCTTGCCGGTGCCGTTCGTGCGGCGGAGCCGTTTGATGCCTTCCTGGAGCAGCATTGTGTCCGCTGTCATGGCCCTGAGAAGGAGAAGGGTGACTTGCGGATTGATCAGCTTTCGCGCGATTTCAAGTTGGGGGCGGATGCCCATCACTGGGCGGAGATGATCGAACAGGTCAATTCGGGCGAGATGCCTCCAAAGAAGGAAAAGAAGCCGACGCAGGAGGAAATCTCGGCGTTCGTGGCGAGTCTCGACTTGCGGCTCAAGGAGGGGCGGGCGGCGCGGATGGCGGCGCGGCCGACGGTGGCGCATTACCGCCTGAGCCGGAAGGAGTATCAAAACACGGTCTATGACCTGCTCGGCGTGCGCTACGATCCGACCAAGCCGGGGGAGCTGAACGAAGATACGCTGTGGCACGGCTTTGAGCGCCTGGGATCGGAGCTGACGCTTTCGCCCTCGCATGTGGATCGCTACTACCGCGCTGCGGAACTTGTGCTCGACCGTGCCTTTCCTGCCGTGACTGGCGAGGTTCGCAAAGTCCGCAAGACGGCCGCCGATCTGCGCTACAATGGCGGGAAGACCCAGCAGGAGATGCTGGACCGGTTTGGCATCAAGCGTCCGCTGCGCTACCTGCTTTTCCCGGGCAACGTCCAGAACGCGCTGTCACCCGATTGGTTCGGGAAAACCGGGCCGCAACACAGCGGCCTCTATCGCATGCGCCTCCAGGCCAGCGGCATCCGTCCGCTTGGCGGCCAGCCGGCGCACCTGAGCATCGGCAAGGTGACGGGTGAGGAGACCGTCGCGGGCCTCATCGAGTTTGACATCACGGCGCCGGAGGATGCTCCGCAGGTCTATGAGTTCGAGGTGTTTCTCGAGATGCCTGCGCAGTTGAGCTTCTGCGTGGTGGCCACCGATGTGGTGGACCGAAGGAGCGGCGCTGCCTTCCGCAATGCGCTTGGCAGCCGGAGCGGGTATATTTTCACGCATAGCAGCGAGACCTTGCTCCTGAACCCGAACGCCCCGCAGATGTTCGATGGCAAAGGCAACGGCCTGTTCTCGACGGTGCTCCTCGATTGGATCGAATGGGAGGGGCCACTGGAGACCGACGCGGAAAAGTCTCGACGCGAAGGTGTGGCGCCTGCCGATGATGCGGCTCCGGAAGTGGTCGCGGGGCATCTGCAACGCTTTGCGGAACGCGCTTGGCGGCGGCCGGTCAAGCAAGAAGAGCTGGCGGAGTATCTGAACTCCTACCGCGCCGAACGTGAGGCGGGCGAAAAGCCGGCCGACGCCTACAGGGTGGCGCTGCAGGGCGTGCTGACCTCACGCAACTTCCTCTACATTGTCGAGGGTGATCCGGTGGCCCGCGAGCATCTCACCGACTGGGAACTGGCGTCGCGGCTCTCGTACTTTCTGTGGAGTTCAATGCCGGACGACGCCCTCTTCACCGCTGCCAAAAGCGGCACCCTGAACGGCGCGGGACTGAAGAAGGAGGTGGACCGAATGCTGACGGACAGCCGGATCAACCGCTTCGTTGACGACTTTTCCCGGCAGTGGCTGCAACTGCACCGCGTGGGCATGTTCCCACCGGACAAAAAGCTTTACCCCAACTACGACCCTTGGCTGGAGACGAGCATGCGGGCCGAGCCAGTGGAATTCTTCCGCGAGATGTTCGCGAAGAACCTGCCCATGGATGGCTTCCTCGATTCCAACTGGACCATGGCCAATTCCCGCCTCTGCGATTTCTACGGGCTGCCGGAGCCGAAGACGAGCGGCTTCCAGCGCGTGTCGCTCAAGCCCGAGGATCATCGCGGCGGCCTGCTCACCATGGGCGCGGCGCTCGGGCTGACCTCGGACGGAACCCGCCACCGCCCGGTGCATCGCGGTGTGTGGCTCAGCCAGGTGATTCTGGACAAGACGCCGCCGTCGCCGCCCGCCAACGTGCCCGCCATCGAACCCAATCCGCCGACCAACGCCAAGGCCACCCTGCGCGACAAACTGGAAGCGCACCGCAGCAATGCGAACTGCGCCGCCTGCCACGCGAAAATCGACCCCCTCGGGCTCGCCTGGGATAACTACGATGCCATCGGTCAGTGGCGCACTCGTGAGAATACTGCGGTGGGAGTGGGCGAAGCCCCCTTGATCAACTCCTCCGGCAAGATGCCCGACGGTCGTGACTTCAAGGATGCCACCGAATTCAAACGCCTCCTTATTGAGGACCACGACAAGTTCGTGCGCGCCTTCATCGAGCACCTCTGCACCTACGGCCTCCGTCGCGTGCTCAGCGTTGATGACCAGGATGACATCAAGGCCATTGTGGCTGATGCGAAGAAAACCCCGTGCGGGGTCAAGGACATCGTCCGCGCTGTGGCCCTGTCGAACCTCATGCGCAAACGGTAGCTTCACATTACTTGGTTCCTTGCTGCTTATTGCGGCGCGAGGCAGTGAAACCAAGTATCCCTCAAAGACATTACGAACGAAGAACCAAGAAAAAGGAACCAAGAACCATGAACTACTTATCCCAATCCTGGCTGATCGACCGCCGTCATGCCCTCAAGGCACTGGGTTCTTTCATCTCCCTGCCGTTGCTGGAATGCATGATTCCAGCCCGCGCTTCGGAGACGGCCATCGCCACGCCAAAGCGCAGCGCTTTCATCTATCTCGCGAATGGCGTGCATTCGCTGAACTACCAGATCACCACACCGGGGAAGGACTACAAGTTCTCGCGGTCGCTCATGCCTCTGGAGAAGCATCGCGAGGTGATCACGCCCATCAGCGGGCTGCATCATCCGGGAAGCCTCAGCTACCATCACAACTGCATCAACATCTGGCTGACCGGTGGCAAGCTGGGACCTTCCGACCGCAACACGATCTCCGTGGACCAGAAGATGGCGGAACTCACCGCGCAGCACACCCGCATGTCTTCGCTGGAGGTCGCCATCACGCAGGATTCCCTCGCCTGGACTGCGGACGGTGTCAGGCTGCCGGCGATGCGCCGCTGCAGTGAGATCTTTGCGTCCATGTTCGAAGCGCCTAAGGGCGGCATCGCAGCCCAGCGGCGTGCTTTGCGCCGGAAGGCCAGCGTCCTGGATGACAACCTCGCTGAAGTGCGCCGGCTGGAGAAAAAAATGGGCTCCGAAGACAAAGGACGCATGGAGCAGTACCTCACCTCCGTGCGTGAGGCGGAGATCCGCACCAAGCGGGCCGATACGTGGCTGGACACGCCGCTGCCCGTCATCTCCGATGAGGATCGCAAACGCACCAACCGCGACATCGCTGACACCAAGGCAGGTGATTATTTCCGTACGGTCTATGACCTCATGGTGCTCGCGTTTCAGACGGATGTGACCCGCGTGGCCACCTTCAGCCTGGGCGGTGAGGGCCAGGCCATTGCCATTCCTGAAATCGGCATCACGGAATCGCGTCATCAGCTCAGCCACCACGGCGGCGATCAGGGCTACATCGAAAAGCTCACCAACTACGACACCTTCGCCATTGAGCAGTTTAGCTACTTCCTCACCCGGCTCGCGGAGACCAAGGACCTCGGCGGCAAGCCGATGCTCGGCTCCACCATGGCGCTGTTCGGCAGCGGCATGTCCTACGGCCACAGTCATGGCAACGCCAATCTCCCGCTGGTGCTCGCCGGCGGCTCGGACCTCGGCCTGAAGCACGGCCAGCATCTGGATTTCAACAAGGCGGTTCCGGACTTCCAATACGTGCTCGGCGCGGACGGAGGGCTGACCACGGCGCATTACCAGACCTGCAGCCGCCCCGTGAACAGCGACGCGCACATGAGCAACCTGCTGCTGCTCATGGCCCAGCGCATGGGCGTGGAGACGGACACATTTGGCGACAGCAACAAGGTGATCGCACTATGAGAAAGTTCTTGGTTCCTGGTTCTTGGTTCTTTGTTGTTCGTTCGTTGTCGTTGGTTCTTGGTTGTTCGTTGGTCGTTCAAGTGAACGCCGCCAACAAAGAACCAGGAACCAAGAACAAAGAACAGGGCACCGAAGTCTTCCGGCCCGAGGCGGGGAAGTTCCCTCCTCTCGAAAAGGCGCATTCCTACCGGGGGGAGCTTGTGTTTGTGGATCATGCCAACCGCCGCGGCAGCATCCGCGTGGCAGCGGCGGGCACGTATTTCCGCAATCCTCCGCAACCCTTTGCCCTGCTGCCCTACGCCATCGTCCGCTATCACGGCGCACCGGCGGATCTGCGGGACATCCCGCTGGGCACCGTCATGCACGTCAAGGCCTACCTGCCGCCTGACCCGAAGATCTCCGCCGTGCCTGTACTGCCGGTCGATAACAAAGATAAAATCGCGGGCTACAGCGGCACCGGGGTTGCACCTGCGGAGAACCACGTTCTCCTCCTCGAAGACGAGCCCAGCCATTGCCAGCGTGAGGGAGCGAGCTGGAAGCTTGGTGAATTGGAGATCAAAGACAAGGAAGGGATGATCGTCGCCACATGCGAGCCGAAGGCGGGCGGTGATGGCAAAGCGAGCGAGGAAAAGCTGACCTTCGACGCCGCAACTGCGATCTGGCGTGGCCGCGAACGCCTCGGAGTTGCTGATCTGATCGCCGAGGGCACCTGGCCCGCCAGCGGAAAGAAATCGCTCGGGGGCCAGGCCGTTCAACTCGGGATCACTTGGAAGCCCACGCCGGATGGCATCTTCACCCGCTTCCACATCTCGGACATCTGGCTGGACGACATGTCCATGCAGCGTGCCGGTCAGATTCAAACCGAGGTTCACAAGGCCTTCATCCGCAGCCGCTGGATGCCGGCCTGGGTGGATGCCGTCGAGTACGGCAAGTTCGGCCGCGCCACCGTGACCGCGACCTTGTTTGGCGGAATGGACGCCTCCCTCTACGCCGATTTCCAGAAGGACAGCCAGGTGCTGATGAATGGAGCTGAGAATACCTTGAAGCATGCGGGCGGCGGATACGGCCCTGCGCACATGGCTTCCAAAGGCCCGGTCCGCAACGTCACGAAAGCGTCTGGAGAGGTTCCTCTCGGCAGCAGCGGCATCCAAATCCAGTTTGAGACGGACCTTGTCATCGAAGGCATCCGCCCCACGAGAGTGGTCCGCGTCCGTCCCGCAAGCTGGCCCCAGGTGCAAGTGCCTCGCGAGGAATACGTGGGCGACAGCTCAGGCCCTGAAGATCGTTTCCCGACTCCGGCCATCTTTCCCAAGTACTGAGGCATTCCCGGATTTAGGCTGATTTTTGCCGCGCCGGGGCCGGCAGCAAAGAGGGCGGGACTCTTGCGAGCCCCGCCCCTTCGTTTTACTTCAGTCTGACCGCCCAGGGCGCCCGCCGAAGGTTTTTAGTGGGTGGAGTCATACAGCTCACCGCCATCGACGGCCACGTCCTTCTTGCTCTGCGGCACGCTGACCTTCACGATGCCAGAGGTGCTGCCCGAGGCATTGGCGGCGGTGAAGTGCACATGGTACACGCGGCCGTCACCGTTACCGGAGCGCTCGGCGCGCAGGAGCACCGTGCCGTCGCTGTTGATGACGGCGTCGATGGGGGTGTCGCCGTCGCCCTGGCCGTTGGTCGGCTCATCCTGGGTCACGCTGGTGACCTTGATCGAGGTGCTGTTGGTCACGCCGCTGATGCCGACGCTGGTGAGGCCGTGGTTCGGCGGCCAGAGGGAGTCAACGGTGGGCAGGGCATTGGTCACGACCGGGGGCGAACCGGCACGCTTGGAGGTGATCACCACGCTGTCCGTGCTGGTGCCGCCGTAGCCGTCGTTCACGGTCAGCGTGAACGTAAGGGTGCTTCCGCCCGCCGGGGCGGTGAAGGTGGGCGTGGCGCCGTGGAGCACCACGGAGCTGCCCGCCTGCACCCAGGTGTAGGTGAGTGTATCACCATCAGGATCCGAGCTGGCGGTGCCGTTGAGGGTGACGGTGGTGAACTCAGTCACGGTCTGGTCGGGACCGGCGTTGGCCACCGGCGGGTTGTCCACGTTGGTGACATTGATGACAACGCTGTCGGTGCTCGTCAGCGCTCCGTCGCTCACCGTCAGATTGAAGGTGAGGGTACCCACGACGCCGGGGGCGCCATTGGTGCCGAACGCCGGCACGGTGAATGCCGGGCTGGGGCCGGTGAGGACGACGCCGGGACTGCCCGCGCGGGTCCAGGTGTAAGTGAGGGCATCGCCGTCGATGTCATAGCTGTGCTCGCCGTGCAGGGTCACAACCGAGCCTTCGGCCGCCGTCTGGTCAGGACCGGCATCGGCCACTGGCGCGTGGTTGACGTTCACGACGGCGACGTTCACCGTGTCCACTGCCGACTGGCTGCCGGCGGTGACGGTGAGCTGGAAAGTCAGCGTGGCGCCGCCGGTGGTGACCTGGGGAGCAGTAAAGGTGGGCTGCCCGATGGTCGCATTCGAAAGCGTCACCGCAGGGCCGGAGATCTGGGTCCAGGCAAAGGCAAGCGGGCCGTTGCCCGGGTTGCTGCTGAGGCTGCCATCGAGGGTGACGACGCTGCCTTCGTTCACGCTCTGGTCCGAACCAGCGTTGGCCACTGGCGGGGCGACGACCACGGGGGTCGCATTGAGCACCACCTGGCTGTAGGCGACGGAAGCGGGGGTGCCATCGGGCACGCTGCCATTGTTGGAGCCGTTGCTTTCCGTGCCAAGGATCAGGGCCGGGTTGGAGCCAAGGGCGGCAGGGCTGAAGCCCGAAGGCAGCGCGGCCGTGTAGGGAATGAGGCCGGAATCGTAGTTGCTGGCCGCACTGACGATGCGGAAGCCCGTGGCCGAGCCGATCACGGAATAGCTCAGGGCACCGCCGTTGTAGGAGGAGAGCGGGGCAGGCACGGCGAAAGCGCCAACCGAGGGACCGCCGATGAGGACCTGGAAGCTCTTCGATGCCGAATCGAACAGCACGATGAACACATCGTTGGCAAAGGGCGGGGAATTGAAGTCGGGAGGCAGGGTTCCCAAAGCGACAATGGCCTGCGGGTCGCTGCCAGAATAGGAGGTCATGGAGGCAATGCTCACGTCCACCTGGAACGTGGAAAGAGTGCCAATGCTGGTAGTGGACTGCATGAACGTGGGCCCGCCGTTGCCGCGGGAATCGGTGATGGTGACCGCGCCGTTGTTTTCCTTGATGGACGACACGGGGCTGGTGTCCTCGCCGGCAGGCACCCACCCGTTTGGCACACCATTGGAGGTGCCCGTGAAGGTGGAGCTGATCAGGCCGGTGGGCGGCGGGGCCACGACGACGGGGGTGAAGTCCAGGGTCACGCGGTCAAAGGCGACCGTGGCCAGGGTACCGTCGGGCACGGTGTTGTTGCCGCCGGACGTGTTGTTGCCACCGCTTTCGGTGCCGATCACGAAGCCGGTGTTGGAGCCGAGGTCCGCCAGCGAATTGAAGCCCGCGACTGGCGCGGAGGAGAACAGGATGTCGCCGGAGTCATAGTTGTCCGTCGGGCTGGTGATGCGCATGCGGTCGAGGCTGGCCTGCACGGTGAAGCTGAGCGCGCCTCCGTTGTACGAGGGCAGCGAGCCGGGGACGGTGAAACGGCCCTGGGTGGGGGCGTTGATGAAGGCCGAGAAGGTTTTGGCCTGGGTGTCGAACTGCACCACCACGGCAAAGCCGTTGAAGGCACCCACGGCCACGGTCGGGGTGGGATCGCTGCCCGAGAAGGAAGTTACGGAGGCGATGTCCACCTTCATGCTGAAGGCCGTGACCGGCCCCACCGTGGTGTTGTTGATGATCAGGTGCGGGCCATTGCCGCCACGGCCATCGGAGATCGTCACGACTCCGCCGCCTTCCACGACTGGACCCGTCAGGTCGGGACCAAAATCCGTCCACGCCGGTGCAATGGAGGTGCCGGTGAAATCATCGGTGATGATGATGTCTGCGGCCGATGAAACCGTGGCGAAGCTGCCTGCGGCCAGGGCGACCATTCCAAACCACGCCATTCGAGCGGAGCGGAAAGGTGTGGCGGTGGCGCTTGGGATGACCTGGGGCGTTCGGCCAAGCAATCGGGAGAGAGAGGGCTTCATGGTGTGTGCTGTGTTTTCGTTGGGATGTGGTGGGTGTTCACGTGGCGATGGTCAAAAATTGACCAGCGTCACCCTCCATTTTCCGATTTCCGGCCGAGCGTTTCACCGCCACCGAAAAAAACGCAAAATACCTTGGCTGTGCCTCTTCGGAACTCGCTGGCTAAACCCGCGATGTGCTGCTCCGGCCCTGTCAGGAGAAGGCCTTGAACAGCTCCATCATCTCCTGCCGGATCTCCTTGGGATCATGAGTGTCCATCGTGGCGACGAGCTCCCTTTCGATCTTGTCGCGGTAGTGCCTGCGCATCCTGTGCAAGGTTAGTCGCAGGGCGCTCGCGGTGGTGCCCGCGCGTCTGGCGATTTGCGCGAGGGTGGATTCGGATGGTTCCTGGAGCAGGGGGGCTGCCAGAAGGTCGTAACGCTCCTGCCACCCGCGCTGCACGTAGTCATTGCGCAGGGCCTGCAGGCTGCGCTCCAGCACTGCCGCGGCCCACTCGCGGTTGTAAAGAACTTCGAGGCTCGCCTCGCTGGTGCTGGCGCGCAGGTAGCGTTGCTCGGCTTTCTCGTTATCGACAAAACTGTCCAGTGGAATGTGTTCCACACCCCCGCCGCGCTTCTGGCGGTTGGCGCGCTGCCATTGCTGGGTGCAATAATTGGTAAAGGCGCTGAGCAAAAAGCCGCGCAGCTTGCCAACCGATGGATCCACCATGGCAAAGGTTTCGCGGCGCACCATGGATTCAAAGAAGCCCTGCACCGCATCCTGGGCGTCGGGCACGAGAAGACCTTTCCGCCGCGCCACACAGTAAAGGGGATGCCAGTAAGCGCCGCACAGGGTGTTCAGCGCCGCACGTATTTCCTCTTCGGAACCCTCGCGCACTTTTTGCAGGAGCGTCCAGCGGGTGGTGGGAAACAGACCGGGGGTGGCGTGCGAAGGGGTGTGCGGCGAAAGGCTCGAAGGGTCCATGAACGGGGGCCAATGTCTGTGCTTTTTTAGGTTAAATGTATAATCTCAGGGCGGCGGCGGTGTGCGTCGATTTAGAGCAATGTGGCTCATTTTGCCAACGAGGTTCGAGGATTCGAACATACCGTTTCACCAGCCCCTTGGTCATCAGGGCTCCTCCAACACCACGCGGAAACCCATGCTGGGCTCTCTCGCGCCGACCTTGGCAGCCTGGCGGTTGGCGGAGTAGAGGTTCCTCTCGCCGGCATCCAGCCACGAGGCACCGCGCAGCACATGTTCTGTTCCGACACCGTTGAACCAGTCCTGCACCCATTCGCTGACGTTGCCGCCCATGTCATACAGCCCAAAGGCGTTGGGGGCATAGCTCATCACCGGGGCGGTGGTGGCCTGGCCGTCGTCGTAGTCCTTGATCCAGGGAGCATCCAGCGACCTCGCGTGCAGGGAGGCGTCAGCATAGTTGCCGACACGTTGTTCCACAGGAGGAAAGCGGTCGCCGCCAAAGGGGAATTCGCAGCGGCCCACATCACATTTCTGCTGCGGGGTCATGCGGGTGTTGGGCTGCTCCACTTCGCCGAGACCGGCGGCGAAGCTCCATTCCCAGTCCTTGGGCAGGCGGTAGGCGCGGCCTTCTTTCCGGCTCAGCCACTTGCAGAAACGGCCGGCCTCCTCCCAAGTGACGGCGCACACGGGATGATCGTTGCCAGTGCCGCAAGGCAGGCCGTGCATGCTGGCGGCGCGCCAGGCGGTGCCGGCGTCGCTTTCAGGCACCTCACGAGCGAAGGCGTCGTAGTCCTGCCGCCGGGTCTCATGAATGCACACCAGCACCGGGCAGGAGGGCACGGGAACGAACTTCATCCCCAGGCTGTTGGTGACGCTGCGCCTGGCCACTTCCTCCGCAGGAAGCGGCTTGGGGAATTTGACCCGCGGCAGTGGAGCGGGGGGATGGTACTTGGGG
>FTCF01000452.1_pt1 | contig 11280 bp, 10 predicted proteins | sample 1639631 | NCBI WGS metagenome assembly FTCF01 (sample SAMEA3914864, study PRJEB12502) | metagenome | biome: forest; material: soil | place: USA | collected 2012-03-12 | depth 0.3 m
CCTCCGCGGTTTCGCCTGGATCGCCCTCCAACGCCATCATGAGCTCGTCACGGGACCAGACACGGCCGGAGCTGCCGATCTCAGTGAAGTCCGGGTGGAGCAGGATCCCCGTGCGCCCAAGGTCTCCCCTGACGTCGGCCCTCAGGAGCTCCTTCTCAAGAAGAATGACCGTTTCCTCGTCCGAACGCCCGCCGGGCTGGCCAAGGACCGCTTCTTCGTCGTCGCCGGCGAACAAAGTGGGCTCGATGAACGTCTCCGCCTCTGTGAACGCCGCCGGCGCGTTCGGCAAGGACGACCCGCTCAAGAGGTCCTGACCGCCGAACAACGTGAGGTCTTCATCCAGGGCATCGGCATCGTCGTGGTCGTCGTCGAAAAGCGAGGGGGCCTCCACAGGCGCTGTCCTGACTGACGACGTGCGGACCGATGGGGTTCGGGGCAGGGACCGCGCAGCTTCACCAGCTCCCGGATAGCCCGGACCGGCAGGAGCGGCCGTTCCTTGCTGGAACGCCGTGGCCACCGCACGGGCGCGATCGTCGGCAGCCTCGTTGAGCTCGTGGCCAGCGTGGCCCTTGACCCACTCGAACGTGTACTTTCGGCCGATAATGGCCTGGTCGATGTCCTTGAGCAGATCGACGTTCAAGACGGGCTTTCCGTCCGCTTTGCGCCAACCCTTGCGCTTCCATCCCGGCATCCACTTGGTGATGCAATTGATGACGTACTGGCTGTCGCAGAGAATCTTCAGCTCTTCATCGGGAATATGGGCCGTGGACCGGAAGAGGTCAAGCACCGCCATGAGCTCGCCCTGGTTGTTGGTTCCGTGCGGCCACCCGCCGGCCCTCCAGCAAGAGTCGTTCACGTACCAGGCCCAACCGGCAGGCCCGGGATTGCCGAGGGCAGAACCATCGGCGGCAGCAATAATCGTCATGGTTTCCATCCTGCCAGACCACCCCGACACTCCCGGACCGCCGACGTGAGCGAGCGTCGGGGAAAAACCCGACATAGGTGAGCGAGCGTCGCGGCAAAACCCGACATAGGTGAGCGAGCGTCGGGGAAAAACCCGATATAGGTGAGCGAGCGTCGTTAAACGGCGACGACGGCCCCCACCTGAAGTGGGGACCGTCGTCGTGCGTGTGGCTGGTGAGCCGGCGCGGGGGCTTAGAAGCCGCCCATGCCGCCCATGTCGTCGCCGCCACCCATGGCCGGAGCGTTCTTCTCCGGCTTGTCGGCAACAACGGCCTCGGTGGTCAGGAACAGACCAGCGATGGAGGCAGCGTTCTGGAGAGCCGAGCGGGTGACCTTTACGGGGTCGTTGACGCCGGCGGCCAGCAGGTCCTCGTAAACGCCGGTTGCGGCGTTCAGGCCGTGCCCCGACGGCAGGCCGCGGACCTTGTCGATGACAACGCCCGGCTCGAGGCCGGCGTTGTAAGCGATCTGCTTGAGCGGAGCGTCGATGGCAACGCGGACGATGTTGGCGCCCGTTGCTTCGTCGCCTTCGAGCTGCAGGTTGGCGAATGCCTTGGCACCGGCCTGGATGAGGGCAACGCCACCACCGGCGACGATGCCTTCTTCAACGGCAGCCTTGGCGTTGCGGACAGCGTCCTCAATGCGGTGCTTGCGTTCCTTGAGCTCTACCTCGGTTGCGGCACCGGCCTTGATGACTGCGACGCCGCCGGCCAGCTTGGCCAGGCGCTCCTGCAGCTTCTCGCGGTCGTAGTCGGAGTCGGAGTTCTCGATCTCGGCACGGATCTGTGCAACACGCCCGGCGATGGCGTCGGCGTCGCCGGCACCTTCGACGATGGTGGTCTCGTCCTTGGTGACAACAACCTTGCGGGCGTTGCCGAGCAGTTCGAGGGTTGCGTTCTCGAGGCTGAGGCCGACCTCCGAGGAGATGACCTGGCCACCGGTCAGGATGGCGATGTCGGCGAGCTGTGCCTTGCGACGGTCACCGAAGCCCGGAGCCTTGACGGCGACGGACTTGAAGGTGCCACGGATCTTGTTGACGATCAGGGTGGCCAGGGCCTCGCCCTCGATGTCTTCGGCGATGATCAGCAGCGGCTTGTTGGACTGCATGACCTTCTCCAGGACCGCAACGAGTTCCTTCACGTTGGAGATCTTGGAGTTGACGATCAGGATGTACGGGTCTTCGAGGACCGTTTCCTGACGCTCAGCGTCGGTGACGAAGTAAGCGGAGATGTAACCCTTGTCGAAGCGCATGCCTTCGGTGAGTTCAAGCTCCAGGCCGAAGGTGTTGGACTCCTCGACCGTGATGACGCCTTCCTTGCCGACCTTGTCCAGGGCTTCAGCAATGAGGTTACCGATTTCGGTGTCGCCGGCAGAGATGGAAGCCGTGGCTGCGATCTCTTCCTTGGTCTCGATTTCCTTGGCGGAGGCGAGCAGCTCGGTGATGACGGCTTCAACAGCCTTCTCGATGCCGCGCTTGAGGGACAGCGGGTCGGCGCCGGCAGCTACGTTGCGCAGGCCTTCCTTGACGAGGGCCTGGGCCAGGACGGTGGCGGTGGTGGTGCCGTCGCCAGCGACGTCGTCGGTCTTCTTGGCAACTTCCTTGACCAGCTCGGCGCCGATCTTCTCGTAAGGATCGTCCAGCTCGATCTCCTTGGCGATGGAAACACCATCGTTGGTGATCGTGGGAGCGCCCCACTTCTTTTCGAGGACGACATTGCGTCCACGCGGGCCGAGGGTGACCTTGACGGCGTCGGCGAGGATGTTCAGACCCCGCTCGAGACCGCGGCGTGCCTCTTCATCAAATGCAATGATCTTGGCCATAACGGCGGTAGTCCTTTCGGGACAGTCGTTAAGAAGGTGCCTTCACTGCGGTGCCCGCGACGGACGATCCTTCACATTCGGCCTCTGTACGCCGCCTGCTCCGGATCTCACCCCAGCAAGGTTTTCTTTGTTCTCCCAGGCACCCACTGCTTCCATACGGCCGGAGCCGTGTGAAGAATTAGCAGTCAGCGCTTGAGAGTGCTAATCAATAATTAGCACTCACCCGAGGAGAGTGCAAGCAGCAAGTGCAGGAAAGTGCTCGCCACGCCAAGGGAATTCGCTACGGGCACAAGCCGATCACGGAGTCCGTGAAGCGGTCTCCTTGCCACTCACCCGCGCAGTGTTGTCGGCTCCGTACGTGAAGACCATGTAATTGGACGAGGTAACGTCGCCGTTGGCGTCGAACCCGATGGTGCCGGACTCGCCGTCGTAATCCGGGAGCCCGGCCCCCTTCAACAGCTCGAGGCAATCCTTGTATGACGCACAGGAGGTGCGTTCTTTCGTCGCCGCATCGCCCGACGCCGGGCGCGTCCCGCCGGACACCGTGGTGAGCCAGGCCGCGATCGAGCCACCCGCGTCGTCCCCCGCCGCTGCGGCCGCAAGCGACGCGAGGGTGACGGCGTCGTACGTTTCGGCGGCATACGTCGTGTCCTTGAGTTGGGGGTCGATGCCAATCAAATCGGCTTGGAACTCCGCACTCGGGAAGACGCCTGGAAGAACTCCGCGTGCGCCGTTGAGGCCGCCGGCACCGAGGGCTGTTCCGTATTGGCGGATGGCGCCGTCACTCAGGATCAGGCTCTTGCCGCTCAGCCCCGCGTTCATGAGCTCGGCCAGGGCGCCTTGGGCGCCGTCACGGGCAACCACGACGACGGCGTCCGGCGTGCCCGACTTGATGCCCGCCGCGGCGGGGGCTGCTTTGCCGGGCGTGAATTCCGCGTTGGACACCGCGTTCATTCCAAGGCTGCGGGCGGCGTCCATGACCGCTCCGGAGACGCGCGTACCGTAGTCCCCGGCTTCGTGCAGGACGGAAATCCTCTTGGCGCCGGCGTCGTGGGCCAGCTTCGCCAAGACGCTGCCCTGTGCGGCATCAGCGGCCGAGGTGCGGAAGTAGAAGCCGCCGTTCTTGTAGCTGCTCAGTCCCGACGCCGTGTTGGCCGGCGAGATGAGCGGAATCCGGGCGGGAGACAACACATCGATGGCGGCGGGAGCGTGGCTGGAATCCGTCGGCCCAACAACGACGTCGGCGTGGGCCGACAGCAACGCCTTGGCTTGCGCCGCGGTATCGGCTGTGAAGGCCGCCGCGCTGGCCCCTTGGCCAGCGCTGCTGCCTTCGCCGGCCGCCGACGCCGGAAGCAACTCGACGGGGTGGCCCTTGTATCCGCCTGCGTCGTTGATCTGCTTGACAGCCAACCTGGCCGCCGCCAGCTCGGACTCATTGAGGAATGCGGAGCTACCGGTATTGTCCAGGATCACGCCGATGCGCAGGACGCCGTCGCCGCTCGGGGTAACGGAGCTGAGCCTGGCGTTGCCGATGGGGGCCGAACATCCGGCCAGTCCAAGGGCCAAGGCTGCAAAGCCTGCAAGAAGGGAAACTACCCTGGACCGGCGTCCTCCAAGGGGCCGGGTTCCAAAAGGCTGGATACCAAAAGGCCGGGACAGCCCTGTTGCCGCAACACCCACTAGATAAGCCGCACGCTTTCGGCCTGCGGGCCCTTCTGGCCCTCGCCCAGTTCGAAGTCGACCCGTTGTCCTTCTTCGAGGGCACGGAAGCCATCCATCTGGATGGCGGACCAATGCACAAAGATGTCGTCACCGGACTCATCCACGGTGATGAATCCGTAGCCCTTTTCGGCATTGAACCATTTGACGGTTCCCAAAGCCATGATCCCCACACTTTCAACTAGCAGTGGCCGGCTTCCGGGATCTCCGGGCCAGCTCACAACTACTGTAACCACAGTCACGTTGCCGTAGCGCAACCTTGGGTGCGGGTAGCCGCAATGTTATTGAGGCGTAACCGAGCTGCTACTTGTAGCCGGGGCCCAGAATGACAACCACGGGCTGCTGGAATTCGGCGCTGTCCACAAGGTTGGAAATGCCCAGCAATTTGCCGAGCGCTTCGGCATTGCCTTTCTGGGCTGCGCCTTTGTAGAAGACCGACGACGTCTGCTGGGGCATGCCGCCCCAGTTTGCGACGGTTGCCAACGGCCAGCCCCCGCCTTGCACGAGGCCGGCCACGCGGGCAGCCAGGCCGCCGGTGGTGGTGCCGTTGTAGACCGCGACTGCCGCTGTCTTGTCCAATGGCGCAGTGCTGGGGGTCGCTGTGGCGGCCGTCGGCGTGCTGGAAGGTGTGTCGCTCGGGCTTGGCTGGCTGGATGCCTGCGCAGAGCTGTTCGCGGAAGGTGACGCCGCGGCGCTTTGCTTGGAGGCGTCCGCGGTGACGACGGCTTGAGGCGTCGTCGATGAGGTGAAGCCAAGCTTCGGAAGAACGAGGAAGGCGACGAGGCCCACAGCCAGCGCGATGCCGCCCAGGAGCAGCACCGGCCACAGCGCGGGACGGGAGGCGGACGCGACGAGCCTGTGGACACCTTGGCGCGATGAGCTCTGCGGGACACGGTCGAATTCATCCCGGGCAAATTTGGTCATGGTGAAGCCTTGTCCTTGCTGCTTGCTTGCTGGGGGATCAGCGGGTGCTCTATGCGTCAGAACCGAGACGACGCGCTGTGCGGGCCCTCTGCCGTGACATACGTAGTCTACGCAATCTCTTGACCAGCATAGGATCGTGAGCCAATGCTTCCTCGGTGTCGATGAGGGCATTGAGCAGCTGGTAGTAGTGGGTCGCTGAGAGATCGAAGAGTTCCCTGACGGCCTGTTCCTTGGCCCCGGCGTACTTCCACCATTGCCGCTCCAGGGCAAGCATCTGCTGTTCACGCTCGCCGAGCGGCGAATCGCTGCGGAGTCCGGCGGACAGGTCTTCGAGCACCAATCCAGTTGCTTCGGACGCCATGGGTTCCCGTGCGGGTTCTGCCACGACACACTCCTTCGACGCATTGACTGAAAAATGTCCCCCGCCCATGGTAACGGGCGAATAACATCGATGTCATTTGCCCCGCCGCCTTCCCCGGCGCGGCTTTCCCGGGAGCCTCTGGACAGGGACAATGGCTGGGTGGCAGGCGAAGAAGCGTTATTTGAGCTTGAATCCGAGGATCACTCCGCCGGGTTCGAGGCACTCCCCGGAATGGCCCTGGCGGACCTGATGGCCCCGGACTGGGCTGACGCGCTCTCCGGCGTCGAGGACGAGTTGCGCTCGGTGCTGGCCTTCGTGGCGGGCGAGGCCAGCCGCGGAACCCATGTCCTGCCCGCGGCGTCCAACGTCCTTCGCGCCTTCCGGCAGCCTCTGGCAGACGTCAAGGTGCTGATCCTGGGCCAGGACCCGTACCCGACGCCGGGACACGCCGTCGGGCTCGCCTTCGCGGTTTCCGGGCCAACCCGGCCGATCCCCCGCAGCCTCTCGAACATCTACCGAGAGATGGAGTCCGATCTTGGGCTCCCGCCGCGGGTCCACGGCGATCTTTCGGCCTGGACGGGACAGGGAGTACTGCTCCTCAACAGGGTGCTCAGCGTCGCGGCCGGTGCGGCCGGCTCCCACCGGGGCAAAGGCTGGGAAGCGATCACGACGGCGGCGGTCACCGCCGTCGCCCGCCGCCGCACAGCTGCCGGGCAGCAGAGTCCGCTCGTCGCGATCCTGTGGGGCAAGGACGCTGAAGCCGTGCAGCCGCTGCTTGAAGGCGCCCCGGTGATCGCTTCCGCACACCCCAGCCCGCTCTCCGCGTCGCGGGGATTCTTCGGTTCGCGCCCGTTCAGCCGGGCCAACGCGCTGCTCCGTAGGCAAGGCGCGGATCCCGTCATCTGGGAGCTTCCGCCACTGCCCTAGCTTAGGCTTGCCTACATGACATCTTTGCCCGCGACGTCGTCTGCATCCCGCAATACCCGCCCCCAAGTGAACCTGACTGTGCTGCGCACGGAACAGCTTTCGCCCCACATGGTGCGTATCATTGCCGGCGGACCCGGTTTTGCCGGCTACGCGAACAACGACTTCGTGGACCGGTATGTGAAGATCGTGTTCCCGCAGCCCGGCGTCGACTATGAGCTGCCTCTTGATCTTTGGGCCATCCGCGAGACCATGCCCCGCGCACAGTGGCCTTACACCCGCACGTACACCGTCCGTTGGGTGGACCAAGCCGCGCAGGAACTGGCAATCGACTTTGTGGTCCACGGCGACGAGGGCCTTGCAGGCCCTTGGGCGATCGCAGCCAAGCCCGGAGACACCCTTGTTTTCACGGGTCCCGGCGGCGGCTACAACCCGGCGCCCGACGCCGACTGGTACCTTTTCGCGGGCGACGACGCCGCGCTCCCGGCGATTGCCGCCGCGATCGAATCCCTGCCGGCCGACGCCAAGGGCCTTGCTTTCCTCGAAGTCGATAGCGACGCCGACATCCTTGCTATCGCGGCGCCCGACGGTGTGGAGCTGCGCTGGCTGCTTCGCTCCGGAGTCCCGGCCGGATCAAGCACGATCCTCCTTGATGCCTTGGGCGAAGCGGAGTGGCTGCCCGGCCGGGTCGACGTGTTCGCGCACGGTGAGCGCGGCTACATGAAGGGGTTGCGGGACATCTTCTTCAAGCAGCGCGGGCTGGAGCGTTCCCAGGTATCGCTTTCCGGATACTGGGCCCAGGGGCGGGTGGAGGACGACTTCCAGGCGGAGAAGAAACTCCCGATCGGACAGATCTAGGGCGTGGCGCTTTGGCGATCCGTCGGCTGGCGGCCTACCGCCGACGGACGCGGCGGCGCTCGTTGCTGGCCAGGCCCTTGGTCAGCGGCCGGGCGAGGTTGTCGCCCAGCACAATCCCTGCGGCCACGCCCAGCACGATCGCTCCCGCGTTGAGCATGCCGCCCGAACCCAGCAGGACATCCGCTTCCTGCACCGTCAACACATACATGGAACGGAATATCTTCAAGCCGGGCAGCAGGATGAGGGCCGCGGGAACGGCTACCACCAGCTGCGGGGCCCCGAGCCTGAGTGCCACCATTCGGGCGAGAAGGCCGATGACCACGGCGGAAATCGCCGGCGAGAGCCGGTCTCCGAAGCCAAGGTTGGAAGCCCCCCACAAGACGAAGTAACCCACCAAGCCCACTGCCGCCGTCGGGAGCAGGAGTTTGAGCAGGGTCTGTTCGGTGATGCCGATGGCAATCACGCCGATGGCGATCAGGATGGCCTGGCCCCACAATGGATACGCTTCGGGGAATGTTTGCGTGACGTCGATCGCGACGCTGCCGATGAGGTCGCCGACAACCACGGCAACGGCGATGCCCGCAACGATCGCGCCGAAGGTCAGGATGGTGGACAGGAAACGTCCGGCCGCAGTCACGGGGAATCCGTTGATGGCGTCTTGCACCGAAGAGACGAGCCGACCCGTTGGCAAGAGCAGGAGAATGCCGCCCGCCACGACGATGGACGGCGGAAGGTCTGCCCCGGCCCAGTGGAGCATGAGGGCGATGAACGTGACCAGGAAGGAGCAGGCCGCTGTCACGAAGAAGTCAGGCGTGCGCCACTTGCCCAATTGACGGGCCACGAGATTGACAAGCATGTTGGAGACGAAAGCCAGGGCGGACGCTCCCAGTCCCCCGCCCAGGACCCCGACGAAAACAGCGGCGAAGACGCCGAATGCCATGGTGACCATCCACCGCGGGAAGGGCTTGCTGCTCCGGATGATGTCATCCAGCCGCCGCACAGCCTCGGCCCTGCCCACCCCGCCGGCCACGATGTCCGTGACGAGTTGGTGCACCTGGGCCAAACCTGCGTAGTTGTTGGTCCAGGAACGAACGACGCGGAGCAGGGTCAGAGGGGTCTGGTCCTTGGGTGCGTAGTTGATCTGGACTGACTGGTTGGTGATGTCCACTTCGATGTTCTTCAAGCCGAGGGCAGCCGTGACCGCGATGATGCTGGTCTCGACTTCCAGGGCACCGGCGCCGTAGCGGAACATCGATTCGGCCATGTGCAGCGCGAAGTCGATGGTCTTGCGGGCCGAAGCATCAACACCGCCCACGTGGATGATGGGGTTGGCATAGGGACTGCCCGCCAGGCGGTCGACGATGCTCATCGGAGCGGTAGGAGGATTCTCGCCCTGCACGAGCCTGCGGAGCATGCGCTTGGCGTTGACATTCTGGCGCACCTGGGATGGCTTCAGCGGCTGCGTCTTGGGCAAGCCGTCTGTGTTGGGCCTGTTGTCGGGGCGGTCAGTCACGCGGGTGTTCCTCCAAAGGGCGTGGTTCCTCCAAATATGGTGTCGTACACATGCAGCAGGCGGGGTGGCGCTGCGATTTTAGTAGAACTGCTGGCCCGTGCGGCGGGTGTAGATCTGCCGTGCGGTACGTTCCCCGGCAGCGGTCCAGAGCTTGTACTTCAGGGGGCTGATGACTTGGTCGTAGCACCCGACAAAGTCGGTGACAGTCTTGCTGAAGCTGGTCTTGAACAGGCCAAGTCCGTGGAACGGATGTGAGGTGTCTTTGAGCCGGTCCGCTGGCGGAGTGCCGCAGAAATCATACTCAGTGCAACCCAGCTCCTTGACCTGGTTGATGGCTGTCCACTGGACCAAGTGCGAATCGCCGTACTGCGCCCGCTTCTGCAGCGATCCGCCGTCCTTGTAGGTGCCCTTCCGGCCATAGTTGATGACGAAGGCTCCGACGGAGGGGACACCGTTTTCGAAGACAAACAGGAGCCTGCCCTGGCCACGCTCGATGAAGTTGGTCCAGAACTGGCGGTAGTACCCGAATTCACGGACGCGCACTTGGGACTTCGCCTCGACGGTGTTGGTCATGAGCGCATACATGGAACGGAAGTTCTCTTCCGTAGGTTCCATGGTGTGGACTTCGACGCCTTCGCGCATGGCCCGGCGAACGGCGTTGCGGCCGCGGGAGTGCAGGTTGCGCAGCAGCTGGTTTTCCTCGGGAGAGATGTCCAGCAGGGCTGTGGAGTCGTTCGGCTGCAGGTTGGGGGTCTTGACCACTCCCGTAGCCTCGATCACGTCCCGGGCTTCGTCGCTGAGGACAATGTCCGGCTCGATTTTCACGGCGAAAACCCCGAGTTTGTCCCGCTTGACGAATTCCCGGTTGGCCTTGATGATCCCCGGAATGTCCTCGACGCCGGCAACGTCGGGGCCCTTGATGAGGTACCAGAGCTTGCCGAGCAGCGGAAACGACTTCTCCAGGACCAGGTTGTAGCTGCTGTACTCCCCGGTCTCGTAGACGAGATGCAAGGGCTTCCAGCCGAAATGCTGCTTCACGTCTGCAAATGCCTCGGATTGGAGGAGGTTGCCGCCGTTGGGGTTGGCCGTGACGTGTTTGTCCCAGTGTTCGATTTCCTCGGCGGTGGCGAAGCGTGCGGTAAATTCTCGCAAGGGGGCCGTGTCCAATCAGTTGCGTACGTGAGGCAGCGCCGGTGTGCGGCGCAGGCGTTCAGCCCCAAGTCTATCGGCCCCCACGGAGAGCTACGGCCTGGCCGGTTCCAACGCCTCCATGTAGGGGCCTTCGATTTCTCACAGGCAGGGCAAAGGCTCTCCAAAGTCCACAACTATTCCGGCGGCGGAAAGTAGTACTACCAAACGCCGAACCAGGAGGATCCGATGATCGTCTACCGCCCCATTCCGCCGCTCTCAACCGGCCGCAGCAACAGCTTTTGGTCGGTCTTCGCTGCCATGGCATCCGCGGCCTTGCTGGGCCCGGCCTGGCCGTCTGGTACCCGCCGCCTAGAATTTCAGGACCCGGGCGTCAGCACTCCACGACGTTGACCGCGAGTCCGCCCATGGCGGTTTCCTTGTATTTGGAGGACATGTCCTTGCCCGTCTCGCGCATGGTCACGATGACCTCGTCGAGGGACACGCGGTGGGTGCCGTCGCCCCAGAGCGCCATCTTCGCGGCGTTGATGGCCTTCGCCGCCGCGATCGCGTTGCGTTCGATGCACGGGATCTGCACGAGTCCGCCGATCGGGTCGCACGTCAGGCCCAGGTTGTGTTCCATGGCGATCTCCGCCGCGTTCTCCACCTGCCCAGGCGAGCCGCCCATGACTTCGGCCAAACCGGCGGCGGCCATCGAGGATGCGGAGCCCACCTCGCCCTGGCAGCCCACTTCGGCTCCGGAGATCGAGGCCTGCTCCTTGTAGAGCACCCCGACGGCGCCTGCGGCGAGCAGGAACTTCACCACGACGTCGTCGCGGTCCTGTTGCGTGGCTTTGTCCATGCCGGGGGCGAAATGCAGGGCGTAGTACAGCACGGCGGGGATGATCCCGGCGGCGCCGTTCGTCGGCGCGGTGACAACACGGCCGCCCGAGGCGTTTTCCTCGTTCACGGCCAGGGCGATCAGGTTAACCCATTCCTGCCAGTACTTCGGGTCCCGGTAGTCGGGGTCCTGGTCCTTGGTTTCCTTCAGGAGCCGTTCGTGCCAGTC
>FTCF01000294.1_pt1 | contig 11198 bp, 9 predicted proteins | sample 1639631 | NCBI WGS metagenome assembly FTCF01 (sample SAMEA3914864, study PRJEB12502) | metagenome | biome: forest; material: soil | place: USA | collected 2012-03-12 | depth 0.3 m
CGCGCCGGGCCGACAACAGGGCCCGAAACCGCGCCGATCTCGGACGGGAGCTAGAACGAGTGTCGGGGATGTTGACCATTCAGCACGGTCAGGCGCTACGGGATCAGCGACTCCCGCAGCTGTTGCAGCGCCACATGAACTCCGGTCTCGGATCGGTGGATCTCCCTTACATTCATCCCCGTAAACTCTTTCACCGCACGGCGCATACTTTGAACGTTGGTGAATCCAGATGATGCCGCAATTTCTGAGTAAGTGAGCCTTCGGGCGTCGGCCTGGAGGAGGAGCTCCAGCGCTTTGCGCGTTCTCAAAGCCCGTATACGCTCGCCCAGGCGGAGTTCTTCATTCTCGAAAAAGTAGAACAGGGAGCGACGGGAGAGATTGAACCTTTCGGCGACCATAGCCACGTCCAGATCGGGGTCCTCATAGCTGGCACTAAGGTATTTCTTCACGGCTCGCCTTAGAGTCGGTTCCTGCGCCTCAGGGTCGACCGGCGCTTCGAGCAGTGAGCCCACCAGGGTCGCCATCACGGATCTGAGGATGTCTGCGGTTCCCGATGCCTCCTGGTCGATGCCTGGCCGCTTCCAACTCAACAATGCAGGAATCACGAAAGTGCCCACGATTGGATGTTTCGCGAGGTCAGGTAGGCGAAGTAGGGAGCCTAGCGCGGCATCGCTCACATCCAAGCTGCTGCGATCGATGTTGATCTGCAAGGCGTGAAAGCCCTCGGGCGCCTTAAAGCTGCCCCCCAGGGAGGTATCAATGAACCTGACAGCGCCCGGCGACACTGGCTCAGGCACGCCGTTGATAGCGAGGGTCAGGCCCGGCGCTTTCCTGAAGTAGGCGAGGCGAAGATCCGTGGCGTCGGGATTCGGCGCCCACGAGCCCAATGCGGGAGCGTTGGACATTTCGATGAGACTAAAGCCTGGACCGGTGAGGCTGATGGCCGAAGGATTGAAGGACGCGGGAGTATCACGTGCCGACTTTTCCAACCGCATCGGGGTTTCCACGGCACTGCCGTACCACGTTCGCCAATGTTCGAACCTTTGTTCGGGACTGAGCCCTTCCGGCACCGTATATCGTCGTAGACGGCCGTTGCTCCCGGTAGCGGATTGAGGCATGCCATCCTCCTTTTCACCAGCTGAACCTTAGTGGTGGTCCTGGGAGTGGCCAGGCGGTCTGAGGAAGCGTTGCGGTGGCTCTGAGACTGGCCAGAAAGGTCCTCAGCTGTTAGGTCTATTTTACCTGTGCGTCTTTGATTCGGGCGTCGATGGCTTTAGCGCCGGCGCCACCATCTTGTTTCGAGTTTTGGTCAAGGAAATGCGTGGTGCAATTGTTCGGCCACGGCGTCCCGGAGCGGCTGGGACGTTCGTGCGATGCGTTCCATGTTCCGCGGACCGTCAGTATCTCGGTGCTCGTCGGGATGCAGCCTGGTCGCCAAATCATTGACTCGTTCAGGGGCGAGGGCATGTTCGATGGCCAAGATGCTGGCGCCAACGACTCCAGCTTCCGGGCCCGTTTCGGATTGGGTGATAATCAGATGCTGGGTCGCCAACGGCGTTGAGCGTGCGTAGACCGTTTCACGGATGCCGGCTATCAGATGCTCTCCAGATTGTGCAAGGGATCCGCCGACGACAATCAGGGATGGGTTGATGAAGCTCACACACATGTTAAGCATTTCTCCAATGTCGCGGCCCGCCTCCCGGACGGCTTGAATGGCGGCCAAATCGCCGGAACGGACGAGCGAGACGACGTCGTTTGCGGTGGTTGCTTCGAGTCCGTTTTCGCGAAGCTGGGCGGCGAGGGCCGGAGAGCCTGCGATGGCTTCCAAACAGGCAGTCTTGCCACAGCGGCATTGGATTCCTGCCGCCTTGGAGACAGCAATATGACCGACGTCTCCGGCCACTCCTGCCGCTCCTCGCTGCAATATTCCTCCACTGATAACCCCGGAACCGATTCCAGTGGCGACTTTGAGGAAGATCATGTTGTCCTCGTTGGGCCAGCGTGCAGCCCGCTCGCCGAGGGCCATGATGTTGACGTCGTTGTCGACCAAGACGGGAACCTCAAAGGTCCGCTGAACGTACGCGGGGACATCGAATCCGTCCCATCCCGGCATAATCGGCGGGCTGGTCGGCTTTCCGGTGGAGTGTTCAACGGGACCGGGCAGCCCGATGCCGACGGCGACAATGTCCGCTGCCGGACGCTTCATCCCTTTCAAATGATCCTGCAGCGTCATCGCCAGCCAGTCCAGAACAGCCTCCGGCCCGCGCGAAATCTCAAGTGGTTCAGTTGTTTCCACGAGAATCCTTCCCGACAGGTCCGTGAGAGCCACGGTCGCATGTGTGGCCCCGACATCGGCGGCAGCCGCCACCATTGCGCCCGGGTTGAAGGCTAGTCGCGCCGAGGGGCGCCCTCCGGTGGAAGCCGCGTCCGACACGGGTGCTACCAGCCCGAGTTCCAGGAGCGACTCAAGGCGAGAACTGATTGCACCTCGACCCAAGCCAGTTATCGCAGCCAGATCTGCCCTGGTTCGCGGGTGTCCGTCCCGCAGGATACGCAAAAGTTCGCCGGGGCCGCCGTTGTCCATGTCTCTCCGTTTCGCGGGGTCGAAAGAGGTGACGGGTGAGCTTGAGGTCTGACACATCAGGCTCACAGGCCCCGGGGGGCCTCGTCTCCACCCAGTGTCAAGGTGCTTGCTCGTCACAGTCCACTCGTCGACGCCCATAGCATCAAAAAGTGCAACTTCGGTGCGCATCCCCTGGTTATCAGCATCAAAAGGTGCAGACTTTTGCTGGTTGACTGACGAAAGTCACGTGCTGCATGTCATTGTTTCGGCATGGAAAACGACAGAACCACGACGGCTCCCACCCGGTTACGGGCCGGGTTCGTCGGTGCCGGGTTCATGGCTGAGGTGCATAGCAGAGCCGCCCGTGCGGCCGGGGCGGAAATCGCCGGCATCGCGTCCTCGAGCCCTGCCAGTGCCGAACGCGCCAAGGACCGCCTGGGGGTCGAGCGAGCTTACGCCTCCGTGACGGACCTCCTCCTGGACGACAGGATCGACGTCATCCACGTCTGCACCCCGAACGCCACGCACGTCGCAGTGGCCCAGGCAGCGTTGAAGGCAGGCAAGCATGTTGTCTGTGAGAAACCTCTGGCTACCAACGTGCAGGATGCCACCCGTCTAGTGGAGGTGGCCGACACGGTCCGGACGGTCGCGACCGTTCCCTTCGTCTACCGGTTCCACCCGATGGTCCGGGAAGCCCGGGAACGTATTGCATCCGGCCAGACGGGACGGATCTCTACCATTCAGGGATCCTATCTTCAGGACTGGCTGCTGTCCCGGGACGACGATAACTGGCGGGTAGACTCCGCTGTCGGTGGCCCTTCCCGGGCATTTGCCGACATCGGGTCCCACCTGTGCGATCTCCTCGAATTCGTGAGCGGGGAACGGATAACACGAGTCGGTGCAGTGAGCCGTACCCTCTTCGCTGGCCGGGCAACCAACAAGGACGTCCAGACCGAGGACCTCGTTGCTGCTGTATTCGTGACTGAGACCGGAACGGTGGGAAATCTTCTGGTCAGCCAGGTTGCACCCGGGCGGAAGAACCGCCTGATGATCGAGATTTCCGGTTCGGAGAGCACGGTCCAGTTCGACCAGGAGGCGCCGGAGACCTTGTGGCTGGGCAAACGGACCGGATCCCAGCTGCTTGTCCGCGACCCGGACGCGCTTAGCCCGGGAGCGGCACGGCTCAGCGTTCTGCCGGCGGGGCATCCGCAGGGTTACCAGGATGCGTTCAACGCATTCGTCGCCGATACGTACAGCGCCATCTACGGACAAACCCCTGAGGGCCTGCCCACGTTCCGAGACGGGCTCAGGGCAGCCGTCCTCACCGAAAGCATCATCGAGTCCAGCGCCAGCGGTCAGTGGATCGACGTCCCTGGTGTGAAACAACTAGAAGGAGCCCAGCAATGAAAATCATCCAGGTAGGCCTCGGCGCATGGGGCGCCTCATGGCTGAACGTCATTCACCAGAGCAAGACCTGGGAGCTGGCCGGCGTCGTCGACGTCAACCCGGACGCCGCTCGGGCCGCAGGTGAACAATACGGAATCCCCGCCTACGAAAATATCCAGGAAGCCCTCAAGCACAAGGAAACCTTCGACGCCGTCCTCGTCATCGTTCCACCCGAATACCACGCCGCAGTGGCCATCCCGGCCCTCGAAGCTGGTGTGCACACCCTGATTGAGAAGCCCCTTGCCCACAACCTTGAGGACGGTATCCGCATCATCGAAGCGGCGGAGAAATCCGGCAAGCAGGCCATGGTGTCGCAAAACTACCGTTTCAAGCGCGCCGCGCGGACCGTTCAGCGCCTCATCAGCGAAGGGGTCATTGGTGACCTTGAGCAGGTCTTCATCGACTATAAGAAAAACCCGCCATTCGAGGGCTTCCGGCTCGAAATGGATGAACCCCTCATTGTGGACGCGATGATCCACCACCTTGACCAGCTCCGCGGCATCGTCGGCGTAGAACCCACCGCCGTGCGTGCACGGTCCTGGAACACGGGCACCTCCAGGTTCAAGGGCAACGCTTCCGCGGTCGTGCAGTTCGACTGCAGCAACGGCGCCCGCGTCGTTTACACCGGTTCGTGGAGCTCCTACGGCCCGCAGACCAGCTGGGACGGCGACTGGGAAATCCAGGGCAGCAAAGGCGCCATCACTTGGAAGAACAACGAGGTCAGGATCGACTTCGCGTCGCTGTTCGACACCGTGTTCCTTGCCGGCGCGGTGGAACGCTCCGGCGTCATGCACGTCGACCTAGACCCCCTGCCGGTCGAGGAACGGCTGGGGACGCTCGCAGCGTTCCGCGACGCCATTGAAACCGGGCAGAAGGCAGAGACGGACGTCACCGACAACATCCAAAGCCTGCAGCTGGTCATGGCCACTGCCGATTCCGCCCGCCAGAACGGTGCGGCCATTCCCTTGAAGACCAACGCCGAACTCTTCGGCAGCAACTAGCACTTCCGACCCGAGGAAGTGTCGAAATGACTGGAGAAACAACCATGCAGCCACAATCGACCACCGGCGCAGCCGGCACGGTTAACAGCAAGGCTGGCCCCGGCAAGACCGGGGACGAGACCCGATCAAAGCTTTCCGGCATCGGCAGCTTCATCGGCGCGCAGGGTCTGCTCGTCGTCGTCCTGCTCTTCGGTGTGCTGCTGACCTTCCTCAGCCCGGTGTTTCTGACACCGGTGAACCTGGTCAACCTGCTCTACCAGTGCACCATCCTGGGCGTATTCGCCATCGGCATGACCTTCGTGATCCTGACAGGGGGCATAGACGTCTCTGTGGGATCCACGGCGGCCCTGGCCTCCGTGCTATCCATGGGCGTCATCGTGAAGATGAACATGCCTCCCGAAGTCGGCCTCCTTACCGGTCTTGTCGTCGGAGGGGTCGTGGGGGCCCTGAACGGGCTGATGGTCACGAAACTGGGCATATCCCCGCTCATCGCCACGCTCGCCACCCTGTCTGCTGGATCCGGCATCGCCTTCGCCTACACCGATGGCGGCAACATCACCCCGGTTCCAAAACTCCTGACCAACATGGTCAGCGCAAAAGTCGCCGGCGTCCCCTTGCTCATCCCGGCAGTCTTGTTGCTCGCCTACCTGGCACACCTGGCGCTGACCCGCACGACCTACGGGCGCTCCATTTACGCCGTCGGCGGCAATAAAGAAGCCGCACTCCTGGCCGGTATCCGGGTGGACCGGGTGACCATGAACGCGTATGTGATTGCCGGCCTCTCGGCAGGCATGGCCGGCCTTCTGCTCACCGGCCGCCTGGCTTCGGGCAGTCCGCGCGCCGGTGACGGCATCGAACTGACCATCATCGCGGCCGTCGTCATCGGCGGCACCAGCCTCTTTGGCGGCCAGGGCAACATCAAGGGCACGCTCCTGGGTGTGTTGCTGATCGCCATGGTCTCCAACGCCGTCAACCTGCTCGGCATCCCATCCTCTTACGACAAGATCGTCCAGGGCGTGGTCATCTTCGCTGCAGCTGCCTTGGACGTCTACCGCTACAAGTACGTCAAACGGAACCTCTCGAGGAAACGCAAGATCGGACCCCCGCCCGCGGCAGAGCAGAAAACCTTGAGCCCCACGGTCACGGAAACCGGACAAGGCCATCGCGCCGGGGCAACTGCCTAGCCTCCTCCGGACGACCGCTAGGCTGCACGACCCGCATTGAAATAACCAACAGAAAGATCAAGTCAATGAAGACCTCACCCAAATTGGCGGTCCTTGCGGCAGTCTCAGCCGCCACGATAGCCCTCAGCGGTTGCGGCGCGTCGCCTTCTTCATCGCCCCAGGCCGCCGGCGGCGGACCCAAGCCAAAAAAGATCGCGGTACTCCTCTACAGCCAGAGCTTTGAATTCATGGTCGCCCTTGGACAGGGCATCAAGGACAAAGCCAAAGAACTCAATGTCGACGTGACGCTCTTGGATGCCAAGGGTGATTCCAGCACCCAGATCAGCCAGATCCAGGACCAGCTCGCCAAGGGGGTGGATGGCATCGTCCTGAGCCCGAACAACTCGGCAGAACTCGCTCCCGGGGTCCAGATGATCCACGACGCCGGAAAGACCGTCACCACGGTCGACTCGGTGATTCCCGGAGACGTCGCCGATGCCGCCGTCGCGTTCGACAACGAGAAAGCCGGAAAGCTGGGCGCCGAGGAGCTGGCCAAGCTGATGGGGAATAAGGGAACGGTACTGGAATACCAGGGAGCGAAGGGCGCCTATCACGCCATTCTCCGCGGCAAGGGCTTCACCGAGGGCATCAAGCAATCCCCCGACATCAAGGTCATTTCCCGCGACGCGCAGTGGACGGCCGACAACGCCCTGTCCCTGACGGTGGACAACTTCACCTCGGATGGGACCATCAACGGCCTTTTTAGCCACAACGACGAAATGGTCCGCGGCGTCGTCTCCGGCCTCTCACAGATCAACAAGGCGGCCCCGGTCGGATCCGCCGGCCACATCCCGCTCGTCGGAGTCGACGGCACACCGTTGGCCTTGGACCGCATCCGCAAGGGCGTCCAGGACGCCACGATGGACCAGAACCCCTTCACGATGGGAGCCCTCGCCCTGCAGGCCGAAGTTGACATCCTGGATGGAAAGCAGGTCCCCAAAACCCAGCTGACCGACACCCAGGTCATCACCAAAGCAAACGTCGACGACCCCAAGCTCTGGGGAAACATCTTCAAGAACTAGGACCGTCAGGCCCACCGAACCCCCGGGCCAGGCCGCACGCTCTGGCCCGGGGCAGCATCAACGCGTACTTCACCCAAGGAGAGATAAGTGTCCCGCTTCAAGTATTCCTACAACGCCATCGTTTACTACCAGGAAGACATCGCGAAGGGAATCGACCGCGTCGCCCGCTACGGCTACGACGCGATCGAACTCGTCGGCGAACCGGCAACCCACAACGTCGAAGAAATCAACAAGCTGACCAAGGATGCCGGCATCGACGTCAGCTCCATCTGCAGCATCTGGTTCGGCGAGGAACGCGACCTGATCAACCCCAGCGCCGCGAACCGTCAGAAGGCCCTGGACTACGGCAAGTCCGTCGCCGACTTCGCCGCCGGGGTCGGAGCCCCGACCATCATCGTCGGACCGTCCCCGGTCGGCAAGACCGAGGCGCTGGCCAGCGACGAACAGGAATGGGAATGGGCCGTGGAGAACGTCCGTGCACTCGGTGAATACGCAGCCAGCGTGGGCATCAACATCACCCTCGAACCCTGGAACCGCTACGAGACGCACTTCCTCAACCGCCTCGACCGCGCCGTGCAGCTCCTCGACGCAACCGGACTGACGAACGCCGGCGTGCACGGGGACCTGTTCCACATGAACATCGAAGAAGACTCCATCCACGGCGCCTTCGCCCGCGCCGGAAGCAAGGTCAACCACGTCCATCTCGCCGATTCAAACCGTGCCGCACCCGGTGTAGGACACATCGACTTCCGCCCGACACTGCAGACGTTGAAGGACATTAACTTCGACGGCTACCTGACCTTCGAGCTCTTGCCCGCCGCCTCGAACCCCTTTGCGATGATGGCACGCGGCGGCCACCTGGAATTCCTTGACCCCTACACCGAAAAGGCCATCAACGAGATGAAGAAGCTGGAACAGGAGCTGTGGCCCAATGAGTAAGTACGAACTCGGCGTCAGCACCTTCATCCTGGTGTCCCCTTTCACCGATCAGGACGTTGACCAGTTCGACGTTGCCAAGGAGATGGGTTACGACCTCATCGAGGTCTGCATCGAAGATCCCAGTGTGGTCAGCGCCGACGCGCTCAAGGAAGCCTCTCAGCGCACCGGACTGCCAGTGTCCATCTGCGGCGCATTCGGACCGGACCGGGACGTCTCCCACGAGGACCCCCAGAAACGGCAGCAGGGCATCGACTACCTGAAGCTGTGCGTTGACATCGCCCAGGCAGTCGGTTCCCCGCACGTCGCCGGCCCGATGTACTCAGCTACAGGAAAAGCACGGCTGCTTTCCCCGGAGGAACGCCGCCAGCAGCGGCAATGGGCCGCGGACAGCCTCCGCGAAGTGGCGGACTACGCCGCCGAGCGCGGGGTCACCCTCGCCATCGAACCGCTCAACCGTTTCGAAACCGACCTGGTCAATACCGTCGAACAGGGACTGGAACTGTGCGGGCTCATCGGCCGCGACAACGTCGGACTGATGCTGGACACGTTCCACATGAACATCGAAGAGAAGCACATCGGTGAAGCCATCACCTCAGCCGGTGACAAGGTTTTCCATTTCCAGGTTTCCGAGAACGACCGCGGAACGCCCGGCAGCGGCCACGTCCCGTGGTCCGAAACCTTTGAGGCGCTGAAGTCGATCGATTACCAGGGCTCCGTGGTCGTGGAGTCCTTCCTGCCCACTGTTGAGGAAATCGCCAAAGCCGTATCCCTCTGGCGCCCTGTAGCGCCGTCCATGGACGCACTGGCACGCGACGGACTCACGTTCCTGAGGAGGGAACTGTCGTGACCGAGAAGCCCGGAAGTGCTCCGGCCATTGTCGAAGCACGCAATCTTGTAAAACTGTTTCCGGGCGTTGTCGCCCTCTCCGGCATGAACTTTGAGCTTCATGCCGGAGAGGTGCACTGCGTTGTAGGTGAAAACGGCGCCGGCAAATCGACGCTGATCAAGACCCCGAGCGGTTTCTACACTCCTGACGAAGGCGGTGTCTACGTCGACGGAAATCTCATGCAGGCCAGCACGGTGGCATCCAAGGCTGCCGGAATCGCAACCATCTACCAGGAGCACAACCTAGTGCCGGACCTCTCCGTTGCGGAGAACATCCTCCTCGGCAATTGGGGCGGTCAAAAAGGATTTCTGTCTCGGCGCGACATCCGCAAACGTGCACGGAAAGCCCTCGACCAGGTCGCCCCGCACCTCGACCTCGACACCCCGGCCATGGCTTTGTCCACGGTCGATGGCCAGATGGTCGAAATCGCCCGCGCCATGGCCCAGGACGCCAGGGTCATCATCATGGACGAACCCACTACCGCCCTGACCGAGCACGACGTCGAGAAACTTTACAAACTGGTCCAGGACCTCCGTGCCAACGGGATGGCCATCATGTACGTGTCCCATAAGCTGGAGGAAGTCTTCACCCTCGCCGACAAGATCACTGTCATCCGCGAAGGCAAAACGGTCGCATCCTCCCTTCCGGCGGATGAGCTCGATGCCCGCTCCGTAGTGCAGCTCATGGTCGGCAAGGACGTCGATCTTTATGAGCACATTCCCCGCGAACGCGGCGATCTTGTTCTGGAAGCGCGCGGCCTGAGCCGTGCAGGCGCTTTCGCGGACGTGGATCTGCAGCTCCATGCCGGCGAAATCGTCGGGCTGGCCGGCCTCGTCGGCGCCGGCCGTACCGAGGTCGCTCGATGCATCTACGGCGCCGACAAAGCCGATGCAGGAACAGTCCAGATGGGCGGTCGCACGCTGCGCCTCCAGGGTGCCACAGCGGGAATCGACGCGGGAATCGCACTCGTCCCCGAGGAGCGGAAGCTGCAGGCGATCATCCCGATGCTGTCCATCCGGGAAAACGCCACGCTGACACTCCTGAAGCAGGTCAGTCGGTGGGGTGTGCTGAAGCTTGGCTATGAAAAGAAGATGGTCGGGAAGTACATCAAGGAACTTGATGTACGGACCCCATCGGCGGAAACCCCGATCCAGTCCCTGTCCGGCGGAAACCAGCAGAAGGTCATCATCGCCCGGTGCCTGGCCAGCAATCCTAAGGTACTGATCCTGGATGAGCCGACCAAAGGCATTGATATCGGTGCGAAAGCCGAGATTCATCGCCTGATTGAGCAGCTCGCCCGCAAAGGCGTGGCGGTGCTCGTCATCTCAAGCGAACTCCCCGAGCTCCTTGAACTCTCCGATCGGGTGATGGTCATGCGGGCCGGCCGGGTCGTGGCGGAACTGGACAAGGCACAGGCAACCAAAGAGAACGTTATCGCTTACGCCGCGGCGTAAGCGATACCACCGGAAGAGAAGGAACCATGATCGACCAACAGACCCGGCCTTTCACCCTGTTCACCGGCCAGTGGGCCGACCTGCCCTTCGAGGAAGTCGCCAAACTCGCCTCCGGCTGGGGCTACGACGGCCTGGAGATTGCCGTGTCCGGCGACCATCTGGACGCCTGGCGCTGGGACGAACCCGGCTACGTCGAATCCAAGCTCGCCGTCCTGGACAAATACAACCTCAAGGTCTGGGCCATCTCCAACCACCTCAAGGGCCAGGCCGTGTGCGATGACCCGATCGACTTCCGCCACCAGGGAATCGTCGGGGCCAAGGTCTGGGGCGACGGGGACCCCGAAGGCGTCCGCGCCCGGGCCGCCGAGGAAATGAAACACACCGCCCGCCTCGCCCGCGCGCTCGGGGTGGACACCGTCGTCGGGTTCACCGGTTCCTCCATCTGGCAGTACGTCGCGATGTTCCCGCCCGTCCCGGAGAAGGTCATCGAGGCCGGCTACCAGGACTTCGCGGACCGCTGGAACCCCATCCTGGACGTCTTCGACGAGTGCGGGGTCCGCTTCGCCCACGAAGTCCACCCGAGTGAGATCGCCTACGACTACTGGACCACCGTGCGGACCCTGGAAGCGATCGGGCACCGGGAAGCGTTCGGGCTGAACTGGGA
>FTCF01000078.1_pt1 | contig 11120 bp, 10 predicted proteins | sample 1639631 | NCBI WGS metagenome assembly FTCF01 (sample SAMEA3914864, study PRJEB12502) | metagenome | biome: forest; material: soil | place: USA | collected 2012-03-12 | depth 0.3 m
ATAGGGCGACGACGGTCTGGGCGGCGCCGATGCTGGTGGCCACCTTCTCCGGCCTGACCAAGCGGCTGGCGAGCGCTGCCAGCACGCCATCGGTGGCGGCGTAGAACAGCCCCAACAGCATCAGGCACGCCGCCGTGACACCGATCCCTCCAAAGGGGGCCGCAGCCAGCGCATAGCAGGCCAGTAGGGCAAGGTGGCCGCCGAGGAACACCCGGACCCGGCCCCAGCGATCTGCAAGCCGCCCTATCGGAACCGCCAGGACGAGATAGAAGACATTCGTTCCCACATAGAGCAGCGGGAACCATTGCACGGCGAACGAGTCCCGGTCCTGCAGGACCAGGTAGATAAAGCCGTCCCCGACAGTCAGCAGGGCCAACAGCCCGGCCGTCACAAGCAGCCTCGTGAGTCCGGGTTCCTTCAGCTGGCTCCATCTAAAGGCAGGACGCGCGCCTGTCCGCGCCCCTGCCGCGCGCGGCGTCCTCCGGTCCGGCACCACCAAGACCAACACAGCTACGCCGATCACGGCGAACGCCACTGACACCACAAAGACCGTGCCGAACCCGTTCGGGATCAGCAGGAGGACCAGGAACGCCAGCAACGGCCCTGTTGCAGCGCCGATGTTGTCCAGCATCCGGTGCACGCCGAAAGATCTGGCCAGATGTTCCGGCTGTGCTTCCGCCGCGATCAGGGCATCACGCGGCGCCGTGCGGATGCCCTTGCCGATGCGGTCGCCGGCGACGATCCCGATGAGCGACCAGAATCCGCCGACGAACAGGAGCCCGATCCGTGCCAGCATGGACAGCCCATAGCCGGCCACTGCCACCCGCTTCGGGTGCCCGGTGCGGTCGGATGCCCAGCCGGCAGCAATTCGCACAATGGCGCTGGCGCCCTGGTTGAGTCCGTCAATGAACCCGTAAGCGATGGTGGAGAGGCCCAGGAAACCCGTGACGTACAGGGGGAGGATGGCCGAGACCGACTCGGAGGAAATATCCGTGGCCATGCTGACGATTCCGAGCCAGAGGATGACTGGCGACAACCGGAAAGCGACCCCCGGAGCGGCCGGCAGTTCCGCGCCGGCTGTGGCGGGGTCCGTTTTGCCGCCGGTGCGGTCAGCCATCGAGATGTACACAGGCGGCCCGTTCTCTCGTCACCTAACCCGTGGCGTCCGGCGATCCCGACAGCCCAGGCTTCCATGGCGGCAGTCTGTCACCGGGCGGGAGGAGTTGAGTAGCGTAGTACTACCTGTTTTACGTGCCCGTCCAGGATTTCCGGGCTCCTACCAGCGGCCGTTGCGCGGCTTCGGCTGGCAGATGGGGCAGCTGTACGAGGAGCGGTTCATGAATTGCTCGCGTTTGATCACTCCCGGAAGTCCTGCAGCGGAACAACGCCTGCACGGCTCGCCCGCCCGGCCATAGGCATCCAAGGACCGGGCAAAGTATCCCGAAGCTCCGTTGACATTGACGTAAAGCGAATCAAAGCTCGTCCCGCCGGCCGCGAGGGCGTCGCTCATGACTTCCTTCGCGGCGTCGACGACCCTCAGCGCATCGGCCCGCTTAAGGGTGTCTGTCGGCCTGGCATAGTGGAGCCTGGCCCGCCAGAGGGCTTCATCGGCGTAGATGTTGCCGATCCCGGAGATGAAACCCTGATCCAACAGGGCACGCTTGAGCCCTGTTTTGCGGGCTTTGACCCTGCGGTAGAACTCGTCAAAGGAAAAGTGCGGATCGAGCGGATCACGGGCGATGTGCGAGGCCTCGTCGGCAATTTCCGGAAGGGGCGTCTCGCCCTGGCCGCCGGGACCGCCGTCGGACGTCGGTACAAGGGACGTCACAAACAGTCCGCCGAAGATCCGTTGGTCCACAAACCGCAACTCCTCGGGCATGCCGTCGGAACTGCTGAGGCGGAGGCGGACTTTGAGGTGCTTCTCATCGGGAACCCAGGGGTCCTGCATGAGGAGCTGCCCGCTCATGCCAAGGTGCGCCATCAGGGCGACGCCGGGCATCGCCTCGCCGGTGCCGCCCGGGCCGCGGGGTTCCTCGGTGCGCAAGGGCATCCACAGGAACTTACCCCGGCGGACGACATCCAAAACCGTGGAGTTCTCAAGGTTGCCGATAAAATCTTCCGCGCCCAACGCGTGGCGGCGGATGGAACGGGGGTCAAGGACTTCCACGGACATAATGGTCCGGCCGCGCACCCAACGCGCCAGGCCGCGACGGACCACTTCGACTTCGGGCAGTTCCGGCATGTGGAATCAGGCGCTGTGCGCAGGATCAGCCGGGGAGTCGGCTCCGCTGTTCAGCGTGACCTTGCTGTTCAGTGCGACTTTGCTGTTAAGGGTGCGCCACGCATCCGCGGCGGCTTCCTGCTCGGCTTCCTTTTTGGAGTGGCCCGTACCTTTGCCGTAGGCGGTGCCGCCGATCTGGAGCACTGCCTCAAAGCTGCGCGCGTGGTCCGGACCGGAGCCTTCGACGGCATAGTAGATGGACCCGAGCTGCCGGCTGGCGGCAAGCTCCTGCATGCTGGTCTTCCAGTCGGTGCCGGCCCCGAGGGCTGCGGCGTCCTTCAACAAGGGACCAACGAGCCGCATGACGAGCTGCCGCGCGGTCTCAATGTCGTTGGAAAGATAAGTGGCACCGATGAGCGCTTCCATGGTGTCGGCAAGAATTGAAGACTTGTTTTTACCGTCGGTGAGCCTTTCGCCCTGCCCGAGGTAGATGAATTCGCCGATGCCGAGGTCCCGGCCGATACCGGCCAAGGCGCGGGTGCTGACGACGGCGGAGCGTCGCTTCGCGAGTTCGCCTTCCGGCAGTGCCGGGTTGTCGCGGTAGAGCGAATCGGTCACGGAGAAGCCCAGGATGGAGTCACCCAGGAATTCGAGGCGCTCATTGGTGGGAATCCCACCGTTTTCATACGCGTATGAACGATGTGTCAGAGCAAGACGAAGCGTCTCGGCGTCAATGGAGACACCGAGACGCTTCAGAAGCTCTTCAGTTGAAGACATCCTTGTCAGCCTTGTGGCGGATTTAGACGTCTGCGACCTTGCGGCCCTTGTATTCAAGGAACAGCGCAGTCCCGGCAGAGTCGGTGACGACCTTTGCCTGGTGCGGCAGGCTGTAAACAACCTGTCCGTTTTCGATGGTCTTGACCAAGTTGGGGGCAGTTGCCTTCCACTGGGCACGGCGGGCGCGTGTATTTGCGCGAGACATTTTCCGCTTGGGAACAGCCACGGCTATCTCATTTCTCTTTTAGTCAACACTTACTAATCAGTTTGCCGGTCGGTCTTAGCCAGTTCAGCTAGGGCAGCCCAGCGAGGATCGAGGTCCTCGTGGTGGTGCCCCGGCTCGTCTTCCAGACGCACTCCGCATATTGAGCAAAGGCCCTGGCAGTCTTCCCGGCACACCGGCTGGAACGGCAGCATGGTTACAACCGCGTCCCGCAACACCGGTTCAAGATCGATTAGATCGTGCTCGACTCGACGTTGCTCTTCATCGTCTTCTTCGTCCGAAAGCTCGACGCCCTCATAGAAGAAAAGTTCTTGCACATTGACCTCAAGGTCATACGCAAGGGGATCCAGGCATCGTCCGCATTCGCCCTTGACTTCAGCGAACACGGTTCCAGATACCAGAATTCCTTCGTGTACGGCCTCAAGCCTCAGGTCGAGCTCAATATCCGAGCCTTCCTGAACGCCAATGAGTGCCACGCCAAGGTCACTTGGCGCGGGTACATGTTCCGTGAGCGTCCGCATGCTGCCTGGACTACGTCCGAGGTCCTTGACGTCCAGCGTCAAAGGCGAACTTGCATCTCGCTTAATGAGAACTCCTGTAGAACATATGACCGACGTACCATCTTAGCCTGAACGCGCGAGCTGACTCAAACCGGGTCAATTACAACGCGTTCTGGCCGAGGTACCGATCCAGCTTACCCGTTGCGGGACTACTCCGCCGCCGACCCGCCAGCGAGGAGCCTCTTGAGCACCGATTTAGGCACGAAATCGGAGACATCGCCGCCCAGGAGGGAGATTTCCTTGATGAGCGTCGAAGACAAATGCAGGTAATGGGCCTCCGCCGGAAGAAAGACAGTCTCGACGCCGGACAATTGGCGGTTCATGGTGGCCATGGGAAGTTCGTAGTCAAAATCCGAGGACGAGCGCAGGCCCTTGACGATCGCCGAAATTCCCCGATGCCTGCAGTATTCGGCCAGCAGTCCCTCGCCCATGGGCTCCACGATGATGCCCCGCAAGGAAGCAAGGGTCTGCCGGGCCATGTCCATGCGTTCTTCCAGGCTGAAGCGGTACTTCTTCGCGTAGTTGGTGGACACCGCGACGACGACTTCATCGAACAGGCCGGCGGCCCTGGCGATGACTTCCAGATGGCCGTTGTGGATAGGGTCGAAGGAGCCAGGGCACACTGCGCGTCTCATGGTTCGAACCTACCGCATCCCGGGCGGCAGGCACTATGGCGATACCATGGCTGAAACGGCGGGCCGGACGAGCCGGAAGCCAGCACCCCAGGAAGGCAGCCCCACAGTGACGAGCCCGGCCTCTCTCAGCGAGAACACGTCCGTCGCCCCTTGGCAACGAGCCGCCAGCGGAGCCAACCTCCTTTCGGCCGACGGCAGCCTCGGCGTGACCATCTTCGAAGAGATGACCACCTTGGCAATATCCACCGGCGCCATCAATCTGGGCCAGGGATTTCCGGACGAGGACGGGCCGGCGGAAATCAAGGCAGCAGCGCAGGCAGCCATCACGGCGGGAGCCAACCAGTACGCACCGGGCAAAGGCATCCCTGAACTCCGCGAGGCCATCGCCGCACACCAGGAACGCTTCTACGGACTGACCCCGGACCCGCAGACCGAGGTCATTGTGACCACCGGGGCGACCGAAGCCATCGCCGCCTCATTGCTCGCATTCATCGAACCCGGCGACGAGGTGCTGACCTTCGAGCCCTTCTATGACTCCTATGGCGCCATCATCGGACTTGCCGGCGCCAAGCATGTGACCGCTCCCCTGCTGGCACCGGGCTTCCTCCCGGACGTGGATGCCATGGAATCGGCATTCAGTGAGCGCACCAAGGTTGTGCTCCTCAACAACCCGCACAATCCCACGGGCGCGGTCTTCCCGCGCGAGGTGCTGGAACGCGTCGTCGAGCTCGCCCGGAAATACGATGCCGTGATCCTCAGCGATGAAGTCTACGAGCACCTCACCTTCGGTGTGCAGCACCTTCCGGTCGCCGGCATCCCCGGAGCGGCCGAACGAAGTGTCACGATTTCCTCGGCCGGCAAGACGTTCTCGTTCACGGGCTGGAAGATCGGATGGCTCAGTGGACCGGCCCACCTTGTGGCGGCGATCCGCACCGTCAAACAATTCCTCAGCTACAGTTCCGGCACCCCTTTCCAAAGTGCGATCACCGTAGGCCTTGCCCTGCCTGATGAGTTCTACACCGGCATTGCGTCCACTCTCCAGCACAAACGGGACATCCTGGCCGAGGGACTGCGGGCCGCCGGCTTGGGCGTCTACACGCCGCAGGGAACATACTTCATCAACGTCGACACGGCGCCCCTTGGCATCAGCGACTCCGTGGACTTGGCACGAAGGTTGCCGGGGCTCGTTGGAGTGGCTGCCATCCCTGTTCCCGTGTTTTGCCACCCGGAGGGCGCGGAGAGGACGCGGAGCCTTCTCCGATTCGCGTTCTGCAAGAAGACCGAAGTACTGGAGGAAGCGGCCGCCAGGCTGGCCACCTTGAGGGACAAGCTCTGACTGTGTCAACCGGGCAAAATCCCGAGGGACGGCGTTTCCTGCGGACCACCGGCCAACATGCCGCGATCGAAGCCGACACGCTGATCGACGGCGCGTACATCCTGCGCATCGGCGACGCCGAGCAATCCCACGTCAATCTCGCGGACCCCGCGGAAATCTTCTACGAGTACCTGCGCAGGATCGGCAATGTGGTGGATCTGCTCGCGCCAGGCGGGCAAGCCATCACTGCCCTTCATCTCGGCGCGGGGGCCTTGACCCTGGCCCGCTACATCGAGGCGACGAGGCCCGGTTCGGAACAGCACGCCGTCGAACTCGAACGTGAATTGCTCGACTTCGTGCTGCAGAAGTTGCCCATGCCGGACGGCACCCGCTTGGAGACGCATATCGGCGACGCACGCGAAACCCTCGGCGAGCTGCCCGCGGAACTCACGTTCGACGTCGTGATCCTGGACATCTTCTCCGGTCCCGAGGCTCCTGCCCATATTGCCTGCCAGGAGTTCTACGAAGAGGCCGCGGCGCGGCTCCGGCCCGATGGGGTGCTCATCGTCAATGTCGGAGACGAGGCAGCCCTGACCCTGGTGCGCAGCCAGGTCGCCGCGATGCGTCGCGCGATGCCGGACGTCGCGGCCTTCGCCGAGGCCGGCATGTTCGCCGGCCGGTACCCCGGCAACATCATCCTGGTGGGGACGCGCCGGCCGTGGCCGGCCGAGTGGACGGCGGAACTCCTCGCCCGCGGGCCGCACCCCGCAGCGGTGCTGAGCGGAGTGGACCTGGACCGGCTTTCGGGCTAGCGCCGGCTTTGGGGCTAGCGCCGGCTTTCGGGCTAGCGCCGGATCTCCGGCGAGGGACCCGCTAGACGGGTTCGGCGAACCAGAGCTTGGTTTCGCCGTACTTCTTGTCGGCAAACCGTTCGAGGGTGTCCGGCCAGTCCGGTTCCGGGGATCGTGAGGAACGCTCGACGACGACCACCGCGCCTTCGTCCAGGTGGAAGGCGAGCTTGGCGAGGACAGCCTTGAGGGACGGCTCATCCAGAGGATAGGGCGGATCAAGGAAGACCAGGTCCCAGAGGACATCATCCGCCGCGCGTTCCAGGAAGGACTCCACTTTCGAACGGCGGACGGAGACAATCCTGCGTCCCAGCACCTGGTTGGCCATGTCCGCGTTTCGCTGGCAGACCTCGGATGCGCGAGCGTCGGATTCCACGAGTTCGGCCGAGCGCGCGCCCCGGCTGGCACTTTCGATGCCGAGCGACCCCGAACCCGCATAAAGATCCAGGACCCGGGCATCGTCGATGGCGTCAAGGGCCTCGAGCCGCGAGAACAAGGCCTCCTTGACGCGGTCCGTCGTGGGCCTGGTGGCGTTCCCAGGAACGCTGGCCAGCGGATTGCCGCCGACCACGCCGGCAATGATGCGGCTCACCGGCCATCTCCGGGGCCGGCGCACACAGTCGCGCCAACAGGCGCGGATTCCTCAGCCGCGTTCAAGGAACGCCTCCTTTTCGGGGTTAAGATATTCGTCAATCGCGGCGGCGAGCGCCTGTTGGCCCTCCAACCCGGGATCGTCCGCGACGAGCCGCTGGGCGTCGGTGCGGGCGCGGGCGATCACGTCCTCATGCTCCAGGACCCGCAACAGCTTAAGGGTGGAACGCCCACCGGATTGCGAGGCGCCCAGGATATCGCCTTCGCGGCGCAGCTTGAGGTCTTCCTGGGAAAGTTCGAAGCCATCGGTCGTCGACGCAACAGCATCGAGGCGCCTGCGGCTGGGATGGCCGGGCTCTAGCGTCGTCACCAGCAGGCATGTGCCTGGAAGACCGCCGCGGCCCACCCTTCCGCGCAACTGGTGGAGTTGCGAAATGCCGAAGCGGTCTGCATCCAGGATCACCATCAGCGTGGCGTTATGGACGTCCACCCCCACCTCGATGACCGTGGTGGACACGAGCAGCTGGGTCTGGTTGGCGGTGAACGAGGCCATGGTTTCGGACTTGAGCGCCGGATCCTGCCGTCCGTGGAGCGGCTCCACCCGCACGCCGCGGAGGGCCGGCTCCTGGCTGAGCGTTTCGACGACGGCGGTCACCGAAGCAAGCTCCCTCGCGGGGCCTTCCTCCGAAAGTTCAGCGTCGCTTGGTTCCGCTTCGCCCGGGCTGAAGTCGCCGTCGTCGTCGTCTCCGATCTTCGGACACACCACGTACACCTGGTGGCCTGCGTCGATCTCTTCCCGGGAGCGTTTCCAGATCCGGTCCGCCCAGCCCGGGTTTTCCGCGAGCCCGACCACGTGGGTGGAGATGGGCGCCCGGCCTGCCGGGAGTTCGTCCAGCACGGACGTTTCCAAGTCGCCGAAGACCGTCATGGCAACGGTGCGCGGAATCGGGGTGGCGGTCATCACCAGCAGGTGGGGCGGCCGGTTGGCTTTGGCACGCAGAGCGTCGCGCTGTTCCACCCCAAAGCGATGCTGCTCGTCCACCACGATCAGGCCGAGGTCCTGGAACGAGGTCTTGTCACTCAGCAGCGCGTGTGTGCCGATCACAATGCCTGCGTTGCCCGAGGCCGCGTCCAGCATGGCTTGCTTGCGGGCAGCGGTCGGCATGGAGCCTGTCAGCAAGGCGACCTGGACCGATCCGGGGCCACTCCCGGCGTCACTGTCCAACAATCCGGCCCCGCCCAGCATCCCGGCACCTCCGAACAAACCGTCGCGGGCAAGCGGGCCCAGGGTCCTCCGGATGGAATCGAAGTGCTGTGCCGCGAGGACCTCCGTGGGGGCAAGCAGTGCCGCCTGTCCGCCGGCATCCACCACTTGCAGCATGGCCCGCAAGGCCACGATCGTTTTTCCGGAACCAACTTCGCCCTGCAACAGGCGGTTCATCGGCGAGTCCTGTGCCAGCTCGTGGGAAAGCGTCTTTCCGACCGCGGCCTGGCCGGCAGTCAGCGTGAACGGCAGCTGCCGGTCGAAGGCCGCAAGGAGGCCGCCGGGCACTGGCCGACGAGCGGTGGCCTCCTCGGCAGCCAGCTGGGCCCGGCGGCGCGCCAGCGCAGTCTGCAGAACCAGTGCCTCCTGGTAGCGGAACCGGTCACGGGCATGCTGCCAGTCTGCCGCCGTTTCCGGTGAATGGATCAGCCGGTACGCCTCTCCGACCCCCAGGAATTTCTCCCGGGACGCGATTTCAGCAGGGAGCGGATCCTCGATGCTGTCCACATCGATGGTGTCCAGGAGCGTGGTGATGACCTTATGGATGGACCAACTGGTGAGCTTGGCTGTGGCCGGGTACACGGGAATGGGCATGGCCGCCAGCTTTTCCGGATCGACGGAACCGGCCAGTTCCGGGTCCTCGTCGAGCAGCATGAAGTCCGGGTTGGTCATGCCCAAGGATCCACCGTAGCGGCTGACCTTGCCGGAGAACATCACGCGGCGCCCCGGCTGAAGTTCAGCGCGGGCACGGAAGCCGTTGAAGAAACTGATTTTAAGGGTGCCGGGGATCTGCTCGCCGCTGGCCTCGTCTGTGACCACGACGTCCGTCAACGATCCCCGCCTTGCACGCATTTGCCGGGTTGAATTGGACAGGACCCTGGCGATGAGGGTGGCCTCTTCATCCAGCGGCAGTTTGCTGATGGGCGTCAGCTCCCCGCGGCTCAGGTAACGGCGGGGAAAATAGTTCAAGAGCTCCCCGACAGTGTCCAGGCCAAGGTGCTTCCCGATGACGGACGCGGAGCGTTTGCCGATCCTCCGCTCGAGGGGAAGGTGGACCTCAGTATTCATGCCCGTGCTGGCCTGCCGGAAGGCCTGGGTCGCGCGGCATCGAAAGCTGGCTGACGGAGATGTCGGTGGGGTCGCCGAGTGAGCGGATCACGGCGACGGCAGGTTCAGCTTCCGGAACGTGGACGTGCACGCGCCAGCGGTAGCTGGCTTCCGCGGCGTCGTCATCGTCATCGTCGTCGTCCCGTGCGTCAGTCCCTCCCGACGCGCTGGCCACCTGGCTCGCGCCGCCCGCCGGGCTCGCGCTGCCCACCTGGCTCATGATGACGGAGTCGCCGAGTTCGTCCAGGCGCTGGCGGAGCGTGGCCGCGGCAAGCGGTGAAAGGCTGATAGTGCACATGACCTCGACACCGTCGTCGTCGGGCATTCCGGCGTGGATGTGCGGATCCTGCAGATCGTAGCCGTGCAGCCCGTCCAGGAGCTCATTCTGGAGCTCTTCGCCGAGAACAGCCGAACGAAGGCAGTCCAGGATCAACAACATGCCCACCCCGCCCGCGTCCACCACATGGGCGGCATGCAGTGGAGCGAGTTGGTCCTCGGTTCGCACTACTGCATCCAGCGCCGCATTGACGGCGGCATCAAGGGCCAGCCCCAGCGCCTGGTTGCTGTCATCGCCGTTGTGCGCAGTATCGCAATCGCCCGCTGCCCTGGCTGCGGCTTCGAGAACGGAAAGCATGGTGCCCGGTACCGGCTCGCTCAAGGCCGACCAAGCCCGGATTTGGGCCCGGTTAAGGGCGGCGGCGAGCAGGGGCGCACTGAGGCGCGTGTGCCCCTCCAAGGGCTCAGCCAATGCGCACAAGAAGACAGCGAAGAGTGTTCCGGAGTTACCCCGCGCCTGCTCCATTGCCGCCCGTCCTGCTGCAGCCAGAACGGCGCCGACGTCGTTTACCGGCTCGTCCGCGGCCGAACGATCGGCGAACGTTGCCGCAGCGGCGCGGACGGTGAGGTAGAGGTTGGTACCGGTGTCGCCATCTGCCACCGGGAAGATGTTGATGGCGTTGAGACGGTCGCTGTGGTTCCCGAGCGTTGTCTCCGCTTTGCCCAGCCACCGCTTCATGGCGTGCGTATTGGCGGCAATCTTAGTCTGCAAAGTGATCCCATCCCACGGTGTCAGCGGGCATTCCCGCTATCCGGACGCCGCTGTGCTGTCCTTCGGCAACGGCCTGGATCGAGCCTATCGCAGTGAAGCCGGAAGGTAGCTGAACATTTGCTGGAAATGTCGCCAGCAGGCCATGGTCCTCTCCGCCCCCCAGTATCCAGTCCATGGGATCCAGGCCTAGAGGAGCCGAGGCGGCTTCCAAGGGGACGGCGAGGGTCTTGAGCGCCACGGGGTCGAGGTCGAGTGCGACGCCGCTGGCTTCGGCGAGGCGGGCGCCGTCGCGCAAGAGACCGTCGGAGACGTCCATCATGGCGGTTGCTCCTGCCTTGGCACCCTGCGGTCCTGCGGCAAGAGGCGGCTGCGGCCGGCACTGGCTGTCCATGAGTCCGCGCTGGGCAGCGCTCAGCTTGCCTACGGGTATGGTGCTTTCGAGCAGGGCCAGGCCGGCTGCGGCGCGTCCGACAGTTCCGGCGAGGGCCAGGACGTCTCCCGGACGGGCCCCGGAGCGCAAGACAGCAGGGA
>FTCF01000028.1_pt1 | contig 11078 bp, 10 predicted proteins | sample 1639631 | NCBI WGS metagenome assembly FTCF01 (sample SAMEA3914864, study PRJEB12502) | metagenome | biome: forest; material: soil | place: USA | collected 2012-03-12 | depth 0.3 m
ACCGCTACGCCCTCCCCGACAACGCCTGGTACGTCGCCTCCCTACGCCAGAACCCCGTCTACAAGCGCCTCGCCGACCTCGCCGACTCCACCGCGTCAAACCTCCCGGAAGGATCAGCGGCGAGGACAAGGGTGAACGAGATGGGCGCCTTCTACCGGTTCCTCATCACCCGGCTGCCGGGACTCCTCGATGAGTGGGAACACACACGAGCCGAAGCCTAGCCTCCTCCGACATTGCCTGAGCATCAAGCCTGAGGCGGATACGGCTGCGGCGGGTTCGGCGGATATGGAGGCGGATATGCCTGCACCGGTCGGTCGAAGCGCTGACCTCGGGGATTGGCCAGCAGGAGCACAAACACTAACAGCGCAATCCATCCGAGCACCGGGATCAAAGCCAGCAACAAGAAGAACGCACTGAGGTTCGCATCGTGCAGCCGCCGTGCCGCCAAGGCGAGCGAAGGCACGATCGTCGCCAGGAACCACAGGCCGCCAAGGGCCGTCGAGGTGCTCGTGCTGCCGCTCCCTGTCGCACCGGCCGCATTGATGACCCCGGAGACAATGGCTGAGGCGAGGAACCACCACCAATACTCACTGCGGCTGGCCCGGCCGTGGAAGATCGCGTACTTCTTCCAGAATCGTTTGACGGCCTCGATCGGCGGGGCGCCATAGTAGGGCAGCTCAAGCGGAACTCCACCTTGGGGAAGATTCTGAGGCTGATAGCTGGACATCATTCAAGCCCTTCCATGCAGACTATTCGACACCGGCATGCTAGGCCTAGTCAGCCTGTCAGAACAGGGCACAAAGGCCTGCATCGGACGAGTGACACCGCCGAGGATCCGCGAGTGCATTCGATCCCTGGCCACGGCGGCGGCAAGAGCGTCGCCTGCGGGACTTCTGGCCCTGCCGGGCTGGTCCGAATGAGCAGAAGATGGTGCGCAGAGCACCCGGAATGAGGGAGCCACATTTCATCGAGGCGGACAGAGTCATGAAGAAACCAGTCGTTGTAGGCGTCGTCGAAACCAAGGCGAGCCGGGCCGCGTTGGCTTGGGCCATGGAACGGGCGGCACGACGGAAACTCCCGGTGCTGCTCGTTCACGCGGTCGACAGTCGATGGCTCGACGAATCAGTCGGTTCCAGCGAGGTGATCAGGGCCGCAGCAAACGAGCTGCTGAGCAAAACCTCAACCCAAGCAGGCGAACTGGAGCCGTCGGTCCAGGTAAAGACCTTGCTGTTTTCCGGTAGCCCCGGGCAGGCGCTCAGGAAGCAGTCCAAAGGAGCCTCGATGGTTGTCATCGGAACCGGGCACAACTGGCCCGGAGGGCCTGTAGCTGATAGGGCGCTGCAGATCGCCGCCGTCGCACTGTGCCCTGTGGCAGTAGTCGGGGAACAGGACATGACGGGGCGCCGCGGCATCGTGGTCGGGGCTGACGGTTCCGAAGAATCAACGCAAGCGGTTTCCTTCGCGGCTGCCGAAGCGGACAGGGACGGCCAGGAGCTGACGGTGGTTCACGCGGTCCCCGCACCGCCGCTGATTCATCGCGCCATGCCGGCGGCCGACGTTGCCGAGGACATCTTGGAAGAAGAACGAATCGTCCTCGCCGAGACCGTCGGCGGTCTGGCCGAAAACTACCCCGACCTTGTTGTCCATCAGGTTCTGGTGTCCAACAACGAACCGGCGGAAGCACTCACGGATGCCGCCGCCACCGCCACATTGCTGGTGCTGGGAAGCCGCGGACGAGGCAGCTTCAAACGCCTCCTCATGGGATCGACCGCCCACACCGTGCTCAGGTCCCTGCCCTGCCCAACCGTCATCACCCGGGTGCGGCGAGTGAAACACACTGGCTAGCGGCTAGCCCAGCCACCACAAGCCCTGGCAAGTGAGGTCCGGCACTTCGACACACCACCGCCTTGAACACGCACGAACGAGGGTCGCAGCAGGCCCTGCTCCAGCAGCTGGGCAATCCACTCAGCGTCTTGATGTCGGTCTTGCGGCCCGGGACGGCCTTCATATGGGCGGCGTCGAGAAGCCAGCACTCCATCCGCTCTTCCAAGGCGTAGAACACAGGTTTCCAGTGCTGGTCGACTCCATTACCGCCAGCGCAAAAACAAAAGAGCCCCTGATCCGCGTTTCCGCAGCTCAGGGGCTCTTTTCGGGTAGGGCTACTCGGACTTGAACCGAGGACCTTAGGATTATGAGTCCCGCGCTCTAACCAGCTGAGCTATAGCCCCGAGTCGGCCGGGAGGCCACTTTGGTCAGCGTCTTTCCCAGCCAAAACACTCTAGCAAAACAATTCGGTTCCCGATGCCAACCGGGAGACCGCGCCGGATCCAGATGACTAGATGACCTTGTCCTCATAGCCCGCCCCGCGGTAAAGGTCCTCGAACGTCTTCAGTGTGCCTTCGATGCTGTGCGGCTCCACCATGGCGCGGCTTGCCTTGCCCATGGCTTCGAGTTCGCCGGCCGGCAGACGGAAAAGCTCGGTGATCCGGGCCGCCAGCTCGTTGCTGTCCCCCGGCGTAAACAGATGCCCGTTCTCGCCTTCCCGCACCAGGTGCGGCAGGGCCATCGCATTGGCGAGAAGAACCGGCGTCGACGCCGACATCGCCTCAAGCGTCACGAGGGACTGCAGTTCGGCGGTTCCGGGCATGCAGAACAGATCGGCGCGAATGTACGCCTTCCTCAGGTCCTCATCGCTCGCGAGGCCCAGGAACCTGACCCGCTCGCCGAGGCCCAGGCGCTTGGCTTGGGCTTCCAGTGCGGCCCGGACCTCGCCACCTCCGACGATTTCAAGGTGCACATTGAGTTCGGCGGGTGTTTTGGCGACAGCGTCGATCAGGACGTCCACATGCTTTTCTTCGGCAAGGCGGCCGACAAAGAGAACGGTGGGGTTGGCGTGCGGCTCGATCTCTTCGCCCGGCCCCAGTTCGTAAGCGGCCGCGTCGATGCCGTTGGACAGAGGCAGGACCTTGCGAAGGAAAGCGTGCTGGTGCATGGCCTTCGCGGCAAGCGGCGTGGGGGTGGTGACGACGTCGGCCTGGCCCATGACCTTACCCATGTCTTTCCACGAAACCCGCCCGATGATGTCTTTGAACCACTGCGGGAACGGCAGGAACGGGTTCAGGTTTTCGGGCATGAAGTGGTTGGTGGCTATGATCCGGATGCCCCGCTTCTTGGCCTCGTAGAGAACGTGTTCGCCGATCATGTAGTGGCTTTGGATGTGAACGACGTCGGGCTGCACCTTGTCGAAGAGCAGCCGGATGTCGTTCTTGATTTCCCAGGGGTAGCAGATGCGAAAGTACTCGTGCGTAAAGACTCCGTGGGACTTCAAGCGGTGCACGGTGCCTTCATCCCCGAACTCGGTGAAGCTCTTGCCGTTGTCCGCCCGACAGGCCAGCACGTGGACATCGTGCCCCCGTGCCTTCATGCCTTTGGCAAGCCGGTACCCGAACTGAGCAGCACCGTTGACTTGCGGGCGGTAGGTCTCCGCCGCGATCAGGATGGTGAGGGGTTTGTTGGTTTCGGGAACGGTCACGTGGAGAACTCCTGATGGTCACGGTGCGAACATCGCAAAACGTTTGGGCCTGCGGTGTCTTCGCCGGTCGCCTGCCGCGGGTGTGCGGGGCACGGTTGTCGAACTCTGCCCTAGGCCTTCCGGCTTGCAGCCGCCTTCGCGTCACGCTTTCGCTTGGTGACCTCCGGATGGTGCCGGCTCAGGGCAATAACCCCAACGATAGCAAGGGAAGCGGCCACAGCCATGGCGATTGCCAGCACGGCGTGGACATCGGGACGAAGCTCACCCAAAATTGCGATCCCGATGGCGATTCCGACAATGGGGTCGATCACAGTCAACCCTGCGATCACCAGATCCGGCGGCCCGCCCGAATAGGCGCTCTGCACGAACCAGGAGCCGAGCCCGCCGGCAGCGGCAATGGCGACCACGGTGTACCACTGCACGTTGAGCAGAAAGTGCCCGTTGGGGTCCAGCAGGTGCCGCCGATGATGCGCGTCAGGACCGCGACGAACCCGAACAACACTCCGGCGCCCAGGATGTAGACAAAAGCGCTCATGCGATGCCGGAACATGGCGGCCAACGTTCCAAAAAGCGCGACGGCGAGCGCCAGCAGGAGCACGATGGTTATTTCGTCCTCGCCGCTGACGTGATGGTTCTCCTGGGTGGCGTTGACGGCGAGCAGGACGAACATCGCCGAGCCGGTCACGCAAGCAGAGATCGCCACCACCGTGCCGCGGTTGATACTCAGTCCCTGGTCCTTGGCGTTGACCACCGTGGTGATGACCAAGGCGATGGCGCCGATGGGCTGCACCACCGTCAAAGGTGCCGACACCAACGCAATGGCGTTCATGCCCATGCCCAAGGCAAGCAGCAGCAGGCCGAACATCCAGCGCGGATTTCGGAGCAGCCTCAGGAAACCGTGGGAACTCAGGGCAAGGCCACCGGTGTCCGCCTTGACCGCGCTGCCCTGGCGCTGGGCGCCAATGGCAAGGCAGAAGGCCCCAAGCACCGCAAGAAGGACCGCCAACCAGACCATCAGCTGCGACCGCCGTCGTTGGCTTTGAGCTCTTTGCCCTTGCGGAGGATTGCCCAGAAATAGTTGTACGCGGCGACCCAGTGGCCTATCAGACCCAAGCCCAGGCAGACCCACGCGATCGCGAAGTAGACATTGGTGTAGGGAATCGCGAGCTTGGAGAGGACCAGGAGAGGCGTGCCGAGGAGCAGGAACGCCGTCCGGATCTTGCCGATCCGGCTCACGGGGAGGTCGGGGTGGCTATGGAAATAGAAAAACGAGGCTGTGGCCAGGACGACGTCGGGCACCACCAAGGCGGCCAAGTACCACCAATCCACCACCCCGGCGATGACGAGCGTGACAGCGACAGTGATGAGTGCCAGGCGGTCCGCCACGGGATCGAGGATGCGGCCCAGTTTGGAGGTTTGGTTGAAACGCCGCGCGACGTAGCCATCCACCCAGTCAGTGCCGCCCATGATGGCGAGAACCAGCACGGCGAAACCGTATTCCCTTTGCCACAGCACCAGCCACACGAACAGCGGGACGCCCATGAAGCGCAACACGGTCAGGAAATTGGGGACGGTGAAGATGAGATCGTGGTCGATCTGTGGCTGGCCCGGGCGTGCGCCTGCACCGATGAACTTCACCTGTCCCCCTTTCCGTAGTCCGCAGCTGACGCTGCTGCTTGCCGTCCCGATTACTTCTTGAACAGCTTCCGCAGTCCTACTGCGGCCACCGTGGCGGAAGCGGCGAAGAGAAACAGTTCTTTCCAGCGCGCGGCGAGCCGCTCCGGCAGCCCGGCCGGAACCTTTTCACTGAAATCCGCGAGTCTGTCGGCAGCGAACCGGCGTCCGTCGTCGAGCTTTTGCCCGGCAACGTCGCGCAGGACCTTTCCCTGGGTCTTGACGTCGAGCTCGACGCCGAGCTGATCGCGAACGTCGGCGAGGTGCTCGCGGCGCTGTTCCAGACGGCGGAGCAATTCAGCTTCGCTTGGGGCGGGGGGCGGCTCGGCTTTGTGTGCTTCTGCCTTGGCGGCCTTTTCGGCCTTGGCTTTCTCAGCTGCGGCGGCTTTCGCTGCTTCCGCTGCCTTGTAGGCGTCCGACGAAGGATCGAGGATGCTGGCGTCGAAGGAAGTGCCCTCCTTGACGACGCCGAGATCGTGCTTGATGCCGCGGATGGTCTTCTCAGGCACAAGCGGCATGGCCCCCTTGAACGCACGGAAAGCGATGAGGGCCCCGATGAGGATGATTAAAAGGAACGCAGCCGCAACCACAAGCGCAGCCAGCCACGGAGGCATGACCGTGGCCAGGCCCAAGATGGCCGCCACAACGAGGGCGATGACGAGCAAAGAGATAAAAATCAGCGCGACGCCAACGAAAGCGCCGGCAATGCCCAACTGCTTGCCTTTGCCCTTGAGTTCAAGCTTGGCCAGGCTGATTTCGTCGTTGAGCTGCCGCGGCGCGAGCCGGGCTGCAAGTTTCAGGGTGTTCGGCAACGCCGAAATGCCCGGGCCTTGGCCAACCCGGCCGCCGTGACGTCCACTCATAGGTTCCGCCTCACTGCTTCCATCTTGCTCCTACCCGGCTCCGGCACGGAGACGATTACCAGCGCCCACGCGCACCTGTCCACAAAACTACCATTCAGCTTCAGCCTCAACTTCCGGGACCGTCCAGCGGCGCGCCCAGCCATCGCTGATAAATATGATCTGTCGCACATAGGATTGATAACCGTGAACACTCCCCCTGTACCGGGCGATTCCCTCAGCCGACGCGAAAAACTCCTCTATATCCTTTTACTTGGCGCGTTGACCGCCTTGGGTCCATTTACCGTGGATCTCTATCTGCCGGCGTTTCCCGCGCTGGAGCATCATTTCGACGTGTCGGCGGCTGCGATCCAACTCACCCTGACCGGCACAACGGTGGGCTTCGCCATCGGCCAATTGGTGGTGGGGCCGTTCAGCGACAAGTTCGGGCGCCGCATGCCCTTGATTCTGGCCACAGCCCTGCACATTGGTTCCTCCCTCGGCGCAGCACTGTCCACGGATATCAGCACACTCGCCTTGTTCCGCGTCCTCATGGGCGTCGGCGCAGCCGGCGGCGGCGTGGTGGCCATGGCGATGGTCCGTGACCTTTTCGCGGGGTACGCCATGGTCAGGATGTTCTCCCGCATGTCGCTGGTGAATGGCCTGGCGCCCATTCTTGCTCCGATCATCGGTTCACAACTGCTGTTGGTGATGCCATGGCCCGGGATCTTCTACTTCCTGGCAAGCTACGGAATCCTCGTGATCATTGCTGCGGTGTTCCTCATCCGGGAAACGTATCCCGCCGAGCTCCGCCAGCAGACGACGTCGACGGCGGGCCAACGCTACAAGGCCGTGTTCGCCGACCGGATTTTCGTCGGGATGCTGCTGGTAGGCGGGTTCAACTTCGGCGGATTGTTTGCTTACCTTTCCGCGTCCACTTTCCTGTTCCAACAGGTCTACGACTTCTCCCCGCAGGAATACGGCCTGCTGTTCGGTGTCAATTCCCTGGGCATTGTCGCCGGCGTCCAAATCAGCTCCAGGGTCATCAAACGGGTGGCACCCCAATGGATCATGGCGTTCGCCACGGCCTGGATGCTACTGATGGCCCTTTTGATTGTGGTGTTCGACCTGCTCGGCTTCGGCCTCTGGGGCGTCATGGTCCCGCTGTGGTTCTACATCCTTGCCACCGGGTTCATGTTCCCCTGCGTGCAGGTGATTGCCCTGGCCAACCATGGCGCGCAGGCCGGAACCGCCGCTTCCCTGCTGGGTGCCTCGAACTTCCTGATGGCCGGCATCATCCCGCCCGTGGTTGGCTGGCTGGGCGTCGGCTCGGCAGTTCCCATGGGGGCAGTCCAGGCCGTGTGCCTCATAGGTGCCGTGTCGGCCCTCTGGCTTGTCGTGCGGCCCCGGTCCGTCCCCTCCATCCACTGATGCGTCCAACCACTGACGCGCTGGGCCCGGACGTCCGCAGGGAGAAGTAGGCTCAAGCCATGACTCGCAAACCGCACCGCAACGGAAGGGGCCTCTTCCTCGGAGCCGTGCTCGGCGCCGTCGTCGGCTTCTTGCTGGGCCGCGGGGTCGGAAACCCTGTGTTCGGAGCCCTGCTGGGCGCCGTCGTCGGTTCCGCAATCCTCTACCGGATCAATCCCGGACCATGGAAACGGGACTAAGCAAGCCTTCCGTCGCGTCGGGGCCTGTTGCCGGTCATGGCCCGGCGATAAAGTTGAGATGTGCCCCGTTGGCAGGAACTACAGCCTATTCCAGCCCCATGGCAGCGCAGGGATGATGGCATCCTGCCGCTGTGGTGGGATCGTCTGTGCACCGTGACAAGCCCGCAATCCGCGGCCCTTTATGCAGCAGGGCTCTTCACGGAGGACCGCCGCCGTCCGATTGCGCAATGGTTCAATCCAAGCAATGGCGCGGCACTGCTCGTGGCTCCGGAGACTTCTCCGGAGTGGCCCGTCCAACGCTTCGGAATCTTCTACGCTCCCCCTGGCGGCGGATTCACCCGCGTCCACTCCGCCGCCCACGAATGGCACCCGCGGGAGCCGAGGACGCCGCCCACCGAAGATGACGCCTTCCAGTCTGCTGTGGCCGAGGCAGCAAGGTTCCTGCAAGTGGAAATGGACTTTGTTTGACGAATTGGCGATGAGAAACTGCCATTCGAGTAATTGCGCAAATCAGACAAACCGAGGCAAAAAAGCAGGCCCCGCACCTGTAAAACAGGTGCGGGGCCCTTTGCGCTCCTCCGACTGGACTTGAACCAGTAACCCTTCGATTAACAGTCGAATGCTCTGCCAATTGAGCTACGGAGGAATGAAGCGGTTATGACTTTAGCAAAGGTTTTGCCGCAAGTGAAATCGAGCCCCGGGCATTGCAGGAAGGGGCAGCAGAATACCCCTCCCGGGTATCCCCAATGCTGCGGAGCCGACGCCCTCGCCGCAGATAGGATGGTCCGGCGCGCACGTGGCTCACACGAAGCGTATCCGTGCCTCATCCCTCGCGCAAAGGAACAGAAGGAAGCATGTCGAACAACTGGTCAGCCGACGCCAACGTGACGGAAGTTGCCGAGAACGTGTTCTTCGTCCAGGGCCCTGCGGTCAACTGGACCATCCTCAAGCGGGGCCAGGAATTCACCCTCATTGACACGGGCTATCCCGGGAACTGGCCTTTGCTCCAATCGAGCATCAATTTCCTTGGACTGGCCATGAAAAATGCTGCCGGAGTTCTCCTGACGCATGGTCACTCGGACCACATCGGCAATGCCGCGAGAATATCCGCAATGGGCATTCCGGTATTTGCGTCCCATGCGGAGTTGCCGAACATCCGCCGGGAGGTCCTCGAACAGGTCACAGTCAAGGATCTTGGTTTGCGGATCCTCCGCCCCAGGGTCGGCGCGTGGGCCCTACACGCCATCCGATCCGGGGGCCTGTCCGACGTCGCGGTCCCGGGTGTCGCCGCGATGACCCAGGACATTCTGGACGCGCTGCCCGGATCTCCCCGGATCATCGCCACGGGCGGGCACACCAGCGGCCATGCGTCCTTCTTCGTCCCTTCAGCCAAGGCAGTGGTGACCGGGGACGCGCTCGTCACCGGCCACGCCGTCAGTCCGGTCCGCGGTCCGCAGCTGTTGCCCGCTGTCTTCCACCACCGCCCGGCGGAGACCTTTGCCAGCGTTGAGGTTCTCAGGCAGGTGGGCGCCGAGACCATCCTGCCGGGTCATGGACCGGTGGTGAGCGTTCTCGACGGGACAATCGAGCTCGTCTCTGACGGAAGGTACGCCCCTTTCGCTTGAGTCGGCAGCCTCCCGGCCGGGTACGCGGATCGGAGCCTGAGTGGAAGAGCGGGAGACCGGTTCCAAAACGGGTATCACCCACTCTTAACCCGTGGCGTGCATAGCCAATAGGCTCCGGACCTGGGGACTCTGACCCGGTCTGTTCAGAAAAAGGGGAAGCCGATGCGGCTCCTGACCATACTGTTCCGGCGGCCCATGTGGTTCCACTGGGCCGCGGCCGCGTCCGTGCTGTTTTTGCTTGGTTACTCCGCTGTCTGCTTGGGGGCCCCTGCGCGGGCGGCGGTGCCGAAAACAATCATCAGCCTGACCTTCGACGACGGCAATGCCGATCAGCTCCCGGCCGAACAGTTACTGAAGTCACTCGGATTGCACGGCACCTTCTTCATTACGACCAGCTGGATCGATAATCCGTCATGGCTCACCCGAGCCAACTTGAACAGCATCGCTGCGGACGGCAATGAGATCGGCGGCCACACCATCACCCACCCGGACCTCACCACGTTGTCCACCTCGGCCGCAACCAACGAGGTTTGCGGCGGGCGGACCACGCTTGCCAGCTGGGGGTTCAACGCCACCGATTTCGCCTATCCCTTCGCCGCCGAGAACTCTTCCGTCGAGCAAATCGTGAAGAATTGCGGTTTTGCCAGTGCGCGCAATTTGGGGGACATCCGTTCACCCGCGAGTTGCTCGGGATGTCCCTTTGCGGAAACACTCCCGCCGGCCAATCCATACAACACGGCAGCGCCGGATGAGGTCGACAGCACGTGGACGCTGCAGAACCTCGAGGACCTGGTGACCAACGCGGAACCGGGTGGGGGCTGGGTCCAGCTGACCTTCCACCACATCGCCGTCGGAACAGATCCCACGTTGACCATCGATCCCAATCTCTTCAAGACCTTTGTCACCTGGCTGGCTGCGAGAACGGCCAACGGAACCACGTCCGTTCAAACGGTCGCCCAGGCCCTGGGCAATGCATCAACGGCGCCGACCGCCCCTGCCGCCCCGACAGGGGTGACCGCGACCGCGGGGAATGCTTCCGCGGTGGTGTCCTGGACGGCGCCGGCGAACGGCGGGTCCCCGATCACCTCCTACGCCGTGACACCGCACGCGGGCGCCACCACCCTGGCTCCGGTCACGGTCTCCAGCAACCCGCCCGCGACGACGGCGACCGTCACCGGACTCACCAACGGCACCGCCTACACGTTCACCGTGACGGCGACGAACGCCGTCGGGACGTCCGCGCCCTCGGCCGCGTCGGCACCGGTCACCCCGGCGGCGCCGACCGCCCCAGCCGCACCCACGGGCGTGAGCGCGACGGCGGGCAACGCCTCGGCGGTGGTGTCCTGGACGGCGCCGGCCAACGGCGGGTCCCCGATCACCTCCTACGCCGTGACACCGTCATCCGGCGGCACGGCCCTGGCTCCGGTCACGGTCTCCGGTAACCCGCCCGCGACCAGCACCACCGTGACCGGACTCAGCAACGGCACCGCCTACACGTTCACGGTCACGGCGACGAACGCCGTCGGGACCTCCGCGCCCTCGGCCGCGTCACCCCCGGTCACCCCGGCAGCCCCGGTTCCGGGCGTCAGCAACGGCGGGTTCGAATCCGGGCTCAGCTCCTGGACCACCGGCGGGGTCAGGGCACCCGTGGCCTCCACCACGGCCCACACCGGCACCGGCTCCGCGCTGCTGGGCCTGGCCTCGGGGGCCGAGCCGCTCGGGGACAGCAGCCTGGCCC
>FTCF01000081.1_pt1 | contig 10933 bp, 10 predicted proteins | sample 1639631 | NCBI WGS metagenome assembly FTCF01 (sample SAMEA3914864, study PRJEB12502) | metagenome | biome: forest; material: soil | place: USA | collected 2012-03-12 | depth 0.3 m
CGTGGCCGCGGGGACATTGTCCAGGCCGGCCAGGACGGTCACCACCCGGGCCATGTTCGAACCGGCTTCGCCGCTGGGCTCGGCGCAGCCAAGGTAGAGGTCATCGAGGCCGCGGCCATCGGTTGCTCCCGGATCGAATGCCGGAATCTTTTCCAGCGCAGCAGTCACCATCGCCGCTGCGAGGTCATCGGGACGTTCGTCCTTGAGGGACCCTTTGAAGGCCCGTCCAATGGGGCTTCTTGCGGTGGAAACGATGACGGCCTCAGTCATGCCCCCAGCTTACGCCGGGACCCGCTCGCCGAAGGCGGCGAATGCGCTGCAGTCAGGCGAGGCGTTTGGCCCCGGCGGCCGGGGTCACGGTGAAGATGTCCGGCGTCGTGAAACCGGCCTCCCCGAAGGCGCGTACGACGGCGTCGCGCACCTCTCGCTCATGGCCCACCGGGGTGAGGGCGATAGCCGAGCCGCCGAAACCGCCTCCTGTCATCCGGGCACCGATGGCGCCGTGGGCACGGGAGGTTTCCACCGCGAGGTCCAGTTCCGGGCACGAGATCTCGAAATCGTCCCGCATGGACGCATGGCTCGCATCGAGGAGCTTGCCGATATGGGCGGGTCCGTCCGTGGTGAGTCGTTCCACGGTCTGCAGCACGCGGTCGTTCTCCGTGACGATGTGCCGCACCCGTCGGAAAGTCGTGCTGTCCAGGAGGCCGCTGGCTTCCTCCAGATCGCCGATGCCAACGTCGCGGAGGGCCGGGACTCCCAAGACCTGGGCGCCCAATTCGCAGGAGGCCCTGCGCGAGGCATAGCCGCCGTCCGCATGCGAATGGGAAACCTTGGTGTCGATGACCAGCAGTACGAGCCCGGCTTCCTCGGCGTCGAACGGGACCAGTTGTACGCTCTGGTCGCGGCAGTCCAGGAAGACCGCATGGCCCTTTGACCCGCGAAGCGATGCTGACTGGTCCATGATTCCGGTGGGGGCGCCCACGAAGTCGTTTTCGGCCCGCTGCGTTGCCAGGACCATGTCTTCGGCGCCCAGTCCCGCACCAGTCAGCTCGTTGAGCGCCGAGATGACTGCGCATTCGATGGCGTGCGAGGACGACAGGCCCGCCCCAAGCGGGACATCCGAATCCATGAGGAGATCGAAGCCAGGGACAAGGATGCCGCGCTGTTGCAAGGCCCAGGCCACACCGAGCGGATACTTCGTCCAGCCCTTGGCCGCTTCCGGAACCAACATGTCGACGTCGGCTTCGACCAGGCCCTGCCCGCCGAAAGTGGACAGCAGCCGGACGCGTGAATCACGGCGGATCCGGACTGCGACCTTTGCGGTCTTGTCGATCGCGAACGGCAAAACGAAACCCTCGTTGTAATCGGTGTGCTCGCCGATCAGGTTCACGCGTCCCGGTGCCTGCCACACGCCGTCGGGGGCTGAACCGAAGGTCGACTCGAAAAGCCCGGACAGGTCGCTCAGGGCGGGGGCGTCAGGAGTGGAGGTCATGCTGGTGCCCCTTCGGGAATAGCGCGCTGCGAATCGCTGGCGACGGCGCGCAGCCGTTCTGCCACGGATTCGGGCGTTGTGTCGTTGATGAAGGCTCCCATGGCCGCCTCGGAACCGGCAAGGTACTTGAGCTTGTCGGCGGCACGGCGCGGGGAGGTCAGTTGCAGGTGCAGGTGGCCGGAGGACCTCAATGAAGCGTCGAGGGGTGCCTGGTGCCACGCGGAAATGTACGGCGTGGGAGTTGGATACAGGGCGTCCATGCGCTTGAGCAACTCAAGGTAGACGTGGGCCAGCTCGTCGCGTTCTTCGCCGCTCAAGGCTGCGAGGTCTGGAACCTGGCGATGCGGGACGAGGTGCACCTCCAGCGGCCAGCGGGCGGCGAACGGCACGTAGGCACTGAAGTGCTCGCCTTCGAGCACCATGCGGCTCCCGTCCTGCCGCTCGGCCTGGAGGATCGAGGACGTCAGCGATTCCCGGCCCTTGGAGTTGTCGAAGTGCCGGCTGGCAGCGGCGCCAAGGCTTGCCGCCCGCGGCGTGACGTAGGGGTAGGCATAGATCTGTCCGTGCGGGTGGTGGAGCGTTACCCCGATGTCCGCACCCCGGTTTTCGAAAGGAAACACCTGCTGGATTCCAGGGAGCGCGCTGAGCGCCTCGGTCCTGTGCGCCCAGGCCTCAATGACCGTGCGTGCCCTGGTTTCGCCAAGCTCGGCAAAGGATCCGGTGTGGCTGGGGGTGAACGAGACAACTTCGCAGCGGCCGTAGGCGGGGCCTGCCGTTCCCCAGGCAGGGGTGCCTGGAATCGTCCCGACCGCCGGTCCCAGCGATGGGAAGCGGTTCTCGAAAACCACGACGTCGTAGTCCGGCGCGGGAATTTCCGAAGGGTTTGCGGGCGTAGTGGGGCAGATCGGGCATTGGTCCGCGGGGGGCAGGTGGGTGCGGCTCTGGCGGTGTGCCGCGACGGCGACCCATTCTCCGCTCAGCGCGTCGTAGCGCAGCTCGCCCGGATCAGCGCGCGGCGGCAGCTCACGGTGATCCGTCAGCGAGCCGGGGTCGCGCTCCGGTGAGCCGGCGTCGTCGAAATAGATCAGCTCCCGGCCATCGGCGAGGCGCGTGCTGGTAAGGCGAGTCATGGATTTATGGTGCCACAGAGTGCTCAAAAAGGCAAAAGAACTAACAAAAATGAACATTGAGGTGTGGGGCCAAGCAATATGCGGGATGCAGTACGGTGGTGCCATGCCTCCCACCACACCGTTTTCCGCGCCGGGCGAAGAAACCGTATCCCGCCGCTTTGCCAGTGGACGCCAATTCGAAATCCGCCGCGGTGACGCACTCGCCGTCGTCACCGAGCTCGCTGCGGGCTTGCGGTTGTTCAGCCGCGGCGGCGTCCAGCTCACCGAGAGCTATGGCGACGGGCAACTTCCGCCCGGCGCGACCGGAATTACCTTGGCCCCCTGGGCCAACCGGATCGAGGACGGGATCTGGTACCTCGACGGCAAGAAGCAGCAACTGGACATCACGGAGGTGTCCCGCAACAACGCGAGCCACGGGCTCCTGCGCAACTCGTCCTACGCCCTCGCGGCCGAAGACCAATTCTCGGTGACCCTCGAAGCCGTGATCTTCCCGCAGCATGGATATCCCTTCCTGGCCCGGCACCAGGTACGTTACGAGATCGACGAGGCGCTCGCGTTGCGGGTCTCCCAGAGTTTCATCAACGATTCGGCGGCTCCCGCGCCCTTCGTGCTCGGGGCGCACCCGTATTTGCGCGTGGGGGACGTTCCGCCGGAAGAGATGGCCCTGACTGTCCACGCCGGCACGCGGCTCGTGGCTGACGAGCGGCTGATCCCGCGTAGTTCGGTACCTGTCGACGGCGATTTTGATCTCGGCGGCGGCCGGAGCGTGGGGGGCCTGGATATCGATGTGGCGTTCACCGACCTGGAGTTCGACGGCGGCGTCGCCCGCCAAACGCTGTCGGCGCCGGACGGCCGCAGCGTTTCCTTGGAGCAGGACGAAAACTGCGCCTACGTCCATGTCTTCGTCACGGATACTTTTCCGGGCCGCTCGAAAGCCGTTGCGATCGAGCCCATGACCGGTCCGGCGAACGCCTTCAACTCGGGGGAGGGCCTCCGGTGGCTTGAACCCGGGGAGACCTTCACCATGAGGTGGGGAATCGTCGGCGCGCTGTAGATGGGTTTCCCATCCGGCACTCCCTACGGAATTATGGGTGAATGACGCCAGTACAGGACGCCACACCATCAAGTGATCCCGTTCCGACCGAGCGAAGGCCGGTGCCCGAGCGTCGCATTGCACAGGACATCCCTTACGGAGTGCGGATCGCTGCCGCCTGGGCCTGGCGGGTGGGCCTCATATTGGTGGTAGTTGGAGCCCTTATTTGGCTGTTGGGGAAGGTCAGCTTCCTGATCATCCCGCTCATGGTCGCCTCCCTCCTTGCCGGCTTGCTCTATCCGGTCACGGTGTGGCTCAGGAAGCTCAGGGTGCCCCCTGGAGCGGCCGTTGCCATCACGGTGGTGGGTTTCCTCGGGGTCGTTGCGGGAGCCCTGGCGTTGGTGGGCCGGCAGCTCGCTGTGGGATTCGGCGAGCTGTGGCAGGAAGCGCTCGCGGGCATCCAGCAAATCCAGGCGTGGCTCGCTGACGGGCCGCTGCACCTGACCGCGGACCAGATCGACACCTACATCCAGAGCGCCACCTCGGCCCTGCAGAACAACAGCAGCAGTATCCTCAGCGGTGCCCTGTCGTTCGGCAGTACGGCCGGGCATTTTGCCGCCGGCATGGTGCTGGCCCTCTTCATCCTGATCTTCTTCCTTCTGGAAGGATCCAGGATCTGGCGGTTCATCGTCGGGCTCCTGCCCAGGACCGCACGCGCAGCGGCTTACGGCGCCGGCCGGCGCGGATGGTCGTCCATGGTCAGCTACGTGCGCATCCAGATGTTCGTGGCGTTCGTGGACGCTGTGGGGATCGGCGTCGGCGCGGCGATTATCCAGGTTCCCCTCGCCCTGCCGCTGGGTGTCCTGGTGTTCATCGGTTCATTTATCCCGGTGGTCGGTGCCCTTGTGACGGGAGCCATTGCCGTGCTCCTGGCTTTGGTGGCCAACGGTCCCGTCAACGCGCTCGTCATGCTGGCCATCGTGCTCTTCGTGCAGCAGCTCGAAAGCCATATCCTCCAGCCGCTCATCATGGGCAAAGCCGTATCGCTGCACCCCGTCGCCGTGATCTTGTCCGTTGCAGCCGGCTCCTATCTCGCAGGAATCCCGGGAGCGCTCTTTGCCGTCCCGCTCCTCGCCGTAGCAAATACGGCGGTTCGCTATATTGCCGCGCGGACGTGGGAACATGATGAAGGACTGATGACGGCGTACGCCGGCGCAGGGATCGCACCACCGGACTCCGATGAGGAACCCACCATCAAGGAAATCCACCGTCCCGGCGCCAACGCGGGCGCACGGTCCAACAGCGGCGAAGGTGCCGCAGGTCAGCACGCGGCTGCGGAACGGACATTCCCCCAGGATGCCGCAGACCACACCAACAAAGGAGAATAACCCGTGAATACCCTCGATACCCTGCCCGTCACCCTGGACGATGTCCTTAAGGCGCGGGAGCTGCTCGAGGGCATTATTACCAAGACCCCCATCGAGTCCTCGCGGGCACTGGGAGCCATGGTAGGCGGAGAGGTCTTCTTCAAATGCGAGAACCTCCAGCGGGCTGGTTCCTTCAAGGTCCGTGGTGCCTACGTGCGGATGGCGCGCCTGTCTCCTGAGGAAAAGAAGCGCGGTGTGGTCGCGGCTTCGGCAGGCAACCACGCGCAAGGCGTTGCTGTGGCGGCGAAAAGCCTGGGAATCAAGGCACGCATCTACATGCCGCTCGGTGTAGCGCTTCCGAAGCTTGCCGCGACCCGCAGCCACGGAGCCGAAGTTGTCCTGCACGGACACAACGTCGATGAGGCACTGGCCGAGGCGCAGCGCTACGCGAACGAAACGGGTGCCGTCTTCGTGCACCCCTTCGACAATGTCGACGTCGTCGCAGGGCAGGGCACCGTCGGGCTCGAAATCCTGGACCAAGTCCCCAATGTCGACACTGTCCTGATGGGCGTCGGTGGCGGGGGCCTGTTGGCTGGAGTCGCCGTCGCGATCAAAGCGAGGGCCAGGGAGCTGGGACGCGAGATCCGGATCATCGGAGTGCAGGCCGAGAATGCGGCTGCCTACCCGCCGTCGCTCGCCGCTGATGCCCTGGTGCCGCTCAAGAAGGTTTCCACGATGGCGGATGGCATCGCCGTCGGTCGCCCCGGCCAGCTGCCTTTCAGCATCATCCGCGAACTCGTGGACGACGTCGTGACCGTGAGCGAAGACTCCTTGGCCCGGGCGCTCATCTTCCTGCTCGAGCGGGCCAAGATGGTGGTCGAGCCGGCCGGTGCTGTCGGCGTCGCGGCCCTCATGGACGGCAAGATCGAAAACCCTGGAACCACTGCCGTCATCCTGTCCGGCGGCAACATCGACCCCATGCTGATGCTCAAGGTCATCCAGCGCGGCCTCTCAGCGGCCGGACGTTACATGACCGTGCGCATGATGCTGGACGACCGGCCCGGTTCTTTGGCCACCATCGCCCGCATCATTGCCGAAAACGATGCCAATGTGACCGGACTGGACCACACCCGCGTGGGCGGCGCGATCAGCATGGGCGACGTCTCCATCACCATCAACCTGGAAACCAAAGGCCACGAGCACAGTGAGCAGGTCCTTGCGGCCCTTCGGGCCGAAGGCTTCCACCCGATCGTGGTGCACTGACGGGCTGCTGACCATGGCGCTTTACCGCGACGGGGACGGGCAGATACCGGCCAAGGAATCACTGGCCGCCCGCGCCAAGGGCGGATTGCTGTTCATGGGTGGTTTCGTGGCGCTGTTGGCTGTGATCGAACTGGTCAACACCTTGATGTCGCACAGCCTCAACGCCATCTTCGGGCTGCGGCCGCGGAGCGTGGACGGGGTGTTCGACATCCTGACGTTCCCCTTGCTCCACGCCAATTTCGGCCATCTCCTGTCCAATGCGCTGCCGTTGGTCATCTTCGGATTCCTCGTGTTCCTGTCCGGCCTCCGGGTGTTCCTGACGGCTCTTGCGTTTAGCTGGCTGGGCTCAGGCCTTGCGGTCTGGCTCATCGGCGGGGGAAGCGTGACAGTGGGCGCTTCGGGCCTGGTTTTCGGGCTCTTCGCGTTCCTGCTGGTGCGCGGCTTCTTCAACCGCAGCTGGTGGCAAATCCTGTTGTCCGTGGTCCTTTTCCTGGCGTATGGCAGCATCTTGTTCGGCTTGCTGCCCCTCGTGATGGGGATCGTCTCCTGGCAGGCGCACCTTGGCGGGGCCATTGGGGGAGTGGTGGCCGCAGTGCTGCTGCGCCCGCGCCCCCGCGCCGTAGCCCAGCCCAACTGACTCGCAGTTGTTGTCGTTCTGAGGGCTCAAAACGACAACAACTGCGAGCTAGTTGGGGGGACAACGCAAAACGCCGGCCCGCCCCGCGAAGGGGTAGGCCGGCGTCGTTGTTTCGCGGAACTATCAGCCGGCGAACGGCTTGGCGGAAACAATCTCCACCGGAATTTCCTTGCCGTTGGGGGCGACGTAGCTGATCTTGTCGCCTTCCTTGTGCCCCATGATCGCTACGCCGAGAGGGGACTTCTCGCTGAAGACGTTGAGATCCGAATCGCCGGCGATTTCGCGGGATCCGAGCAGGAAGGTCTCTTCGTCACCGGCGATGCGGGCGACGACGACCATGCCCTGCTCGACGATTCCGTCATCGGCCGGAGCTTCGCCGACCTGCGCGTCGCGCAGGAGCACGGTCAGCTGGCGGATGCGGGCCTCGATCTTGCCCTGCTCTTCCTTGGCGGCGTGGTATCCACCGTTTTCCTTGAGGTCGCCTTCCTGACGGGCGGCTTCGATCTTCTGCACGATCTCCGCACGGCCAGGGCCGGAAAGGTGGTCCAGCTCTGCCTTCAGGCGGTCAAATGCGTCCTGGGTAAGCCAAGCTGCAGGCGCGCTGTTGGTGGTCGACACGGACTTCTCCTTATGGATCTGACAAGCAAAGACCCCGCCGGTGCAGGCCACTCGTGGAACTCAGCAACCAACTCAGCGGGGTTAAGGTATTGATCCAGTGTAGTCAATCCTGTGGACAAACCCAAGCTCACTGAGTCGCGCGTCACACCTTTGCTATTTGCTGCTGCCGACAATCCAGCAGTTGTCCACGACGGCGGACACGGCTTCGGACTCGGTGCGAAGGACGGTCCTTTGGGCGGTTGTCTGGCCGCCGTCGGCGCCTGCCTTGGGGGCGTTCGGGCCGATCTCGACGACCTTCCAGCCGACCACCGCGAACTTGGAGTCCATGGCCTTGACCGCGCATTTTGCGGTGGCGTCGGGGCTCTTGGTGACCTGGAAATCGACCGACAGCTGGGTGGCGTCGGTGGCGCTGTAGCCGATGTCCTTGAAGGACACCGACGACTGCGAGGAGGATGTGGTGACCCAAAACAAGAGCCCGATGGCCACGAGGAGGACAGCAATGACGATGTTTCGTTTGGTTTTCCCTCCGAAGGCGCGCTTTTGGCTGCCGTAGCGATTGGCTAGGCTGGTAGTTGCCGGCAGCACCGTGCCCGATGGGTCTTCCGAAGTCACCCACCCAGTTTAGTGGGCTTCCGGCGCCTCCCCGCACACAGCGGAGTCGCAGACGTTGGAAATGCCGGACCAGTACACAGCCATCAGCAAACCCAGAACAGCATTACCCGGAAAGAGGAACCGTACCGGATGAGCACATCCACCAGCCCCGACACGCAGCTCCGGCTGCTCGCCGTCCACGCACATCCGGACGACGAGTCAAGCAAGGGCGCGGCAACCATGGCGATGTATGCGGCTTCCGGCGTGGAGGTCATGGTGGCTACGTGCACCGACGGTTCGCGCGGGGACATCCAGAACCCCGCCATGGAGTCGGCTCCGCACCCGAAGCGGGACATGGCAGGCGCGCGCCGCCTGGAAATGAAGCAAGCTGCCTCGGTCCTGGGGATCAAGCAGCGGTGGTTGGGTTTCGTGGATTCCGGACTGCCCGACGGCGATCCGTTGCCACCCCTGCCTAGTGGCTGTTTTGCGCTTCAGCCCCTTGAACGGGCAGCGGCACCGCTGGTCCGACTGGTCCGCGACTTCAAGCCGCACGTCATCGTGAGCTACGACGAAAACGGCGGCTACCCGCATCCGGACCACATCATGGCCCACAAGGTTGCAGTCGAAGCTTTCGACGCTGCCGGTGACCCGGAGCGCTACCCGGGGACAGGCGAAGCCTGGGAGCCCAGCAAGCTGTACTACGACCGAGCCTTCAGCCCCGACCGTTTCCGTGCCTTGCATTTCGCACTCGAAGAGGCCGGCCTGCAATCGCCTTATGCCGAGCGCCTGGCCTCCTGGCTTGAAGCCGATGCGGAAGGCCATACTCCGCCGAGGCCGATGCACCAGACCACCACGCAAGTGGATTGCGGTGACTACTTCGAGGCCCGTGACGATGCACTCAGGGCGCATCGGACGCAGATTGATCCGCTCGGCTTCTTCTTCGCAGTGTCGCCGGAGATGCAGCGCAGGGCCTGGCCGTGGGAGGACTACACCCTGGTCCACTCCCGCATCCCGGCCGAACTGCCGGAAAAGGACCTGTTCGCAGGGCTAAGATAGGATCGCCGGCGATTTCTATCAAGCGTAGAAGTCGCCAACCGGCTGGAAACTCCCATAGAAGGTTTGAACCGTGCACCACTTTCTCATCGCCCTGGCCACGACCCCGTCGCCTACCCCGACCCCGTCGCTGCGCCCAGGCTTGTCGGAAGACCAGGTGACCCCGGGGACCTGGGGCTTCGTCCTGACTGCCTTCATCGTGGTGCTCACGACCTTCCTGATCGTTGACATGGTCCGCCGGATCCGGCGGGTCCGCTACCGCGCCCAGGTTGAAGAGGCCCTGACCGCGGAAGACTCCGACGGCGATGCAGGCTCCGGAGCCCGCTGACCCGGGCACCACCCGGGAATGGCCGGGGGCGTTCAACGCCCTTGGCTCGGAACCGTCCGCCTATCTCCGCCAGCATGCGGACAATCCTGTGCACTGGCGGCCGTTCGGCGATGAGGCTTTTGCGTTCGCGGCGGCCCGTGACGTACCAGTGTTCTTGAGCATCGGCTATGCCGCGTGCCATTGGTGCCACGTCATGGCCCACGAGTCCTTCGAAGACCAGGACACCGCCGATTACCTGAACGCCCACTTCGTGGCCATCAAGGTGGACCGCGAAGAACGCCCCGACGTGGACTCGATCTACATGGCAGCCACCCAGGCGATCAGCGGCGAGGGCGGCTGGCCGATGTCCGTCTTCCTGACGCCCGATGGCTTGGCCTTCCATGCAGGCACCTATTTTCCGCCAACGCCACAGCCCGGAAGGCCGTCCTTCCGCCAGGTGCTCGAGGCGGTCCGCGAGGCGTGGCTGGAACGCCGGGACGCCGTCGAGCAGAATGCAAGCGGGCTCGCCGCCGGCATGGCCAATGCCCAGCTCGCCTCGGCGGTGTTCCTCGATGGACCGTCGGAAAGCCTGGACACAAGCCTGCTGTCGGATGCCGTGCGTCTTCTCGCCCGTTCGGAAGACCCCGACGACGGCGGCTTCGGCGGCGCGCCCAAGTTCCCGCCGTCGGCGGTTCTTGAGTTCCTGATTCGGCACGCTGCCGTGCCGTCGGATACCTCGGACGCCGCCCGCGACATGGCTGGCCGCACTCTCGCCGCGATGGCCCGTTCCGCGCTGTGCGACCAGCTCGACGGCGGATTCGCCCGGTATTCCGTGACCGCGGATTGGTCCGTGCCGCATTTCGAGAAGATGCTCTACGACAATGCCCAGCTCCTCCGCGCCTACGTCCACTGGGTCCGGCTCCAGGGCGACTGGGTCCTGCCTGCCGGCGAGGCCGCGAGCGTGGCGTCGCGGGTGGCGGACTGGATGCTGGATTCGCTCGGCATGGGGGATCCCGCAACCCCTGACGGACTCGCTTCCTCCCTTGACGCCGATACCGTGGTGGACGGAGTGCATCACGAAGGTGCGTCCTATCTGTGGACTCCTGCTGGCCTCGAGGCCGTGCTGGGCCCCGGGGACGGGGCGGCTGTGGCCCGGCTGATGAACGTGGGACCGTCCGGAACGGTCTCGGAGCTGGGATCTCCGCTCCATCCCGGGCGCCGGCTGTCCGGCGCGGAATCGCGGTTGTGGAACCGTGTCAGGCCCGCCCTGCGGGCTGCGCGCTCGGCCCGCCCCCGGCCGGCCCGGGACGACAAAGTGGTGGCGGGCTGGAACGGCCTGGCCATCGCGGCCCTTGCCGAAGCCGGTGCGGTCCTGGACAGGCCGGAACTGGTGGCCGCGGCGGAAAGCGTGGCCGCGTACCTGATGCGCGTGCATTGGCGTC
>FTCF01000464.1_pt1 | contig 10770 bp, 8 predicted proteins | sample 1639631 | NCBI WGS metagenome assembly FTCF01 (sample SAMEA3914864, study PRJEB12502) | metagenome | biome: forest; material: soil | place: USA | collected 2012-03-12 | depth 0.3 m
GAGAAGTACGTGCCGTCCTTGACGTACGCCCGCACGATCGTTCCGGCGACGGGAGCGTGCCACCGGTGATAATTGAGCGCGCTCAGGAACGCCTGGTACACAGTTCCGCCCACAAAGTGACCCACCGCCTCGTCTCGCGCGAGCAGGTCCTCGAGTGAGTAGGGCTGGTTCTTGACCCAGAACCGGCTCTGGCGTTGAACATCGGAGCTTATTTTGTATGGGGTCGACTCGCAGGCGCTGACGATGATTTTGTTGTCATCGGGTGCAGCGACCGGTCTGGAGGTCGAAGTGAGCCTGCGGGTGAAGAAATCGTTCCACGACGTGAAGCCCCAGTGCTCGGCAAGGGGATCGTGTTCATAGTCGTCCATCCCGACAACTTGCCGCGCAGTCTCCGACATCCACCCGGATGGCGAGTCGTTGAGCACATAAAGCGAGTCGTCGCTGCTCAGGAACTCGGACCAAGCATTCAGTATTTTGCGGAACATGGCGATGATCCGGGGATCGCGGTGAGCCGCGAACCCGGCCTCGGTTCCCATGGTCCAATCGAGGATCGCTGTCAACGGCGTGGTGACCATGCCGCCTTCGCTGCGTTGATTGTCATAGTGCCGAGCCTACGCGCCTCCGACGTCGGGACGGCGACCCCGGCGGCTCTGACGCCAAGGTGGCAGAATTGTGAGATGGCTCACCCTGGATGGCCACGGCTTCGGGTCGATGATTGGACCCCGACCCGGGAGACCGTGCACATGTGGACCCAGATCGTCGGAAAAATCCGCATGGCGCACGCCCCGATGCTGAACCACTGGTGGCAGGTGACGCTTTACGTCACACCGCGTGGACTGACGACATCAATGATCCCGTACGGCCGCGGGGCCTACGACATCGAATTCGACTTCCTTGACCACCGGCTGCACATCCGCTCCAGCAACGGAACTTCAGCATTCGTCGTCCTCGAAGCCAAGTCGGTGGCCGAATTCCACTCCGAGGTATTCGAAGCCTTGGACCGGCTCGGTATCGAGGCGTCCATCCGCGGCATCCCGAACGAGGTGGACCCGGCCATACCCTTCGCCGAGGACCATCAGCATGCCTCCTACGACCCTGAGGCTAGCCAGTTGTTCTGGCGGCAATTGGTCCAGTCGGACCGGGTCTTGAATGAGTTCAGGTCCCGGTTCAGGGGCAAGGCCAGTCCCGTCCACTTCTTCTGGGGAGGCATGGACCTGGCGTACGCCCGATTCTCCGGACGGAACGCGCCCGCGCATCCCGGAGGAGTCCCGAACTGCGCCGACTGGGTGATGGTGGAGGGTTATTCCCACGAGCTGAGCAGCTGCGGGTTTTGGCCCGGGGGAGGGGACGAAGGAGCCTTCTACGCGTATTCCTATCCCGAGCCCGCCGGCTACGCCGAATATGTGAACGACGCCGAGGGAGCCACCTATGACAATGACGGCAGGCTGTACCTCCTCCCGTATGAGAGCGTCCGCACGGCATCGGACCCCGACAAGATGCTGTTGCGGTTCCTGCAATCCACCTACGAAGCGGCCGCTGAGACGGGACACTGGGACCGGGCCGCCTTGGAGGCGGATCCGGCCCGTTGGCAGCGCTGACGAGGAGGCCAACAGCGAGGGCCGCGGGGGAGCCGGCGCTCTGCCACCACTCCTTCGGCCCGGAAAGGCCGGGGCGTAGAGTGGTGGGTGGTCTAAAGGCACTCCAATTCGAGGGAAAGCCACAATGAATGCAAAACAAGGAATCGACGTTTCGATTCCCCCCAGCGGACCTGGTTGCGTCGAATGCGAGGCCAACGGAGGCTGGTGGCTGCATTTGCGCCGGTGCGCCCAGTGCGGACACATCGGCTGCTGCGACAACTCGCCGGGGCAACACGCCACAGCCCATGCGCAATCCAGCGGCCATCCGGTCATCCGCAGCTTCGAACCGGGCGAGGACTGGTTCTTCAACTATCCCGACTCCGCGTTTTTCGCCGGACCGGACCTTGAACCGCCGGCGCATCACCCGCTCGATCAAAGCGTTCCGGGCCCAGCCTCACGCGTCCCGGCTGGCTGGCAGCAGCAGCTGCACTGACGGAGTCCTCTTCGGCGATCGCCTTCACCCGGGAGTCACAGCGTAAGATATCTGACCGGCTCTGTGACAACGTGTAAATTGCTGACGGCCCCGTGCTGTCCGATCATTAGATGATGCTCCTCATGGCTGTCAGGCGAATAAGCAACAGGGGTGCGGGCGCGACTAGTTCCGACGCCCAGTGTCGGAATCGCGGCTCCGCAGGGGATCATTTGGCGTGGGCTGGCCGGGCGGAACCGCCGCCCGACGGTGAGTTCCCAAAGCCTGTCACTTGCGACAGGAGAGGATGAGGATGTCCGTGTTACGCGTTGCGGGTCTGCAGACTGCTGGCAGCCCGGGGCAGGTGCAAACCAATCTAGATGAACTCGACAGTTCAGCGGCCCAGGCGATCGCAGCGGGCGCCGGTTTGCTCATCACCCCGGAGATGTTCGTCACTGGTTATGACATCGGAGAAGCCCGCGTTGCTGAGTTTGCCGGGTTGGACCTAGTCGGCCTCGTCGCACAGATTGCGAAACGTCACGGCATCGCAATACTGGTTGGATTGCCCTTGGGCACTGATCACGGCGTGGTGAACGCTGCCGTGCTGATCGATTCATCCGGGGTCCCGCTGGTAGCGCATTCCAAGACGCATTTGTTCGGTGACCTGGACCGATCGATGTTCATTCAGGGCCATACCCCGGTTTCCATGGTGGAGTATTCGGGAGTCAAAATTGCCCTGCTCATTTGCTATGACGTGGAATTCCCTGAAAATGTGCGTGCGGCGGCTCTCGAGGGCGCACATCTCGTGGCCGTACCAACCGCCCAGATGGAGCCCTTCAGGTTCGTGGCAGACCATCTCATCCGAGTCCGTGCCTGGGAAAACCAGGTGTATGTCGCCTATATCAACCACATTGGACAAGAGGGTTCAACGGCCTACGTCGGCGGAAGCAGTATCTGTGGTCCGGATGGAAGTGTGCTTGCACATGCCGACCGGGATCGGGCTTTGATCATCGCGGATATCGACACTGAGGTCGTTGCGAGGGGGCAGATGGAAAACCCCTATCTTGAGGACCTTCGCATTGAAATGTTCAGGGGACCTGACCCGCAGGCCGGAACTGCCTGAGCCGACCCTTTCGCCCGTCGGCAAAATCAAATGACTTTATTTACAACCTGCATTGACAGCGACATGGACGTTTACAAGGTGCAGCTTTCCGCCTAGTTCTTTCTCCACCACACTGAAGTGACTGAGACCCGTGTCACATGTCTAGGAAATGGAAAAATGGAAACTACCTTGAAATCGCGGGTCGATCCGCAGGCCAGGCTCTCCGGGAAGCTCGGAACGGCGAGCATTGTGTTCATGGTCATAGCGGCTGCAGCCCCCCTGACAGTCATAGGCGGCAACGTTCCGCTCGCCATTGCAAACGGCAATGGGGCCGGTGCCCCTACAGGCTTCGTCATAGCTGCACTGGTGCTCGCAGTCTTTTCGGTGGGCTTTTTGACCATGACGCCCTATGTGGAAAGCGCGGGTGCGTTTTACGCGTACGTGCGGCAGAGCCTGGGGGATCGTTTCGGTCTCGGGACTGCGTATGTGGCACTCGTGGCTTATACGGCGATCCAGGTCGGAGTCTATGGATACTTGGGCGGGTCCGTGGCGGCCTTTGTGGAATCACTCGGCGGCCCTTCCCTTCCCTGGTGGCTATACGGCGGTTTGGCCTTGCTCGTGGTCGCCTATTTGGGCTACCGGAACATAGATCTCAGCGCAAAGGTTCTAGGCGTTGCCCTGGTGTTGGAGATCGGCATCGTTCTTGCCATGGATTCCTCCATCTTCTTGAACGGGGGCGCGGAAGGGGTAAGCGCGGTCTCATTTACCCCGGCCACAATCTTCTCGGGCCCAATCGGAGTGGCCATCCTGTTCGCGTTGACCGGTTTTATGGGTTTCGAATCGACGGCGGTTTTCCGTGACGAAGCAAAGAAGCCCGAGAAGACAATCCCGCGCGCAACGTATATTGCGGTGGCTGTCATTGGGGTGTTCTATGCAATATCCAGCTGGGCGCTCGTTGAAGGCTGGGGCCCCAGCCGGGTGGTGCAGGAAGCAACGGCGAATCCGGGCTCGTTCATGCTTGACGCTGCGCAGACCTATATCGGCACGATCGGGCATGACATCATGAACATCCTGCTCTTGACTAGCCTCTTTGCGTGCGTGCTTTCATTCCACAACGTCATCGCACGCTACCAATTCACACTTGCCAACGAAAAGCACTTGCCTGCCAGGCTGGCCACCGTGCATGCCAAGCATGACTCGCCGTCTACTTCCTCGCTCGTGCAGAGCCTCACCGCGGCCCTGCTGGTTGCCGTCTTTTCCGTCTTTTCCATTGACCCGCTGGTGATCGTGTTCGGCTCCATGGCAGGGGTAGCAACGGTTGGGATGATGCTGCTGCTTATTGTCACTTCCATTGCGGTGGTGAAGTTCTTTGCTGCCCACCCGGAGCTTGCGACGTCAATCTGGAAGGGGCGCGTTGCTCCCATCATTTCCACCGTGGCCGTCACAGGCTGCATGTTTCTCGTCCTGACCAATTTCGTTCTTGTGACGAGTTGCCCTCCCGAGGTAAGCGTGGTGCTCGCCCTCATCCCCCCTGCGGCTTTCGTCGCCGGACTCCTGGTATCAAATCGCGGTAAAGGCCATACCGTTAGCTGAACTTGCCGGCGCGGCCGTTGTGTCAACATTCATGCCGATGCCCCGCTGGCAAGACTCAGCGGGGCATCGCCATGCGCAGCGCTACGTTGATAGGCCTCGCAAGCGATAGAGCAGGAGGGCGACGTGGAGTGAGGTTCGGGACTCCTGCGAGTTCAGCTGCACGCCCAGCCGCTTCTCGAGTCGAACCAAGCGTGCATATAGTGTGGGGCGGCTCAGATAGCTGCTCCGGGCTAGTTCCGCTTTGTTGCCCTGAACCTCCAAGAACTTCTCAAGCAGGTCCAACTCCTCCGACTCCTCGGCTCCGAGAATGCCGCCCAACTCGCCTTCCACGAAGGTTTGGACCCGGGGGTCGTTCAGCAGAAGGGCAAGCAGTCCCCTCAAGCGGATGTCAGAAGTCTTGTAGAAAGGTTTGTCCCTTTTCTGCAGGGTGCTCGCAGCTTCTGCCACATGGTTCGCCTCGTCAAGCCCAGCTGCTGAAAGCAGCAGGGAGCTTCGAGGGCGCCCAATCCCGGTCACCCACCGAAGATCCTCGGCGCTCTCGGCGGCGAAAGCATCGAGCTCCGTGCATATTCGGGCCACGGTCTGGTCCTCCATCTGTTGAGGTTGCAGACCGAGCAAGACGGCAACAGTGCCTGTATGGAGACTGGCGGCCAGGGCTGAGAACTTGAGTGACTGAAGGGACCGGTTGACTGATTCCAAGAGTGCGCGTTCCCGGCGTTGAAGCGCGATAGGACCCTCGCTGCTCACTGGATCCAGGCGGAAGACCACCGGGACATAAGATGTCGAACTTCGCAGGCCCAGTGCTCCCGCCCTCGCTTGTGCTTCAGATTCGGTGAGTGATCGAGGTTGACGGAGTTCATGCATCAAACCGGCACGAGCCTGGTGTCCCAGCTCCCTCTGGTCACGCTCGGCGAGCCTATTGATAGACAGGGCCTGGCCGGCACGTTCAAGAACCATCGACGCTTCTGCATCATTCGATAGTGCCGCCGGTACGATGAGGCGCCCCCAACGTTGGGAACGGAGGCCCACAGGAGTCTGCAGCCAGTTTTCCTCGCCCGAACGGGTTGTTTCCTCTCGTAAGTGCACCACTCGAGAGCGACTCTCCCAGTCGCGCAGTATGTCAGCGGCAGGCAGGCCGGCGCTGTCGAAGGCAACCACCAAGTGGGAGACGTTCTCGAGGACTACCGGGGCCCCGATGAGTTGTGCTGCCTGGGCCACGATCTCATCGGCGCTCGCACTTTCCAAGCTCAGCAGTGTAAAGACCTCATGGACATGCCGGGCTTTCTCGACACGTTCCAGTTGCGCGCCGATGATGAGCTTATGGACATTCTCGGTGATCTCGACGAAGCGAACCGGTTTTCTCAGGAGGACGACCGGCATGTCAGCGGAATTCGCTGCAATACGGAGCGCTTTGGCTGCCCCGGGCCTGTCCTCCAGGATTTCCACTATGACTCCTGCAGCCCCATGCAAAGCGAGTTCTCCCAGATACTGAGCCGCTTCGACCGCAGATTCCTCGAAGGCGAGACCGGTGCTCAGCACCAGCTCCCCGCCCTCCAATAATCCCGTCAAGTTGCGCAGTTCCGCCACATGGACCCATCGCACGGGCGCATCAAGCCTGTCCTGTCCGGATAGTATCTCCGGATCCCCCTTCTGCACGATCGGAAGGGCGAGTATGTGTGCCAGATCAATCAGCATAAACATAGTGTATAAATCCACGCCCTTATCGATACACAGTGTCTACACAAGTCAAGGCAGATCCCGGAAAATTGCGCTACTTTGGCTGCTTGGGAGCCGCCCGGGGGTCGATGGGTTCCCACCACCCGCCTAACGGGCGTGTTCACCCGTTAGGCGCCGGCTGTGTTCGAGTCTGCAAGGTAGAGCACGTCATCCAAGATCTTTAGGCCTGCATCAGCATCCTGCGCGGTGATGTTGCAGGGCGGAACGACGTGAATGCGGTTGAAATTGGCGAATGGCAGAAGTCCCCGCGCCTTGCACTCGGTGACGAGTTGATTCATCTCCGGACTGGTACTTCCGTAAGGGGCCAGGGGTTCGCGAGTGACGCGATCCTTGACAAGTTCGATGGCCCAGAACACCCCGGTTCCGCGGATTTCGCCGACCGAGGGGTGGCGCTCCGCGAATCCTCGAAGGGCGGGGCCGATGATTTCCTCACCCAGCCGCGCCGCGTGCTGAACAATCTGTTCCGCCTCCATCGCGTTGATGGTGGCGACGGCCGCTGCCGTAGCGAGTGGGTGTCCCGAATAGGTCAATCCGCCGGGGTAGGCGCGTTTACCGAACGTTGCGGCAATCTCGGGGCTGATCGCGACGCCGCCGAGTGGGACGTAGCCGGAGTTGACGCCCTTGGCGAAAGTGAGCAGGTCCGGGACCACGTCGAAATGCTCCACGGCAAACCATTTTCCCGTGCGTCCGAAACCGGCCATGACCTCGTCGGCGATGAAGACGATACCGTACTTCGTGCACAGTTCGCGGACTCCCTGCAGGTAGCCCGGCGGCGGCATGTAGATGCCCGCGGTGCCTGGAATCGATTCAAGGATGACTGCCGCGATGGTGGCCGGGCCTTCGAAGCTGATCAACTGTTCGAGGTGCTCCAGAGCGCGCTGGCTTTCCTCTTCCGCCGTTGTCGAATGGAATGCGGTGCGGTAAAGGTAGGGCGGGAAGAAATGGACGGTGCCGGTGGTGGCGGCGTCGCTGGACCATCGACGGGGGTCGCCCGTCAGGTTGATTGCGAGCTGCGTACCGCCATGGTACGAGCGATAGGCGGAGAGGACCTTCTGTCGTCCGGTGTGTAGCCTTGCCATCCGTACAGCATGCTCGTTTGCGTCGGCGCCGCCGTTAGTGAAGAAGATCCGGTCCAGCTCGCCGGGGGTGCGTTCGGCGATGAGACGGGCCGCTTCGGAGCGGGCATCGTTGGCGTAACTTGGGGCGATAGTACAGATTTTCGCGGCCTGCGCGATGATGGCGGCGACGACGGCAGGGTGCTGGTGGCCGATATTGGTGTTGACCAGCTGGGATGAGAAGTCCAGATATTTGTTTCCTCCTCCGTCCCAGACGTACGCGCCCTCAGCGGCGGTGATGACCATCGGATCGAAGGTGTCCTGCGCGGACCAGGAGTGGAAGACGTGCTTCCGGTCCATCTCGTAGGCGCGGAGTGCAGCATCGCGTTCGGCTTGGCCGAACACGCGAGGGGCTTCAATGGTGGAAGTCATGGGGGTTGTCCTGTCGGAAAAGAGTCTGAGACGCTCTGACTTATGCGTTCTGGGGGAAGCCGAGGTTGATGCCACCGTGGCTCGGGTCCAACCAGCGGGAGGTAACGACCTTGCCGCGCGTGAAGAAGCTGACGCCTTCGCTGCCGTGTGCGTGTGTGTCGCCAAAGAGCGAGTTCTTCCAGCCGCCAAATGAGTAGTAGGCCATAGGAACGGGGACCGGGACGTTGATGCCCACCATGCCGACCTCCACCTCGTTCTCGAAACGGCGGGCGGCTCCGCCGTCGTTCGTGAAGATCGCCGTCCCGTTGCCGTACGGGTTGGCGTTGATGAGCTCCAGTGCCTGGTCGTAGGAGTCGACGCGGACGACAGACAGAACCGGGCCGAAGATCTCATCCGTGTAAACAGACATGTCCGTGCTCACATTGTCGAAGAGGGTCGGTCCGAGGAAATAGCCCTCGCCGTCGGAGTCGGGGGAGACACCTCGGCCATCGACGACGATCGTGGCGCCTGCAGCTTCGCCGGCGTCGATGTAGCCGGCTACCTTGTCGCGGTGTGCGGCGGTGACGAGCGGGCCCATGTCGCAACCACGCCGGCCGTCACCGGTGCGGAGCGAGCTGGCGCGGGCTGCGATCTTCGCTACCAGCTCGTCGCCGATGTCGCCGACGGCAAGGAGCGCGGATATCGCCATGCACCTCTCGCCGGCGGACCCGAACCCGGCGTTGACTGCTGCATCGGCGGCGAGGTCCAAGTCGGCGTCGGGCAGGACGATCATGTGGTTCTTCGCCCCGCCCAGGGCCTGGACCCGCTTCCCGTGGGAGGTGGCCGTCTCGTAGACGTATTTCGCGATCGGGGTGGAGCCGACAAAAGAGACGGCCTTGATCTCCGGGTGCGTCAACAGCGTGTCCACTGCGACCTTGTCGCCGTGGAGGACATTGAAGACACCGTCAGGCAGTCCGGCTTCCTTCCAGAGTTCCGCGATCCAATTGAGAGCAGTTGGGTCCTTTTCACTGGGCTTGATCACCACAGTGTTGCCGGCGGCGATCGCGATGGGAAAGAACCACATCGGTACCATGGCCGGGAAGTTGAAGGGGCTGATAATGGCGACCGGCCCCAAAGGTTGGCGGATGGAGTGGACGTCCACCTTCGTGGATGCGTTCTCTGTGTAGCCGCCTTTAAGGAGGTGGGCGATTCCGCAGGCGAATTCGACAACCTCCTGACCCCGCGTGACCTCGCCGAGGGCATCATCCATGACTTTCCCATGCTCTGAAGTGATGATGGCCGCGACCTCGCTCTTGCGGGCGTTCAGTAGCTCCCGGAAAGCGAAGAGGATTTGCGTGCGCCGGGTCAAGGACGTGTCCCGCCACGCTGGAAAGGCCGCCGTGGCGGCCGCAATTGCGGCGTTGCCCTCGTCCTCGGTAGCCAGCGCGACTTCGCCGAGCACCTTTCCGGTTGCCGGGTTCGTGACCGGTGCCGTACGTCCGCCAGCCGGGAAGTAGCGGCCGTTGATCCAGTGCTCGGTGATGTTCAAGGTTCTCCTCTAGTTTGCATTCAACTCGTAGGGGCGGAGTGGGTATGTACCTAGTTTGGGGTTGATAGAAGAGCCTTGAAATGCGCACACTGTAATGAAATTTCGCCATCTTGATGCAGTGTGTAAAGTCTTTGAGAGACGGCCGCGCTCCGGAGAACTGAATAGTGCGGTGCGACGGCGAGAATCTCCGAACCGGCCCGGGAGTGCCATATGGCTTGCACTGAACCGATCTACGACTACGCGAGAACAGAGCAGATAATAGTGCTCAGCGCACCTTGGCTGCGCTAGACCCGGGAGGCGACGAAATGCTTGCGGAGATCATTGCCCAAGTGGTGGCAGAGCTGGTCCAGGCAGGGTTCGATCGGTGGACGACGCCTCGCCAGCATGTCTTAAGGGCGCTGAAGCGTGTTGAATCCTTCCCGTGGGAAACCAAAGAGTATGGCAATGGCCGGTAGTAGTGCCGTGTACCTCGCCGTCCCCGCCGATGCGGCCGTGTGCGCATCCGATAGCCCGCAACCTGGAGGAATAGCCATGCAACCCATCGTTCCCACCTCGCAGGGCCTGATTGAAGGCTTCGCAGAGGAGGGCATCTTCAAGTTTCTGGGCGTTCCCTACGCGCAACCGCCGGTAGGCGAGCTGCGCTGGCGTCCGCCCGCTCCGGCCGCCGGGTGGGCCGGCGTCAGGCCGGCGTCGGAGTTCGGACCGATATGTCCCCAGACCGCCGGTGCGGTGTTCACTACGAGGGCCGCGCGCCAGAGCGAGGATTGCCTGTATCTCAACGTCTGGACCCGCACGCTCGACTCTCAGGCCCTGCAGCCGGTGATGGTCTGGATCCACGGCGGCGGCTATTTGGGCGGCGGGGGCTGTGAAGACGGAACCGATGGAACCGGATTGGCGGCGATGGGGGTCACCGTGGTCAGCATCAACTACAGGCTCGGTGCATTCGGCTATCTTGCCCATCCTGAGTTCGGCAGCAACTTCGGGCTTCAAGACCAAATCGCAGCCCTGCGATGGGTGCAGGAGAACATCGAACAGTTCGGAGGCGACCCCGATTGCGTGACCGTTTTCGGTCAGTCCGCGGGCGCTCACTCGGTGCGCATCCTGTTGAACAGCCCGGCCGCCTCGGGCCTGTTCCACCGGGCGATCCTTCAAAGCGGTGGGGGCGAACGCTTCGCCTGCGACGCCACCCGGCCCAATGGGAGAACTTACGCGGCCAGCAAGGCATTTATCGCGCATCTGGGAGGCGGCCGGCCCGGGGACCTCCGGAGGGTGCCAAC
>FTCF01000127.1_pt1 | contig 10687 bp, 11 predicted proteins | sample 1639631 | NCBI WGS metagenome assembly FTCF01 (sample SAMEA3914864, study PRJEB12502) | metagenome | biome: forest; material: soil | place: USA | collected 2012-03-12 | depth 0.3 m
CCACCGCGATATCAAACCCGCCAATGTCCTCCTGGCTGACGGTCCCGCAGGATCCCCCATCCGGCCCAAGCTCACCGACTTCGGAATCGCCCGCATCATTGAGGGAACACGCCTGACAGCAACAGGCACCATGGTGGGAACAGCGGCATACCTGAGTCCGGAACAGGCCACCGGCTCCACCCTCGGACCTGCCAGCGATATCTACTCCCTCGGACTCCTCCTCCTCGAATGCCTGACCGGAAAGCTCGAATATCCGGGGACGAGCGTCGAGTCGGCCGTTGCGAGGCTCCACCGCCCACCCCGTGTGCCGGAAGCCCTCGGGACGCGGTGGGTTGACCTCCTCACCGCCATGACCTCGACTCAGCCTTCCGCACGGCCCCGCGCGCGAGACGTAGAGCAGGCACTCCGGAGTGCCCTCGGTTCCGGCGTCCCTGCGGCGATGCCCGTTGGCGCCAACGGAGCCACGCAGACCCTTCCGCGTATGCCCGACCGCCCGCCCCGCACGGCCAAAGCAGACATCCAGACGCGCGTTCAGCCTGTGCCAACGGCGGGCGAAAGCGGGGGCGAGAGAACCGTCGTCGTGCCGCCCGTACGAAGCGGCCGCCCATGGCGGGGGAAACCGCTAAGCCGAGCGCGCAGATCGGCGTGGGCTGTCGGCGGCGCACTTCTTGCCAGCGCCCTGGTGATCATTGGTGTGGGCGCCTTCCAGCCGCCCGCTCCCGCCGCCCCGGAGCCGTCCGTCACGGCAACGCCCACGCCCAGCGCCCCGACGCCAACCCCAACACCCTCACCGACCATCGAGGAGGCATCGACGCCGGTTGCGCCGGTTCCTGTGGTACCGGCCCCAGGGCGCCACAAGGGCAACGGCAAGGGAAATGGCGGCTAGGAACCGGCGCCTGAGCTGACGAATGCTAGCTTTGCGGGTCGTACATGAACTCGCGGAGCTCCTGCGGGCAACGGCAGGCCACCGCGATCTTCCTCGCCCACTCGACCGCCTCCCCGCGCGTCGGCAGCTCCAACACGGTGAACCCGCCCTTGAGTTCGGAGCCCTGATAGATGTCCGTGCTCACCGAGCCGTCGGCGGAAACCAGCACGGGATCGACTTCCTCGTCGATCCCACCGCCGAAGACGTAGACGCCTGCGGCCTTCGCCTCCTCGATCACAGCGTGGGCATCGGCGGAGACAACCGGGAACTCCTCGTCGGTGAGCACCATGGCTGCGCTCGGGAAGGAAATGAGGTATTTGGTCATGCCTCAAGGGTCGCCCACGGGCGGGCCGGACGGCAACGACCCTTTGCTTGCCGTCCGGGCGCATCGAAAAGGGGAGGGTCGGCATGCCGACCCTCCCCCTGGTTCCTGCTGTTGCTAGATTCCGCCGTCGCGGGTGTCCCGGGTCACGATGCGGTCCCCCGTGGCCGGGTCTACCGTGGCACGGCTTTCGCTGATTCGACGGGTCCGGCGCGGGCCGAACACGAAGAGCGAAACGATCAAGCCGATGACGCCGACGACCATGAGAATGTAACCGACCATATGGAGGTCGATGAATGACACGACATCTCCGGGGATGGCGAAGGCCAAGATGGCGCCTATCGCGATAAGGAAGATGGATGATCCGATACCCACTGCTGTACCTCCTGCTGAACCGCGGACCCGGCGGTGGCGGGTATTACTAAGGTTACTTGGCATCGCCAAAACTACACGTCGGCAGGTCATCCGGCAACCACATCCCGCTGAATCCGGCGTCCGGGCGGCACAATGCGCAAAACAGTAAGGGTGCTTTGCTTTTTGATGACGGCCGGGTACGGTCGATTAAGGACCATATTTATCTATTGGGGAGGTCAGCGAATGGCGGGCAAGTTTGAACTGTTTGTCGATGCCCGCGAACGGTACCGGTTCCGGCTGAAGGCAGCGGACGGGACCGTCATGGCGGTCTCGAAGGATTTTGAGACCAAACGCGCTGCAGTGGCGGGAATCCGCGAAGTGCGGGCCTGTGCCGGAATGGGACTGATCACGGACCTGTGTCCGAGCCAGCCGGCGGCATCCGGACCGGCACCGGAAACCTCCGCGCTGGCCCCTGCCGAAGCGGGGCCGGGCCGGGTCCGGAACTGGCTGGGCCGAACCTCAATAGTTCGTAGGCGCGGCTACAAAGCGCGGACGTCCACGCGATGGCTGAACGGGTCGAATAACCTCGTCAACTAGCGGGGTCATATGGCGCCGAACCGCAGAAATGGCCGGGACTCAAAGGGTCCCGGCCATTTCGCTCGCGCTTAGTACGTCTTCATGGCTTCCGGCGGCCGGGTGGTCCATTCGGTCTCGGTGGCCCGCATCCACGGAAAAGGCAGGAGTTCTCCCAGGCCGACCGTTCCGACCTCTCCCCCGGCGTCAACCAGGACGGTAGCCTCGGCCCCATAGTTCCGAAGCAGCTCCCGGCAAACCCCACAAGGATTGGTGACCTGGGGTTCGCCGTGTTCGTCCATGCTGACTGCCACGGACGACCGGATGAAGGCTTCCTGCGCAATGCGGGCGTTGGCGAGGGCGCTGGATTCGGCACACACGTTGATTCGTTTGGAGCCGATGTGAAGGCCGAGGTAGATCGCTCCCGACGCGCCCCGCATGGCAGCGGCCACCCGGTGGTTCTCGCCGTGATGGGCCGAGAGGAGCAGTTGACGCGCCGCAGTGTAGAGCTCTACATCGGACTGGCTGAGGTCAAACGAGATCACGTTCCTAGCTTCCAATGAAGATTCCGTTTTTCCGCCGTGCCAGCACGTAGAACACAATGCTCAACACGGACAGAACGGCAACGTAAACCGGGAAGATCCACGACGCATTCATGGACTGGAGCCAGACCAGGAGGTAGGAAGCCGTGCCACCGAAGATGGCGACGCCAATTCCGTAACCGAGGGAAGTTCCGGCGCCGCGGCAGGATTTGGGCATCAGGGAACTCGTGACGACGTTGTAGAGGGTCATGTTCAGCACCAGGACCACCGAGCCGCCCAGGAGGACGGCGGCGAATCCGCCGATGCCCGGACGGACGTACATCAGCATCAGGAAGACCGACGGAATGGACAGGGCGCGGGTGATCAGGAACCACTTGGAAATCGACTTGCCATCGGCGAACTTGCCGACCACCAGGCTGCCGACAACCAGCACCACGCCAAGAATGGTGGTGAGGGCGAAGACCGCAGTCGCGTCTTCTTTGAAGCCGCTGCGGGCCGCGGTGGGCAGTCCCGTATTCCAGGCGTAGTTGTACGCTTGTGCCGCTCCAACGACGAAGGTAATCGCCAGCACGCTGAGCCAATGCTTGCGCACACCGCCCCAAACAGCTTTCGAGGAGTTCCCGGCAAGCTCCTCGGGCCGCATGGTTTCCGGAAGGGTCCGGCGAAGGTAGACGACGATGAAACCGAAGATCGCTCCCACGATGAAGGGAACACGCCAACCCCAGTCGGCCATGACAGCACCGCTCAGCATCAGGCTGCACAAGTAGCTGACCAGCGAGGCGAGGAGAATTCCCGAGTTGACGAAGAAAGAGATGATCCCTGCGACGAACCCTTCGCGTCCCATGGGAACCAGTTCGACGGCGTGTGCGGTGGAAAGCGGAGCTTCAACACCGGTGGAGATGCCCTGCACGATGCGGCAGATCAGGAGGATGACGCCGGCGGCGCCGCCGATCTGCTGGTATGTCGGGCACAGGGCGATGATCAGCGTGGTGATCGCCATCATCATGATGGACCAGAGCATCACTTTTCGACGGCCGATCCTGTCGGCGAAAGTACCGAGCAGAACGCCGCCCAGCGGGCGGAACGCGAAGCCGACTGCGAAGACCGCCAGGGCGTTAAGGGTTGCGGCGGTGGGGTCCTGCGAGGGGAAGAACTTTGGCCCGATGAAGGCCGACAGGAGTCCGAAGACCATCCAGTCGTACCACTCAAGGGTGTTCCCGAGTCCGAGGCCCAGCAGCCCGCGGCGGATTTCCGGAGAGAGCCGGGATTTCCGGGCGCTCTCCGGGCCATTCTTGACGACAGTGTCAGTCATGATTCTTTCCTTCCTCCGCACCTTCGCGGTGCGTGAGGGTACGGATCACCGTTGACATCCAGGGGGTATGGACGGTGATCGAAACTATCATTTTGGCTTGGTCCGGCGTGGCCGCACCAGCTCACCTCATGGGAAGCGAGTTAGCCCAGATAGCTACGCGTGCCTCTTCGTAGCGCTTTGAAGCAAACGGGGACATCCAGTCCTGTAAGTAGGGAGCGTGGATGGCTTGCTTGGATGCCGCGGGATCAGCATGGGAACACGGGGGTGGACGTGAGGCTGGGCTGGGCCTTCCGCCAGAAGGCTGAAGCGCCCACGTCCCTGATCGTGTTGCAAACTTCCCAACGTGATGCGACTCACTTAACTATATTGAAGATATTCACCAGGTCAATGCTTTTTGATAAAGAAAAATCTCACCAAACCATTGATTCGCTAAAATTTTTCACTATAGTTATGTGAGTCAGCTCACCGAGAGAAAGCTGGATCATGACCAACGAGATCATCACGGCATCCTCACCGGCCGGCACGAGCGCGCTTCTGGCAACTGTCGGCAACAAGGTCCGCACGATGCGCAAGGACAAGGGGATGACCCTGTCCAAACTCTCGGAAATCACCGGTCTCAGCCCGGCGATCGTCAGCCAGATCGAACGTGGGCTGGCCAATCCGTCATTCACTACTTTGGCACAGCTGGCTCACGGCCTGGACATTCCCGTAGGGAAGTTCTTCCTCGGCCAGGAAGAAACCAGGTCGCCGGTTGTCCGTAAGTCCGAGCGGCGAAACCTCAAAGGCGTCACCAAAAAGTCCGTGGGCGAGGCAGTTTACGAACTCCTGACCCCGGACCTCAATGGCGCGTTGGAGGCCCAATGGATCGTGAGTCCGCCAGGCCACGACACCAGCGCCACTCCTTTTCGCCATAGCGGCGAGGAATTCGGCATCATCCTGTCGGGAAAGAAAGACATCTTCCTCGACGGTGAGTGCTACACGCTTGAGGCGGGCGATTCGATCACCTTCTCCTCGGATACGCCTCACTGGTACAAAAACAGCTACGAAGAGGTATGCGTAGCAATCTGGGTCAACGCCCCTCACGTGTGGTGATCAGCCGGCGTTAACCGCCGCTCGATCCCATACACGTACGGACCCTGGGACGTCCGTCCGCAAACATCTCCACTTCCGTGTCCAGGTCCCCCGGGACCTCTACTCGTCATGCCCTCCGCCAGGCCTGGCTCGCCGCGTGCACCGCCGCGAACCCCTCCTGAGCACCCCGTCTATACCCCGGCAACCGTTCCAACGGCATGCCCGCCGGGAAGTAAGGATCCTCCACCATGAACTCCTTTGCCACCACATCGTCACTGGAACTCAGTACGACGACGGCGGACCTCACCGCGCCCGTCATCTCCCGCTCCGATGTCCTCGTGGTCGGCGGTGGGCCCGCCGGCGTGGCCGCCGCAGTCACCGCAGCACGGTCCGGCGCGTCCGTCACGCTCCTGGAACGCTACTCCTCGCTCGGTGGCCTCGCCTCCGGAGGCATGGTCCTGGTGCTCGACGACATGATCAACGGCCAGGAAATCACGGTCACCGGCATCGTTTCGGAGTACGTCGAACGGCTGCAGAAGCTCGGCCTGGCAATCGTGCCCCCTGCCGATGACCGCAAGACCTCCGAGGAACTCTGGAACAAGTGGGGCCGCTACGGCACCTTCGACTTCCACTCCCACACGAACCCCAAGCCGATCTGCTACGCCGCAGCCTTCGACCCCGACGGCTGGAAGCGGGTCTCCAACGACCTCGTCCGCGAAGCCGGAGTCAACCTCCGCCTGCACTCGTGGTTCTCCCGCCCGATCGTGGACAACGGCGTCATCAAGGGCGTCATCTGCGAGACCAAGTCCGGCCCGCAGGCGTTCATGGCGGACATCGTCATCGACACGACCGGAGACATCGACGTCGCCTCCCGTGCCGGCGCCAGCCACATCAAGGACAGCTACCTCACCACGCTTGTCTTCCGCCTCGGCAACGTAGACACCGCCGCCGCAGAAGCGTTCGAACAGGCCAACCCGAAGGAAGCCCGCGCCATCAACCGCACCATCAAGCGGCTCCTCGGCGGGGCCTGGGAACTGTGGTGGCTCAAGACACCCATCGACGGCGTCGTCTGGTGCAACGCTCCGCACATGACCGGGTACGACGGCGTGGACCCGGCAGACATGACCGCCGCCGAGTTTGCCGCGCGGGACCGGATCACCGAGGCGGTCGAGTACGTCCGCGCCCACCTGCCGGGCTTTGAGAACTGCTACATGCTCGATGTCGCCTCCCAGATGGGCGTACGGCAGACCCGCCTGCTCGAGGGCGAATACGTGATGACGAAGGAAGACGTCACCTCCCGCCGCCACTTCGCGGACACGGTGGCCCGCGGCCGCGATTACTACTACCCGTACCGCTCGCTGCTTCCCAAGGAAGTGGACCAGCTGCTCGTCGCCGGCCGCCACTACTCGGCCACCCCGGAAGCGCAGAAGATGTCCCGGGAGATCCCGCCCTGCATGGCCATGGGCCAGGCAGTCGGCGTCGCCGCCGCGCTGGCGGTCGAGAACGGCACCCTCGTCCGGGAGGTTTCCGCGCTGGACATCCAGCAGGGCATGCGCCGGCACGGCGCGGACCCGGGCGACGTCCCGTCTTCGAACGCTACTGTCGACAGCGAAGCGGTGGTGGGGGCATGAGCACCGACACCCTCCTCGATGAGTTTGAGGAAACCACCACGGCGGCGCCCGCCGCCGCTGCCAAGCCCAACGGCATCCCGCTCCCCCTCGATGGGATCAAGATCGTGGACTTCACCCAGGTGTTCATGGGACCGTCCTGCACCCAGCTCCTGGGCGACTACGGCGCGGACATCATCAAGGTGGAACGTCCGGGCGCCGGCGACATCTCGCGCAACTCGTTCCCGGACAAGGACGGCCAGGACAATCCCATCTTCCTGTCCATCAACCGGAACAAGCGCAGCGTTTCCGTGGATACCCGCACCGACGAGGGCAAGGCCGTCCTCCGCCGGATCATGGCCGACGCCGACGTCGTCGTCAGCAACTTCCGTTCCGGCGTGATGGAGCGGATGGGCTTCGGCTACGAGGAACTCAAGGCCGGGAACCCGGGCATCATCTGGGCCTCCGGCACGGGCTTCGGCCCGGTAGGGCCCTACTCCCACAAGGGCGGCCAGGATGCGATCGCACAGGCCTACTCAGGCGTGATGTGGCGGCGCGAGTCGGACGACGTGAAGCCGGCCATCTACCCCACCACGCTGTGCGACTACATCACGGGTATGCACCTCATGCAGGGCATCCTGCTGGCATTGCGCACCCGGGAGACGTCCGGCGTCGGGCAAAAAGTCGAGGTGACCATGTACGACTCCATGCTGCACTTGCAGATGCAGGAGGCGTGCATGCAGCTCAACCGCGGCTACGAAGTCAACTGGGGCGCCATGCCGCTGAGCGGAGTCTTTGAAACCACCGATGGCGCCGTCTGCATGGTGGGCGGTTTCACCCCCGACCCGCTGGCCCGGATTTCCGAAGCGCTGGGCCTGGACGAAGACCTCACCCAGCGGCCGGAGTTCGCCACCTTGGAGCAGCAGTTCAAGCACAAGCCGGCCCTGCAGGCGATCTTCCGGGAGCGCATCGCCACGAACACCACCGAGTATTGGACCAACCAGCTGGAAAGCCAAGGCCTGCTCAACGCGCCCGTCCACACCCTGGAACAGGCGTTGGCGGATGCGCAGACGGCGGCCAACGGCATGATCGTGGAAGCCGAGCACCCCGGCGTGGGCACCGTGAAGATGCTCAATGCCCCTATTCGATTGTCTGCTACCCCGCCGTCCGTCCGGCGGGTGGCGCCTCGCCTCGGCGAGCACAACGTGGAGGTCCTGCTGGAGAACGGTTTCGACGCCGAAACCATCGAGCGCCTGCAGAAGCTGGGGGTACTCCGGTGACGGCTTCGATCGACGAAAAGACCAGCTCAGCTCCCAGCACAGTTGACCAGATCACGCTGACCATCGAGAACCACGTGGCCACGGTAGTGATCGACCGCCAGCACGTGCTCAACGCGGTGGACGGGACTGCCCAGGCCCGGCTCAATGACATCTGGAACCGGATCGAAGCGGATCCCGAGGTGCGCGCCGTCGTCATCACCGGGGCCGGCACGCGGGCGTTCTGCGTCGGGGCGGACATGTCCGCCTCTGCCGTGGACAAGACCGGCCTGCAGTACTGGGCGGAGCTTGACCCCAACGGTTTCGGCGGACTGAGCCTGCGCACGAGCCTGGACATTCCGGTGATTGCCCGGGTGAACGGCTATGCGCTTGGCGGCGGCATGGAGATCGTGCTGGGCGCAGACATCGTCGTCGCCGCGGACACGGCCCGCTTCGGCCTCACCGAACCGCGCGTCGGACGCTTGGCGCTCGACGGCGGCATCCACCAGCTGGTGCGCCGCGTCCCCTACACGCAAGCGATGGGCATGCTCCTCACCGGCCGCAAGGCCGAGGCTGCAGAGATGCACTCGATGGGCCTGGTCAACGAAGTGGTTCCCGCAGATGAGCTCGACGCCGCGGTGCAGCGCTGGGTGGACCAGATCCTCGCCTGCGCGCCCAGCTCCGTCCGGGCCGTCAAGCAAATGGTCAGCAGGACCAGCCATTTGAGCGCTGCGGAAGCCCGCGGCCTCAGGTTGCCGGCACTCATGGCTGCACTCGACAGCGAAGACTCCGCCGAAGGCGTACGCGCCTTCCAGGAAAAGCGCCCGCCAGTGTGGCCCGGCCGCTGAATGCAGCACGAACAGATGCAAGACACCGAACCTCAGCACGAACGAAAGGACAATCCAATGCGGGAAGCGCTAGCACCCGGAGTATGGGGCGTCGTCGCCACGCCCTTCCAGGGCAGCACCCTCGATCTGGACACCGACAGCCTGGCCCGGTTGGTGGAGCACTATGAATCCATCGGCGCCACAGGGCTGACTGTCCTGGGTGTCTTCGGTGAGGCCGCTGCCCTGACCGCAGCGGAGCGCAGCCTGGCGCTGGAAGTGGTGGTCGAAGAAACGCGATTGCCCCTCGTGGTCGGTGTGACCTCGCTCTTCACGGGCACTGCAGTCGAAGAAGTCCGGGCGGCACAGGCCGTGGCGGGAGACCGGATCGCGGCAGTCATGGTGCAGGCAAATTCTGCACGGCCGGAAGTGGTCATCGCGCACTTGAACGCCATCCACCAATCGACCGGCGCCAAGGTTGTCCTGCAGGACTACCCGGTGGCCAGCGGTGTCAGCATCAGCACGGAAGCACTCATTTACGTGGTCCAGGCCTGCAAGTTCGTTGTCGCGGTCAAGGCCGAAGCCCCGCCCACCAGCGTGGCGATCGCCCAACTGGCGGCCGCCGTCGAGGTCTCCGTGTTCGGCGGGCTGGGCGGCCAGGGGCTGCTTGATGAGCTGGTGGCCGGCGCTGCCGGAGCCATGACGGGGTTCTCCTACCCGGAAGCGCTCGTGGCCTGCGTCCGCGCCTGGCAGTCGGGCGGCTACGACGCCGCCCGTGACGCATTGCTCCCGTACCTGCCGCTCATCAACTTCGAGCAGCAGGCCCGGATCGCCTTGGCGGTCCGGAAGGAGTGCTTCCGTGAGCGGGGCTTCATCAAAGACTCCGGTGTCCGCCCGCCCGCGGCTCCTTTCCCGGAGGTCCTCCGAAACGGAATGCTGACGCATCTGGCTGAAGCGGCCCGCGCTTTGGATCTCTCGCTCGCCCCCACAGCAGGAAGGCTCTGATGGACTTCGGAATCAGTGGAAAGACCGCATTCGTCGCCGCCTCCACAGGAGGGCTGGGACTGGCCGTCGCCCGTGGCCTCGCGGCCGAAGGCGTCCGGGTGGCCATCACGGGCCGCCGCGGCGAGCTGGCCGAGAAGATCGCGGCGGAGCTGCAGGCAGACGGCCACAGCGCCGTCGCCGTCGAAGCGGACCTGAGCACCCCGGACGGGGTGACCGCCGCCGTCGAACGCGCCGTGGAACTGCTCGGCCCCATCGATATCCTCGTCCTCAACGGCCCCGGCCCCAAGCCCGGGGCGGCGGCGAGCCTTGGGCCCGACGACATCGCGGCGGCGTTCGAGCTGCTCGTGAAACCGCACCACGCCCTTGTCTCCAAGATCCTCCCGGGGATGCGGGAGCGGCGCTGGGGACGGATCCTGGCCATTGGATCCAGCGGAATTGTGGCGCCCCTGCCCAACCTCGCCGTCTCCAACACGGGCCGCGCAGCATTGGCCGGTTACCTCAAGACGCTTGCGGCGGAAGTGGCCCTCGACGCCGTCACGGTCAACATGCTCCTGCCCGGACGCATCGCCACCGACCGCGTCGCCGAATTGGACCGGGCGGCGGCCAAGCGCCGCGGCACCACACCGGAGGAAATCCAACTCGAATCGCGCAAGACCATCCCTGCCCGACGCTACGGCGAACCGGAGGAGTTCGGCGCCGCCGGCGCCTTCCTCTGCAGTGCCCCCGCTTCCTACATCACCGGCGTCGCGCTCCGCTGTGACGGAGGCCTGATCCGGAGCCTCTAGGCCCGATCCCGCCCGAACAGCCTTCGCCCAACAAGCCGCACAAGCCTTACTAGCCAAGGATTACCATGACTTCCACCGCCACCGAATCCGCAACTTCCACCCGCCAGGACG